>Ga0209536_100001971_pt1 | contig 33592 bp, 34 predicted proteins | sample DeeMarSeWOR28_12_FD_187461 | JGI IMG/M metagenome (GOLD analysis project Ga0209536, IMG submission 187461) | Marine sediment microbial communities from White Oak River estuary, North Carolina - WOR-2-8_12 (SPAdes) (version 2) | ecosystem: Environmental > Aquatic > Marine > Intertidal zone >... | reverse complement strand
TTCAACATTTTTTGCACCAGTGCAGTTTGCTTTTCCGCTTCGAAATAAAAGAGTTGCTGTTTTTGGTTCGTTTAGTCTGTATACTAGTCCTGGGAATTGTTCTGGTTCATATTCTGCTTCTTCTAATGATTGTGCTATTACATCTAAATCTAGCTTATCAGCAAAAGATGTAGATGCTACAATATTTTCTACTATCACTTCTGGCATAATTTTTTCTCCTTTAATTATAAGACCTCTAATGATGAAATTTTTTCTTTCATCATTTCTATTGCTTTTGTGACATCCTCTAATTTTTTAACTCCAGTGCATACAATTTTTCCCGAGTTAAAAATAAGCAGTATAGCTCCAAAATCATCCATATTATAAACTATTCCTGGAAATTGGTCGGGCTCATAACTTATATTTTCTTGCATTAAACCTTTTGATATCGCGTTTAAATCTAACTCTTTATTAAGATCTAAATAAGCAATAATGTTTTGGATTTCTATATCCGTTTTTGATTTGATTTTTACCCCAATACCTTTTATTTTATTTATAACAAATTTTATTGAATATTCAATATCCTCGATTTTTTTTGCACCTGTACATATCACCTTTCCATTTGGAAGAAGCAAAACAGCCACATTAGGCTCATCAAGTTTAAGAGTTAGACCTAAAAACTCAGTTGGATCATACATAAAACCTGGTATTTTTTCTGCAATTCTATGTATATCAAGTTCATCTGCAATCATTGAATTAGCTATTATATTTTCAACTATAATGTTCGTCATACAAAAACCATTTCTTTCCTCCTTATAGTATATAAAGGTTTTTTATAAAGATTTCGTTAATAAAAACAAAAAAACTTATTTAATTTACCAAATCCTATCAATATCTAAATCTTTATCATCTTCTTCTTTATCTTTTATTTTCTTTTTATTTCCATTGACTTTATCAAGCATTCCACGGAATTCATCTGTGTGATACTCAATACGTCGCTCACAACTTGCAACAGCTATTTCACCACGGGTTTTTTCAATAAGATTTCTAACCATGTCCTGTTTTTTCCTTATTGGAATTAAAGCAGATGGATAGTCAAAACGTATGATTACATCATAAATATTTTCCATCATAGTAAGATAATCATCAGCTTCCTTTGATTTATCATGTCTTATTGAATCTAAAGCACTTCTTCTTAGTTCACCAACCAAGTCACATAATCCTAGCAGATAAGAACTATAAGTTGTTTGTAATTCATCTGGATCTGGTAGTTCCTCGCCGTTTATTATATTGTATAGACAACTTGCTTCTACTAGTTCTTGAGATGCATTTTCAACAAAACCAGCATGATACAGCTCAGGATGATTCTTTGTTAGATTATATAATTCTTGAAGTTTAGTTGATGCCTTTTTAATATTATTTTTTGCTTCTTTCATCAAATTTTGATGAATACTTTGAATAGCTTTTCTGCATCCAATAATTATTTCTCTAGTTGCCCTTAGTGCTTCTTCTCTAATTTTATCCTTTTCATCTATACTTTTTTCAATTTTATTAACAATTTTATCTAAATTTTTCATCGTAAAGTTAAAAGCCGCCCCTATTAGTTATATTTTTCCATTAAGTAAAGAATTTTTTATTTACCCAGTAATCTGGATCTTTGCCATCTAAAACCTTCATCATTTGTTCCGCTGTTATAATTCCTGCTCTTAACTGACCTTCTTTTGTATTTGCCCCTATATGAGGTGTTACAACTACATTATCAAGTGTTAATAAAGGATTATCTTTTAAAGGAGGCTCTTGTTCAAAAACATCCATACCCGCACCTGCTATTTTACCATTTTTTAAAGTATTGTATAATGCTTTTTCGTCAACAACGCCACCACGTGCACAGTTGATTAGATATGCGGTAGGTTTCATTTTTGCAAGCATTTTTTCATTTATTATATAATGAGTCTCAGGTGTATGTGGTATATGCAATGAAATAAAATCAGCCATCTCCATTAGTTTACTAAGTTCATCTATCTTTTTAATGCCGTCTTTATGCATTGCTTCTTCTGAAATGAATGGGTCATAACCAATTACGTTCATGCTAAATACTTTTACATATTTTGCAAGTAACTTACCTATATTTCCTGTCCCAACAAGACCTAAAGTTTTTCCAAAAAGTTCTTTACCTTTTAGTTGTTTTTTCATCCATTCGCCTTTTTTAGTTGTTATATCAGCTTTTGGTAATTGACGAGCAAGAGCAAGCATATGTAGTAAAGTAAGTTCTGCAACACTGGCTGTTGCACCTGTTGGTGCATTGACAACTTTTATTTTGTTTTTTGCAGCTGTTTGTATATCTATGTTATCTACTCCTATACCTGCCCGACCTATTACTTTTAATTTTCCTTTGGCACCAGCCTCCACAACTTCTTTAACAACTTTGGTTCTACTGCGAACCATTAAAGCATCATAATTTGGTATCTCTTTTAAAAGAGTATTTGAATCCATTTCGTTAAACGTGACTTCATAACCTGCATTTTTTAATTTTTGAATAACATCATTTTCTGTTTTATCTGAGATAAGTATTTTCATAAATACAACCCCACTCTTGGTATACAAAACCAGATAAAAATGTTTACGTAAAATTGGATTTTTAATAATCAATTTGTATTTTTATCTATTATGTAGTTTTTTTCAAAGATTAATATTAAATTAAAAATCCATCAATAAAGATTAACTTAAAAACATAATATTTATATAATATGTAAGACATATCTTACATATGTGATAAAAATGGAATTAGCAATAACAAAAATGAGCTCAAAAGGACAAATAGTAATTCCAAGTAATTTGAGAAAAGATATATCTGTTGGTGAAGAACTTCTCATAATAAAAGATCAAAATAGATTGATATTGAAAAAAATTAGTGAAGTTACTAAAAAATTAAAAGAAGACCTTGATTTTGCACGTCGGGTAGAAAAAGCATGGAAACGTTATGAAAAAGGAAAATTTAAATCCCTTTCTGCTGACAAGTTTTTAAAGGAACTTGAAAAATGCTGAATATAGAATATTCAGACAATATTCTTAAAGAAATTTCGAAAATCAAAGATAAATCTGAGAAAGAAAAAATTAAAAAACAAATCTTTAAAATAATAAAGAATCCTGAAATTGGTAAACCAATGAAATATGCAAGAAAAGGAACAAGGGAACTTTATATAGGCTCTTATAGACTTGCTTATTCTTATCTAAAAAATGAAAATAAAATTATCCTCTTAGATTTTTATCATAAAGATGAGCAATAACATATTTTTAAAGACCTTAAAAAGTAATATAATAATTTTTCATCTTATGAGGTGAATAATTCAAATAAATAAACACACCTTTTTTATTTCTTTAGATTCATTAAAAAAGGAAGCATCTTTGGATTCCATGGATTAAGCTTGCAGTAAATAAAATTATTATCCAAATTGAAAGGATGGTTTTTTTCAAATATTTTTTCCTCCCAATTTTCTAAAAATAGGATTTTTTTATCTTGTTTAAACTTTTTTTAAACTTCCATATACTAATAATTAGCGATGTTTTTATAAGCCAAAGTCATAAAATTATCTATATTATACGAAAATCAATACCGAGATATTCAGCTTTTTTACCAAGCTCTTCTTGAATTCTAATAAGTTGATTATATTTGGCATTCCTATCGGATCTAGCAGGTGCACCAGTTTTAATTTGACTTGCACTTGTTCCCACAACTAAATCAGCAATAAAACTATCTTCTGTTTCACCACTTCTATGACTAACAACAGCAGTCCAGCCGTTATCCTGTGCCATTTTAATTGCATTTAATGTTTCAGTAACAGTACCAATTTGATTTGGTTTAATTAAAACAGAATTTGCAGCACCAAGTTTTATTCCTTTTTTAATACGTTTTGTATTGGTTACAAAAAGATCATCGCCAACAATTTGAACCTTAGTACCTATCTTTTTTGTCAGCTCCACCCAAGAGTCCCAATCGTCTTCCGCAAGACCATCTTCTATACTAATAATAGGATATGTTTTACATAAATCAACATAAAAATCAACAAGAGCACCACCAGAAAATGATTTTTTACCAATTTTATATTTTCCTTTATTAAAAAATTCACTAGATGCAGGATCCAAAGCAATATGCATCAAGCCCTCAAATCCAGCATTTTCAACTGCTTTAAGCATTAAATCAAATCTTTCATTTACATCAACCAGTTGTGGAGGAGCAAAACCACCTTCATCACCAATTAAAACGCCACCCGCACCAAATTTTCCTTTAAGTAGTTTTGCAAGATGATGATAACTTTCAGAAACCATTCTTATTCCCTCAGAAAAACTCTTTGCTCCAGTTGGCATCAACATATGTTCCTGAATTGAATTTTCTTGACCAGCATGTTTACCGCCGTTAATAACATTACACATGGGAACAGGTAATCTATGAGGAATTACTCCAAACAACTCTCCGATATAAACATATAAAGGTAGTTTTTTTGCAGCAGCACCCGCCTTTACAACTGCAATCGATACAGGAAGTATAGCATTTGCACCAAGCTTATTTTTATTTTCAGTACCATCTAACTTTATCAAAATTTTATCAGTTGTTTCTTGATGACAACAATCAAGACCTATCAGTTTTGGAGCAATTTTTTTATTAACATTTTCAACAGCTTTTAATGTCCCCATCCCTAAATATCTAGACTTATCCCCATCTCTTAATTCTAAAGCTTCATGAGAACCTGCACTTGCACCACTAGGAGTCATTGCCCTAAAAATACCGTTTTCTGTTTTAATATCAACCTCAACGGTTGGATTTCCTCTGGAATCAAGAACTTCTCTTGCTTTTATACTGATTATTTCAGACATAATTTATTTCTCCCCATAAATATGACAACCATATAAAAAGTCATATAAATAAATTTTACAGAAACACTTAATATGTAAATCCTAATTCATAATTGGAGGTTTAGTAATGCTAGATATTTTGTTGTACATAGTAATTATAATAATTATACTCCTTATAATAGTTCTCGCTGCATCAATAAAAATAATGGCCGAATATCAAAGGATTGTTGTATTTAGATTAGGTAGATTAATTGGTATAAAAGGCCCTGGTCTTGTTTTAATAATACCAATAATTGATACATATATTAGACTAGATCTGCGAACAAGAGTAATAGATGTTCCTAAACAAAGAATCATTACCAATGACAATGTTACTGTTGATGTGGATGCTGTTGTATATTTTAGAATAACTGACCCACAAAAAGCAATCGTTGAAGTACAAAGATACGATCTTGCAACCAGTTTACTTGCTCAAACAACATTAAGAGATATACTAGGGCAAAAAAACCTTGATGAAATATTATCACAACGTGAAGAATTAAATAAAAGTCTTCAATCAATTATCGATTTTGGAACTGATCCATGGGGAATTAAGGTATCTGCTGTAACACTTAAAGATGTGGCTTTACCTGAAGAGATGCTAAGAGCAATTGCAAAACAAGCAGAAGCAGAGCGGGAAAAACGTTCAAGGATTATTATGGCCGAAGGAGAACTTCAAGCATCAGCAAAAATGACAGAAGCAGCAAAACTATATGAAAAAACACCTATTGCTTTACGCTTAAGAGAACTTCAGACGTTAACTGAGATAGCTAGAGAAAAAAATCTTATAATAGTACCTGGTGGAGAGATAGGAAATATTGCTGGGATAGCAAAAGCAGTTAATCAGAAGAAAGAATGAAACTAAAATTCTATTTTTTTATTTTATTGCTAATTTTATTTTTTTCAATTACTTGTAAAGCTTCAGAAAATTCTAATGTGCTTCTTGTTGAAATAAATGGAACAATTGATCGATCAACAGTAGAAATTTTAAAAGAGAGTATGCAGCAAGCAAATAATGAAAATTCAGAAGCAATTATTCTCTTATTAAATACTCCTGGTGGTGGTCTTCAGGAGACTTTTGAAATAGCTGAGATGATCAACAAAAGTGAAATTCCTGTTGTTGGTTATGTTTATCCAACTGGTTCTGCTGCTTGGTCAGCAGGGACTATGATTTTAATTAGTACACATATTGCTGCTATGTCAGATTACACAGTAATCGGCTCTGCTCAACCTGTTGAAATAACGCTTGAGGGAACAAAACTTGTAAATGATTCAAAAACAATTAATGCTCTTGTAAAATGGATTGAAACTAGAGCTGAGCTTTATGGTAGAAATCAATCAATAGTAGGTAAATTTATTACAGAAAATCTCGACTTAAATGCAACCTTGGCAAAAGAATACGGTGTTATTGAGTTTGTTTCATCATCAATCAAACAGCTTTTATTAGAAATCAATGGAACAAAAGTAACTACTGCTAAGGGAGAAATAACTATTGATACAATAAATGCAAAGCAGATTAAATATTCACCATCAATTGGGATAATACTTATGGAATTTTTTTCAAATCCTATTTTATCTTCTCTTTTGTTAATGATAGGTATATTTGCATTAATAATAGGAATATCTACACCAGGTTTTGGTGCTGAAGTTTTTGGCATTATTGCCATTTTACTATCAATAGTCGGTTCAGGCTTTGCAATTTCTACTTTAAGCATAATATTTTTAATAATAGGATTTATTTTACTTATAACAGAAATATTTGTAACACCAGGGTTTGGTGTTATTGGAATCGGTGGAATAATAACCTTACTGGTAGGAGCCATTTTTTTGATTCCTAGTTATTCCACAAATGAATGGGTGATAAATATGGATTGGATAAATGATGCAATAATCTTAATTGTTGTGGTGGTTATTTTTATAGCAATATTTTTTTCATTTCTTTTGTACAAAATTATTCAAGCCAAAAAAAGGAAAGCAGCTATTGGTACGTTTATTGGTGAAGAAGCAAAAACAATAGACAGAATTACACCTGATAAACCAGGCTATGTGCGTTTCAAAGGTGAATATTGGCAGGCAACATCTGATATGACAATTGAAACAAATTCTAAAGTAATAATTGTTGGAAAGGACGAATCAACTCTTAAAGTAAAACTTAAAGAATAACAGCAAAACATTAATCAACCCTTGTCTTCTTTCCCCCTCTGATTTCAGATGAATAATGCAATTAAGGCTCAATTTCTCGGTGGAGTCGAAGAAGTAGGCAGATTGGCAATGGTGCTAGAAACACAGTCTATGAGATTACTTTTTGAGTATGGTATGTCGCCTACAAAACCTCCTATTTATCCTTTACCGCCACCGCCTATTGATTTAGTATTACTTACACATGCCCATTTAGATCACTCTGGTATGATTCCTTGGCTTTTTTCTAGAACTGATCAAAAAATCATAACTACGCAATTAACTGGAGAAATTTCGGATTTACTACATAAAGATACTCTAAATATCGCTAAAAATGATGGTTATGCAATTCCTTATGAAAGATCTGATATAAAAGAAGCAAAAAATAGTATTGAACCCATAGAATTGTCTGAAACAAAAGGACTGGGGGAAAATTGCAAGTTGGTGAGTCATACAGCGGGGCATATTCCCGGCTCAGTTATGTTTGAATATGTTGAGGATAAAAAAATTTTGTTTACAGGAGATTTCAATGTAGCGGATACAAGAATCGTAAAAGGGACTAAACCTGTTGATTGTGATATTTTGTTTTTAGAAGGTACATATGCAGGAAGGGATCATCCTCTAAAAAGGGATGAGTTAGAAAAAGCTCTTATTGATAAGATTGATGATGTGGTAAGAAGGGGAGGAGTTGCAGTACTGCCTGCTTTTGCTGTATCAAGGTCCCAGGAACTTTTAATGGTGCTAAGTAACTCAGGCTTTGATGTATGGTATGATGGAATGGGTAGAAAAGTGTCTAGGATATTTTTAAAGTACCCTAGATATTTACGTTCCTCAGAGGGTCTTAAAAAGGCTTTAAATCGGGTAAATCTTGTTCATTCGGACCAAGGCAGAAAATTAGCATTAAAATCAGAAGTCATTGTTACATCAAGTGGCATGATGGATGGTGGCCCTGTATTAAATTATATGAATAAACTAAAGGGTGATCCAAAAAGTGCTGTTTTATTATCAGGTTATCAAGTGGAAAACAGTAATGCACGACTTTTAGTTGAAAAAGGAAAATTGGATTTTTATGGTGTTGCAGAAAAAGTAGAGTGTGAGGTTGCTTATTTTGATTTTTCTGCTCATGCGGGACATACTCAAATTATAGAGTTTGCAAAAAATTGTAATCCTGAAAAAATAGTTATTATGCATAGTGATAAAAGAGAACTTTTGGTTGAGCCGTTGAGTGATTTTGCAGAGATTTACACCCCAAAAACTGGCGAAATTATTGAATTGTAACAATTAAATAAATCTAATATTTTATCAATATTTGTTTATGTTGATTTGAAAAAGGTGAAAGAAATAAATGACTGAACTAACTCAGAGACAAAAATACGACCTTAAACGACAACTTGAAGAGCTTAGAGCGTGTAAAGGAAGACACACAGAACTTATTTCACTGTATGTGCCTCCTAATAAACAGATTCATGATGTTACATCTTATCTAAAAAATGAATACTCTCAGTCTCAAAACATTAAATCTAAAACTACTATGAAAAATGTTCTTTCAGCAATAGAATCAATTATGAGTCGTCTTAAACATTTCAAACAACCTCCAGAAAATGGTATTGTTTTTTTTGTTGGTCATAAAAGTGTTGGTAGTGATAAAACTGATATGGTTGCTTATATTATTGAGCCTCCTTTACCTATTAATATATTTCTTTATCGTTGCGATTCCTCTTTTTTTATTGAGCCTCTAGAAGACATGCTAGTTGAAAAAGAAATATACGGACTTTTTTTGATTGATAGAAGAGAATGTACAATCGGGCTACTAAGAGGAAACAGAATAGATTTATTGAAGTATATGACCTCTCATGTTCCTGGTAAACATGGCCGGGGTGGTCAATCTCAACGGAGATTTGAGCGTTTAACAGAGCTTGCTGCCCATGAATGGTTTGTAAAATGTGGTGAACAGGCAAGTGAAATATTCCGCAATCAAAAGGATATTTTAGGCATTCTTGTCGGCGGTCCAGGTCCAACTAAACAATTTTTTATTGATGAAGGTTATTTGCATTATGAAGTACAAGATAAAATTATTGAAACATTTGATACAGGTTATACAGATGAATATGGACTAAAAGAACTTGTATCAGCTGCTTCAGAAACAATGACTAATCTTAAAATTTCTAAAGAAAAAAAACTGATGAAAGCATTTTTAAAAGAGATTACAAAAAGCCAAGGTGGTTTATCGGTTTATGGTGAGGACCAAATTAGAAGGGCATTGCAGATTGGTGCGATTGATACCTTACTTTTATCAGAAAGTTTGAGAAAATATAGAATTAAACTTAAATGCCCATCTTGTAATTATTACGAAGAGCGCACAATTTCTGAGGATGATTTAAAAAATTTTTCACCACCTATTTGTTCTAAATGCAATAGCTCTTCGACCATGGAGATTGTTGAAAAAATAGATTTAATTGATGAACTATCAGACCTTGCTGAAAAGATTGGAAGTAAAGTAGAAATTATTTCAATTGGTAGTGAAGAAGGGGATTCTTTGTATTCAGCTTTTAATGGTATTGCTGGTATTCTTAGGTATCCTATTGATTTATAAAATTAAGATAATATTAAATTTCCAGTTTTATAATTTAATTGTTAGGTTATTTATAATAAATAAATACATGTTTAAATCGATGGTTTTATAAATACTTAAATATATTAATATTAAAGGTAGTTGCTATGGACTCAAGAGAAGATTTCAAATCTTTTATACCTGCCTCCAGGTCAATACCTGAATTAACTCTTAGAGCTCTTTTGATTGGAGCAATGCTTGCTATTATTTTAGGAGCAGCAAATGCTTATTTAGGTCTTTATGCTGGTATGACCGTTTCAGCTGTTATACCAGGTGCGGTAATGGCTTTTGCTTTTTTAAGACCATTTAAAGGCACTATTCTTGAGGTAAACATTGGTATGATGGGTGCTGCAGCTGGTGAAGCACTTGCTGCTGGTGTAATATTTACTATTCCTGCACTTGTTCTTCTTGGAACATGGTCTGAAATTCACTATTTAGAGACTACGGTTATTGCAATGTTAGGCGGTGTTCTTGGTGTTTTATGGATGATTCCTCTAAGAAGAGCACTAATTACAAAAACAGATCTTCCTTTTCCTGAAGGAATAGCTGTTGCTGCTGTTCTTACAACAACTGTTGGTGGCGAAACAGCAAGTACTGAAAAAGCAAAGGCTAAAAGTAGCGGGGTTAGTGGAATATGGCTTGCTGTTGGTGTTATTATTGCTGCAACATTAAAATTTTCTCAAGTTGCTTTAAAAGCAGTTAGCGGTACTATTCACGGTATTTTAAATATCGGTAAATACAATATTGGTGGTGGAGATAAACCAGCTTATATTTATGGAGGTACTGCAGCATCTCCAGCTTTACTTGGTGTAGGTTGGATAATAGGGCCAAGAATAGCCTCATTTGTTTTTGTAGGAGGATTGCTTGGTTGGGTTATTTTAGCACCACTTATTGCACTTTCAACAGGACTGCCAACCCCTCCACTTAATGATCCTGATGTTTTAAAAGATGTTCTTGATTTAGGTGCTGGTAATCTAGATGCAGGTAAACTAATCTGGGGTTTTTTTGCAATCTGGGGAAAATACATCCGTTACATTGGTGTTGGAGCAATGGTTGTCGGCGGTTTGTATACCATATTTAAATTAAGATCAAATCTTGCAAGTGGTATTAAAGAAGCAATTATTGGTATGAGAGGTGGTTCTGTTGGTGTTAAAAAAAGAACTGAGCAGGATATTAACATAAAACTTGTTTTTCTAATGATTGGTGCTCTTACTATTCCTGTATTCATAGTCTATGGTTTAATTTCTGATTTATGGGCAATTTCTGCTGTTATGGCTGTTTTTGCTATTTTATTTGCATTTGTTGCCAGTGCAATTGCAGGTTACATGGCAGGTATTTTAGGCTCATCAAATAATCCAATATCCGGTGTAACAGTTTCTGTTTTACTGATTACAACATTAATTCTTCTTGGTTTTGGGGTAACCGGCTCTGTTGGCGCATACGGGGTTGCTATTTTAATTGCTGCTGTTATTTGTTGTGCAGCTGCGATTTCTGGTGATGTATTGCAATCTTTAGCATGTGGTCAAATGGTTGGTGCTACACCCAGAAACCAACAGATTGCAGAGATGGTAGGTGTTCTTGCAGCCGCACCAATTTTGGCTATTGTTATTCAAGCTTTAGACGAAGCTTATCGTATTGGCAGTCCCAGTCTACCTGCGCCTCAAGCGTTTCTTATGCAAGGTATTGTAAAAGGAGTACTTGGTGGAGAAATGGTATGGCCATTTGTACTGGCTGGTGCTGTTTTGGCATTTGTTCTAATTCTTATCAATCTACCAGTGCTGCCGGTTGCAATTGGTATTTATCTACCATTTACCCTAAGCGTTCCTATATTTTTTGGTGGTATAGTTAGATTTGTCACAAATAAGTACATAGCAAAGAAATATGGTAGTGCTGAAGAAGAAGAACTAAGTGATTGGGAGCTTGCTATTAAACAAACTGATGTTAAACCAAAAGAAAAGATTATAAGAACAGGTCTTCTACTTACTGCAGGATTAATTGCTGGAGAAGCATTGATGGGCGTTATTGTTGCATTCATGATAATTGTAGGATTCGACTTTTCAATATTTAATTTCCCACCGATACTACCTGCAATACTAATATTCTTATTCATTGCTGTTCTTCTGGCATATATCCCATTGAGGGAAATCTTTGCTAAAGAGGAAAAATAAACAAAAAAAGCCTTACTTACCTACGGTTGATGAATTTCTTAGATATGTTCCGGTAAGACAAGGATACGAATGGTTTGTAAACGACAAAGGTCTAGTTCAAATAAAAATTCCGAAGTTTACTGGTTCCTTTGGAAAGTCTTTCTTAAGGATAATTAAAAAAGATAATGAATTTTCTGCAAATATGGACAAAATAGGTTCTATTGTATGGATAAATTCGGACGGAAAAAAAACAGTTAAGAGTATTCTGGATATATTAAAAAAAGAGTTTCCAAAAGAAAAAGACATTGATCAAAGGCTTTTTTTGTTCCTACAACAGATGAAGTCTTTGAATTATTTAAATTATTAAACAATAGACATTTATCCAAATGCTTGTTTGCATGGGCGGTAATATTATGAAAACATACGAATTAATAGATCATACTGCAGATGTTGCAATAAAGGCTTATGGTAAAACACTTTCAGAGGCATTTGAAAATGCTGCAAAAGGTATGTTTGACATTATTACAAATAATTCAGAAATCGAAAGCATTGGACAGTATAACATAGAACTTGAGGCTGACAATTTAGAGCAATTACTTGTGGATTGGCTTTCTGAGCTTCTTTTTTTAAATAGTGCAAATAACCTTGTTTTTGGTTTTTTTAAGGTTGATCTGGATGAAAAAAAAGGCAAACTTTCAGCAAAGGTTTTTGGAGAAAAATTCGACATATCAAAACACAAAATAGGTACCGAAATTAAAGCTGTAACCTATCATATACTTGAAGTAAAAAATAGTAAACCGTATCATGTACAGGTTTTATTTGATATATAAAATAAGCAATTTTTAAGACATTTTCAATTAATACTTTTAGTGACCCCTGTTTATTATTTAAATATTTAAATTGACAATTTGTAGTTTGAGTGATTCCACCGGACGGCTAAAAAATGCCGGTTTTCAACTCTTTTTATCCTTTCCTCCCGGTAAATCCGTCCGGACTTTTCTCCTCTTATTTATTGAGAGTAAGTATTATATGGGGTTTCTTAATAACATTTTGAAAAATAGGTGTAGATAATGGTTCAGGAAATAATTACAAAAGATATGAATATTAAAGATGTTATTAGTAAATATCCCGAGGTTGTACCAGTTTTTGCTAAATATAATATGGGTTGCATTGGTTGTATAGCAGCATCTTTTGAAAAAATTAGTGACATTGCTCAAGTTCATGGTGTTAATGTTGACTTGTTTGTAAAAGAGCTTAATAACGCAATAATTAAAAAATAAAGCTATAATGAAGTTTTTGTTATTACTAGTTCCCCGTGTTTTATTCCTTTAAGGGCTTTTATGTTATCTGCTAATTTTTTAATTTCTCCTGTTTTTCCTTTAAGAACCAATACTTCAAGACAGTTATGATGATCTATATGTATGTGGGTTGTTGATAATATTTCGTTATGATGTTCATGCTGTAAATCCAGTAGTTTGTTTGTAAGTGTTCCTTCATGATGATCATAAATCATTGTCAAAGTACCTATTACTTCTGAGTTTAGTGCGATTGTATCTTCTTTTATTATGCTTTTTCTGATTATATCTCTTATTGCTTCCGAGCGATTATTGTATCCTTTTTTCTTGATAATTTTGTCAAATTTATCTAAAAGTTCGGGCTTAATCGATACTCCAAATCTTGTTATTTTTTCAGTCATAGTAACACGCTTTATAGATAAACGTAGCACGAATTTAAATTTATTGCTACCAAAAAGTATATATGAAATGGTTTGTTACGGCTATTCCAGAAATCATTTAAAATTAAAGGAGGTTAAAAATGGTTTGTTACGCAGTACCTACTGTTGCCGCAATTATACATTACGCAACCAGAAAAAATATTTCAAGCTGGAAAACAAGTGTTCATCATTTATGGTTGACTCTCCTTCTCGTAGGAGCCGCCGTATTTGGTATAGTGGATCATCTATGGAATGGTGAACTATTTTTAATTAGTGAAAATATTGGATTTGATCTACTATTAGGAGTAGTTATTACCATTGTAACAATTGCTGTTTGGGCTGTAGTAGTAATTGTTGACAAAAAATCAAAAAGACAAGCTGCTTAAACAGCATAAATCTATCTTTTTTTCTTTTTACTTAAGTAAAGTTCTCCTAAAAATATTCTTAACATATTTGGATACTTGCTTTTAATTTTTCCACTACCATAACCTATTTTACTTATTTTCATAAGAGGCATATTACCAAATTTGTAAGCAGTTGTTGAAATTATTGCTGCACCGGTTGGTGTTACCAGCTCTTGTTTTCTTTCATCAGAATAAACAGGTATACCTTTTACTAGTTCTACTGTAGCAGGAGCGGGAATTGGTAAAACCCCATGGGAACAAGTAACAAAACCTTTACCCAAGGGTAGAGGAGAACAATAGATTTTTTTGATTTTTAATTTTTTAAAACCAATTATCGCCCCGACTATGTCGATGATTGCATCTACTGCTCCGACTTCGTGAAAATGAACTTCTTCAATATTTATATTATGCACTTTGCTTTCTGCTTTTGCAAGATTGAAGAAGATTTGTTTACTTATTTTTTTAATACTATTTTCTAATTTACTTTGATTAATAATTTGATTTATATCAGAAAGATTTCTATGGGTATGTGTTTCTTTTATTTCAACAATAAAATCTGTACCTGTTACATCATTATATTTAACTTCTTTAGTATAAATTTTATATCCAGAAAGACCTATTTTTTTTAATTCATTTTTCAAAAATGAAACTTCTAGCCCGCCATCCACCAAAGCACCAAGTATCATATCCCCAGCAATTCCAGAAAAACAATCAAAATATGCAACAACCATAAAAAATATCACCTGTTTATTAAACTTGCAAAATAACCAGCGCCAAACCCATTATCAATATTTACAACAACCACTCCTTCAGCACAACAATTAAGCATAGTAAGAAGAGGAGCAACTCCTTTGAAACTTGCACCATATCCAACACTAGTAGGAACAGCAATTACTGGTTTGGATGTAAGTCCTCCAACAATACTAGCAAGTGCTCCTTCCATACCAGCAACAACAATTATCACATTTGCAGAAAAAATTTTTTCTTTTATATCAAATAACCTATGTATACCTGCCACACCAACATCATAAACTTTTTCCACATTATTTCCCATCAGCTGGGCAGTAATTACTGCCTCTTCAGCAACAGGAATATCTGAAGTTCCTGCTGTTAATAACAAAATTTTTCCTTTTTTCTTTTTAACTTTATGATTCTTTATAATAATTGTTTTTGCAACATCATTATATTGAGCTTTTGGAAAAATTTTTTTAATTTCAGCAAATATTTTTTTATCAGCTTTTGTGGCTAAAACATTATGATTATTTTTAATCATTCTTTTTATTATTTCAATTATTTGTTTTATTGTTTTACCTTTGCAAAAAATTGTTTCAATGTAACCTTTTCTTAATGCTCTATGTGTATCGATTTTTGCAAAACCTAGATCTTCATATGGTAAACTCTTTATTTTTTCTAAAACTTGTTCAAGACTTATTTTTCCATCTTTGTAATCTTTTAATGTTTTTTTCATTTTTTTAAAACCTCGTTTAAACTACCAGTTCTATACCCTTTTAAATCTAAGGTTGTATAAGTAAAACCTAACTGCTTAAAATAATTTACAATCTTACTTGAATGTTTAATTATTTTTTGAAAATCCAGTTTTAAAACCTCAATTTTTGCAGTTTCATTATAATATCTAACTCTAACTTGTTTTATGTTTAAAGAATGTAAAAATTCCTCCGCTTTTTCGACTTTATAAAGTCTTGATTTTGTGATTTTTATACCATATGGAAATCTTGATGCAAGGCATGCAAAAGAGGGCATATTCCATGAACTTAGTTTTAATTGTCTTGATAATTTTCTTATTTCTTCTTTACTTAGTTTTACATCAATTAAAGGACTTTTTACTTTCAGCTCTTTTAATGCTTTCATACCTGGACGATAGTCAAATAAATCATCAATGTTACTAGCTTCAATAACATGTTTTATATTATGTTTTTTTGCTGTTTCTATTATTTTAGAAAAAAGTAATTTTTTACATTTGTAACAACGATTAACTGGATTTTTATAAATTTCTTTTTCTAGTTCTTTTTCATCTATTTTAATAAAAACTTGTTTTATTCCAATTTTTTTTGAAAACTTTACAGCTAGTTTTTTTTCCGATTTTGGGAACATTGGTAGAACGACAGTAAATGCTGTTGCATTATTTTTTAAAACATCACAAGCAACTTTTGTCAAAAAAGTGCTATCAACTCCTCCAGAAAAAGCAACACCAGCATTACCCATTTCTTTTAGATATTTTTTTAATTTTTCAAGTTTGGAAATTGAATTATTTTTCACAAAAATGATTAAAGATGTTTTATATATAATATTTGTTGAAAGAAAATTTATGAAATTATATTATTTCTTTTCTTTTTTTGATAAGTAACCAACGCCTGTATCTGTTATTTCTACTGTATTAAAATTAATATATTGTAACATTTCCATTTGTGTAAGTTTTTTAATCATATCGTTTAATTCTCTTCTAGATATTTTTAGCATATGCATAGCTAACTCTGCATCCATGTCTCGCTCTAATAATAACTTTAAGAATTCATACTCTTTTTCATAAATCCTTGATTCTTTTTCAATTATTTTTTCATCAACATTCACATAACCAGATAATCTTTCAACATAGTTTTGGATGATCCTTTCCAAATTTAAACGATCCAATACAACGCCTTTTTTATCATATAATGTACAATATTTACTTCCCAGCTCATGTCTCCAATATGAAACCCTCCCCCATGTATAACCAAGTAGATTATCTGGTTTTATTCCTTCAAGTTTGCCAATTGATGCTGCTTCAGAAATTGCTTTTTTTCTTTCTCTTCTTCTAAAAGCATAATGCTGCTCAAGCTGAATTTGGTCCAGATCTACATCAAAATCTGATATCATTCTAGTTATTTCTTCCCCAGCTTGATCTTTTAATTCTGAAACAAAATACAAACCGGCTTCAGTGCTTAAATCATTGTAAACAACTCTTACTAATGATTCAATTGCTTTGCCGATTAATTCAGGATTTATAGAATCTATATCAGAATAAACATGAATTGCATAACCTTCATTAGGAATTTCAGATTTTCTAACTCGGACAAATTTCATAAAATCATATTTAGTTTCAAGAGTTTTTATCGTTGCACCAATTGCTTCATCTGCAAATTTAGAAGTAGTCCTTCTGGATGCTACATTAAAAAGTGCTTTAAGGAATGCTTCAAATAAAATAGAGTTACTAATCTTCTCCATTATTTTCATTTACAGAATACAAGGTTTAGTTTTTTTGGTTTTCTATGTTTCCAACTTTCTTTGTGGTAAACATAACTTGCAAGTAATGGAAAAGTAACTGTTGCTTCACCATATACCATTTGTTCAAATCCTTGGTCTATTTTACCCCAAGAATGAGCCTCTTTCAAGGTAGAGCCAGACAGTGCTCCATCGCGTTCATCAGCAACAGTAAGTTGCACAGCATATTTGTGCATAGGTGCATTAACCCCAAGTATATCTGCAGCAACCACAGTGTCTTGAACAAAGTTCTTTGGAACACCACCACCTACCATAATTATACCTGTGTCCTTTGATTTAACCTTTATTTCTGTTAACTCACGGAAATCTTTTACACAATCAATCGCAACATTTTTTTCTTTATTTTGGGTTTGATGGAAAACAAGTCCAAAACCAGCACTACTATCAGAAAAAGCTGGACAAAAAATTGGAACATCTTTTTTGTAAGCCTCTAAAACAAAAGATTGAGCATTTTTTTTGTTTTTATAAAGATATTTACCCATTTCATAAATAAATTCCCTTGAAGAATATGCACCAGGTTCCATATAATCAGCTATTTTTTTAACAGTCATGTCACAAACACGTAGGTCTTCTTCATCTATGAATGTATCATAAATACGGTCGATCAAGAGTTCTCGCAACTGTTCATCATCTGCGTTTACAAAACCGCGGTAATGATTAAAACCAAGTCCTTCAAAAAAATCCTGATCTACAACTATTGCACCTGTTGAAACAACCACATCTATCATATTGTGCTTTATTAAATCGGCAATAATGTTTTTTAGTCCTGCACTAACCAAAGAACCAGCAAGACACAAAATAGTTGTACAATGTTCATCTTTAAGCATTGAATCAAAAATTTTACAAGCTCTAGCCAGGTTTCTGGATTGAAAAGCCATATGATTAAAAGATTCAATCAGTGAAATACTGTTGAATTTTTTAACATCTATGTGTTCAATTTTTTCTTTAAGTAAGTTCTTTTTATCATATTTCATGCTAATTTCCATTAGCAGGTAATTCGATAATGTTTTTTTATTTTTCTACAGTAACATTTAAACCAGTTATTTCTTTTTCCGATACCTATATGCATGAATGGGCATTGGCTGAATCGGTTATTTCCGCAGCTCTTGAAGCAGCAGAAAAAGAAAAACTAAAGAAAATTACTGAGATTAAAATAACAATCGGTGAAATACAACAAATTGAACAGGATATTTTTAAATTTGCCCTTGACCAAATTATAAAAGAACAAGGAAAAAAATTAAAAAACGTTAAAATTAAAATCGGCATTGAAAAAAGCAACTTAAAATGCAAAAACTGTGAAAACGTTTGGAGTTTTTATGATATGAAAAAGAAACTTAGTAAAGATGAATCAGAGTCAATACATTTTATTCCTGAAATAGTGCTTGTTCATTCAAGATGTCCAAAATGTGGTAGCCCAGATTTTGAAATTTTAAATGGCAGAGGAGTAAAAATCACTTCAATTAAAGGGAAATAATATGATTCCTGAGCTTCAAAAAAAGGATATAGATCCAAAAGAGTATGCTGAAAAAATTATTAAAAAACCTGATTTGATTAAACAATATCTAGACGGTTTATTATTAAAAAATGAAACTTATCGTTATAATTGCTTTAAAGTCATTTTTATTGTTTCAGAAAAAAACCCTGATATTTTATATCCTTACTGGGAGTTTTTTGAAAACCATCTAAAAAGTAAAAATAATTATCATAAAATGTCTGCAGTTTTAATAATTGCAAATTTAACTTCTGTTGATAAAGAAAAAAAATTTGAAAGATTATTTGACGAATTTTATGGTTATTTGAAAAGCGAGAAAACAATAACCTCAATATACATAGTAAAGTCTTTAGGAAAAATAGCAAAATCCAAACCTCATCTAATGGATAAAATTACTAAAATTTTGCTGAATATTGAAAAGATTCATCCTGGAAAACAAATAGAGCTTGTAAAATCTGCAGTTATTGAATCTTTCTCTGATTATTTTGAAAAAATAGAAAACAAAAAAGAGGTAATTGCTTTTGTTAAAAAGCAAACCAATAGTGACAGTCCTAAGGCAAGAAAAATAGCAAAAGATTTTTTAAATAAATATGGGAAAATGTAATTATATGGATCCTAGAACTAGTGTTATTGAAAAAAGACTCAGCAGCATAAAACACATTATTTCAGTTGCAAGTGCTAAAGGTGGTGTTGGTAAAAGCCTTGTTGCTTCAACTACAGCCTTAAACCTATCTAAAAAAGGATACAAAGTCGGGCTTTTAGATTTAGATATGTATGGACCTTCTTCTCACATTATTCTTGGAGTTAAAAAGTATGATTTTCCAGAAGAGGAAAAAGGAATTATACCTCCAAATATAGGTGGGATTAAATTCATGTCTATTGTTTATTATTCTGAAGATAAACCCGCTCCGTTTAGAGGGGATGATATTACTAATGTAATAATTGAACTTCTTTCTATAACGCAGTGGAATAAACTGGACTATTTAATTATAGATATGCCACCAGGTATTGGCGAGGAAACTCTTGATATAATCAGATTTGTTAAAAAGAATGAGTTTCTTATTGTTACAACTTCTTCAAAAGTTTCAATGATTGCTGTTAATAAACTTCTTTCTATTTTAAAAGAGCTTAAAATTCCAATTATTGGTGTTATTGAGAACATGAAAATGGTGGATTCAAGTTATATAAAAGATAGTATTTCTAAGATGAAAATTAGATATCTAGGATACATTTCTTTTGATAAGAATCTAGAGGAATCGATCGGGAATACAAATAAGCTGCAAAAAACAGTTTTTATGAAAGATATAGAAAAAGTTTTAAGCAAAATAATTTAGATTATTATGAAGGGCAGTTATATTCTTGTAATTAATCTTAAAGAAAAAAAATCAATTCAAATTGGTATGCTTGGTAAAATCATTTTTGATAAGGGTTTTTATGTTTATGTAGGTTCTGCTCTTAATGGGCTGGAACAGAGAATAAATCGACATCTTAGAAAAAATAAAAAAAAACATTGGCATATTGATTATTTTTTAGAATTTGCAAATATTGTTGATATTTTTTATAAAGAACGCCAAACAAAAGATGAATGCAATATTGCAATAGAATTAGACAAATACCTATCTTCAATTCCTAATTTTGGTTGTAGCGATTGCAAATGTAAAAGCCATTTATTTATTGGTTCTTATAAAAAAATAATACAAGTTATTAATAATTTTGAAACTAAGGATGGTCTTGTAAAAAAATTATTATAAATAAAATAAAAAAAGAGGAAATTAGAAGAACTTCAAGACACCTTTTTCTGTTACTGCGTAGTTTTCCTCTTTGTCATATGCAATGACTTTAATGACAAAGGAGGAAAATACCCAATCGGTCCACATCCAGCTATATGGTTCTTCTGGGTCCGTATATCTTATCTGATCATTTACATAGAATTCCACTCGATCTATTCCTGAATCATCATCTGTGGCATTAACTGTTACTTCTATTCTACCAATGATTATTGCTGAACTTAATGGAATGATTTCAAGATTTACGAAATATAACGAATTTTTTGGTTTTGTGATTGTAACAGTTGGCGGTGTAGTATCTGGTACAGGGCAGATAATAAGTGCTTTTTCAACAACAGTATAGTCATAACCTATTTGATAATCAGGCAGCCACCATTGGCAGTTGATATCAGGTTGTGGTGCACCAATTGTTACATTGTATATATCATGTGATACATTTTCTGCATCATTGTGATCCTGAGGTTCTGGATTGACAACGTCCATGGTAGGATCACTAAATCCTATCATAAATTCTTCAGAATTTACACCTGCGCATGTTACATAGTGTCCCTCAAGTTTTTCTGAATGTGGAGGGGGGTCAAAATATTCTGTTTTAAAAGCCCAGTCAAAAGGTAAACCATATGGATCAGAGTTTACACCACGCATCCATCCTGAACCAGGTGGATAAGGATTTCCGCTATCATAAAACCATTCGTAATGATAACCAGAGATACTTTGGTAAACATCGAAATAGTACATAGCACCAGCAGTTAAGTCAATGCCAGATGCAAAGTTAAATTCAACCCAAGTAGGTGTGGCAAGGGTACCAGGATTCATAACAACAGTTCCAATGGGACTTGCTGGTGGAGGTGCGTTATACACATCAACTTGTACGTCACAAGGTGCACCCACACTTTGAAGAAGAACCTGTATTGCATCTATTCTTGTTGCATTAGGAATAAATTCTTGATAATCTGTCCATGGTATGGTCTTACATAGTTCTGGTAATGGACCGTTGTTTTGAAATTGATCAATTAATTTAGGACCCACAACAAAATCATAAGAACCAAGTAAAAGAATAACATTCTGACTTCTTTCTATTTCATCTTCAATAAAGCTAAAGGTTGGTTGATCGTATGTTTGCACAGTAAATTTATCTGTTAAACCCGTTGAAACAAACCAATTTGTTACTGCAGTTTGCATATCATCAATATAAGTAGTACCTTTTTCTGTGGTGCTCATCGCTCTTGCAAGGTTTTCTATAAGTAAAGGAGCATTAGCTGCTGCATGATCATCACCTGAGCCATAGTCTTGGACAAGGGTAAACTGATCCTCTCCATCACCAGGAGTACCGGCAGGATCTGCATATTTTGAGTCAAACCACCAGAAACAATTGGCAACTGAAACTGGACCACAAAATGCCCATTCTTCAACATCATCACCAGTGGCAGTACTATTTAAATAACAATCAGGACCAGGAGCGATACAGTTTTCATAGGTATTATACACATCATCTCCTTCTAAGACTGAATCTATAGTACCATTTGGTCCAGCACTAATTTTTTTCCAACGATCTTGTTTTTGATCAAAATCAGGCAGTCCTTGTGGTGAATAATTAGGATAAGACGGTTTCCAGTACCATGCCATATTTTCAATCGTTTTACCAGTTTTATTTACAATCGCTATGTTTGTTGCCTGTACTGAAGTTATTAAAAGAAATGACAACACAACAAGAGAAATAATAGCCTTCCCATATCTTTTGTTTTTCATTTTTTTTCCTCCAAATTTTTTTTCAAATTATTATAAAACTGGAAAAGAGGAAATATATTTACTCAGCTTCCTCCCCAATTTATCATTTCTAATCAAAAAATTAATTCAAATTCTATTATATATATATTTTGTTCTATTAAAAAATATAAATTAGTTTGTAAAACTTATGAACATACTTAAATATTGATAATATTACAGCATGAAAAAAAGAGGATGAATATGGTAGTAATTATTTACTCAACAATTGATGATATTAAACATGCTCAAAAGATTGCAAATGTTTTGGTTGAAGAAAAATTAGTTGCGTGTGTTAATATTATCCCAAACATAATTTCTATTTATAGATGGAAAGGAAAAATTGAAAATGATGATGAATGTGCACTTATTGCTAAAACAACCGATAGTAATGTTAAGAAGGTAATTCAGAGGATAAAAACTCTGCATACCTATGAATTACCAGATATTATTGTTTTACAGATAATAGGTGGACTTAAAGAATACCTTGAGTATATTACTAACGAAACATTATGAAATTTGTATCACTTATTTCAAGCGGCATTGACTCACCGGTTGCAACATATTTACTTTCAAAAAAAGCAGAAGAAATAATTCTTGTGCATTCAGATAATAGACCGTTTACTGATGATAAAGAAATTAACAATTTTATTTCTATTGCTAAATATTTAAAGAAAAAAATCCGCTCAAAAACAAAAGCATACATTATTTCACATGGTCAATCCCTTGTTTCGTACAAAGAAAATTGCGAGGATAAATTCACTTGTGTATTTTGTAAACGCATGATGGTAAGATATGCGGAAAAAATAGCAAAAAACGAAGAAGCAGATGCAATAGTTATGGGTGATTCACTTGGTCAGGTTGCTTCCCAGACTCTTCAAAACCTACGAGTTATTGATTCCGCTGTAAAAATACCTATTTTAAGACCACTTATTGGACTTGATAAAGAAGATGTTGTGAAGATTGCTAGAAAAATTGGTACGTATGAGTTGTCTATTCTTCCTTCCAGTGGTTGTATTGCTGTTCCAAATAAGCCTGTTACAAGAGCTAAACTAGAAAATGTTTTACGGCAAGAAAAAAAACTTAATATCGAAAAAATTGTGAAAGAAGTAGTTGATAATTCTGAGCAAATTATTCTATAGTTTTATTAAAGATAACAGTTTTATTAGAAATGGGTAACGCTTTAAAAATTGATAAAATATAGAAGATGTAACTATTTTATTTCGTGGCATTGTAACTTTAAATATTCCCCAACTGCTTTCTTCATCAAATGTATCTTTTGCTTTTACCTTTATAATGTACTCTCCTGCTTCTACCCAGGAGTGATTAAGTTTAAGCTCTTGACCAGAAGCAAATGGCCCTAACCATTGCTCAGTGTTGTTGTCTCCCCATTCAATCCAATAATATAAATCATCTTCCTCAGGATCTGTTGAAACGAAAGTATACTCATATTCAATTCCAACTTTACCGTCTTTAGTTCCATTTATATATGGTCTATTTGGAGGATTATTTACTACAATAGGAATCAAATGTTGAACCGCGTCTATGTCCACACCTGGATTTTGTTCAGTAGGATTTCCATTATTATCATCAACTATTTTAATAAATTGAGCTGATTCAACTGAAAAATTTGCTAAATCAAACTCAGCAGTTCCAGTTACTAGTCCAAGACTTACCCAAGGACCAGACCAGTTTGAAGAAACATATACAGTATATCCATCTTGGGTTGCATCTCCTTCAAATATTTTAAAATCAGTTGCATTTTCATGATCAACAATTATTCCTTCTTCACCCATATCCAGTACCATGTAACCACCAACACCTAAAGATACACATGCACCGTCAGGAGGACCAAGAGCGGAAACGCCCTCTGTTGGATTGTTTTGGAAATTATTTGGATAATTATATGGATCATGAAAGTAACATAAAGTAACCTGATAAGCATAAAAATCATCACTTGGATTTAAATAAACATCCAAAACTGTAGGCTCATCAGAATCAAGAACTTCAACATTAATTACTTGCTCCTCATACCCATTTGCTCTAAAATGCACATTGTAAGTACCAGGTAAAAGCACACGGTGGTAATCCCCCACCTCAGGATCAGTAAAACAAGGCCAATAGGCTTCTTCAACCCAGACTGTTGCAGCAATAGGCTCTCCTGTGTCCGAGTCTCTAACCACCCCTGTTAAACCCATGTCTGCTGCATCAATAATTTCCAGCATAGCAACACGATTTAAATCCCAGGCTTGAGGAATATTGCTGTTTTGTGTTTCAATAGTCCAGTCAATATCACCTCTACAACCATATGAAAAATCATTGGTATCACCACGTGTTTGATACCAATAATATCCTTCAACCACCCAATAGCCATTATGAGACCCATATTGTTGTGATAGTTGAACAACAACATCATGATCAACAACAGGTTGACCTTTGTAATTCCAAATATAATTAACTATTGCCTCAGTTGTATGATATGATAAAGAAAGAACAAAATTGTTTTCCAACGCATGTTGTCTTATAATCTGTGTTTCAGGTTGAGAAAACGGTCCAGGACTTCCTCCTTCCCCGCCCCACAAATAACCATAATCTCTGTTTAAATCAACACCATGGGCATTATATCTTGTTCCCATTTCTCTACCATCAGGATTAACCATAGGTATAATCCAAATTTCCCGGTTATCAACTAAATCTTCAATATCTGGATCAGTATCATAGTTTTGCACAAGATACCAAGCCATAAGTAAAGGCAGTTCAACAGACATATATTCATTACCATGATGACATCCACAGATTCTAACTTCTGCTTCATTTTCTTCAACAGTAGGATTATCAGTAATTTTTAAACCCCAGATTACTCGACCCTGAACGCTATGACCAAGATCATAAAGCTGTGCAATATCAGCATAAGTATTTGCTATTTCTTGTAGTTCCTGGGTCATCTGAGCATAAGTATGAAACTGAAGAAATTCAGAACCATAAATATAATCATTCATTTCTTGAATATTTTCAAAAAGTATAATTGGATTGAAACCAAGAACGCATAAACTTTTTAATTGTACAAGGTTAACATAAGCTGTAATTTCTGAATCTTTAATATCAATAATGTCTAGATGTTGATTCATCAATATATCTAGTTGTGACGATTTAGTAAACGATATACTCACAACCTTTAAATCAAATAAAGAAAAGTTGAGTATATTTGAATTGATAGAATCATTACTTATGTTAATTGCTGAAAGACATGGAGCAACTGTTATTCCTATTAATAATATATTTACCATGCAAATAATTGTTGTTTTTAATAAATTAGGTTTCAAGTAGGTTTCCCCCGTAAATCACTATTATTAAAGAACTACTAATATATATTTTTATTGAATTGTTATATACTAAACAAAAATATAAAAAGAGTTACAATTTGTTTGAATAAATATCAAAAAATTTTTTATTAATTTCAAAAATTATCAAAAATTTTAAATACCATACATAAATACAATCTAATGTAGTAAAATATTTTCAATATACAATATATTGTATCTCGAGCCTATCTGGAGGGAATGAAATGGAATGTCCATACTGTCATCATTTTGAAACAAAAGTAACTGACTCCCGCGACACAGGAACTATGTCAATTCGGAGAAGACGGGAATGTCTCAAATGTAAAAAACGTTTCACTACGTATGAATACATTGAGTTAACCCCCCTATATGTTAAAAAGAAAGATGGGCGATTAGAAAAATTTGACAGGAACAAAATTAAAAACGGTTTAATGAAAGCCTTAGAAAAACGTCCAATAGAACATGACAAAATTGAAGAAATATTAAACCGAATCGAGGAAAAAATAAGAAGAACCGGAACAGAACAAATAGAAAGTAAAGTTATAGGCGAATATGTAATGGAAAGTCTAAAGGAAACAGATCATGTTGCCTATATCAGGTTTGCTTCTGTTTATAGGTCATTTACTGATGTTTCTTCTTTCCAAGAAGAAGTTAAAAATCTAATTAAACAAAAAACAGGAGGAATTAAAAAATGATACGAAAAATAAGAAAGAGGGATGGGAAAGTCGTTGACTTTAATCCTATCAAAATAACAGATGCAATATGGAAAGCCGCTCAAGCAGTTGGTGGTAAAGATTACAAAAAAGCAGTACAACTCACAGACAAAGCAATGGAATTGCTTGAAAAAACATTGAAAAAAGGAGAGATTCCAACTGTTGAACTTGTACAGGATATTGTTGAAAAGACGCTTATAGAAGAAGGACATGCAAGAACAGCAAAGGCTTACATATTATATAGAAAACAACACCAGGACATGAGAGAAATCGGTGGTTTACTCAAGGATATCGATGTTGTTGATGGCTATCTTAGTATGATGGATTGGAAGGTTAATGAAAACAGTAACATGGCCTATTCACTCCAAGGATTGAATGTCTATACTACTGAAAATATCATATCTCATTATTGGTTGAATAAGATTTATCCACCAGAAATAGGAGAAGCTCATACAAATGGTGATTATCATATTCACGATCTTGGAACATTAGGTGCTTATTGCGTGGGGTGGGACCTAAAAGATTTATTATTGTTGGGTTTCAAAGGAGTATCAGGAAAAATTGAAAGTAAACCAGCTAAACACTATAGTACAGCACTTATGCAAGTTGTAAACTACCTATATACTTTACAAGGAGAAGCCGCAGGTGCACAGGCTTTATCAAATTTTGACAGCCTTCTTGCACCATTCATAAGATACGATGGTTTAAACTATAAAGAAGTAAAGCAAGAAATGCAAAAATTCTTATTCAATATGAACGTCCCTACACGTGTGGGCTTTCAAAGTCCATTTTCGAATTGTACCTTAGATCTTACTGTTCCCAGCTATATGGTGGATGAACCTGTAATAATTGGTGGAGAATTAAAAGACGAAGATTACAAAGATTTTACTGATGAAATGAATATGTTTAATCAGGCATTTGCAGAAGTCATGTTTGAAGGTGATGCAAAAGGAAGACCTTTTACATTTCCCATCCCTACATACAATATCACAAAAGATTTCAATTGGGAAAATGAGGTTCTTAATCCCATTTGGGAAATGACTGCAAAATATGGTGTGCCATATTTTTCAAATTTCATAAATTCTGATATGAAACCTGATGATGCAAGAAGTATGTGTTGCAGACTTAGGTTGGATAATAGGGAGCTTCGAAAACGTGGTGGTGGACTTTTTGGTGCAAACCCAAAAACTGGTTCAATTGGCGTAGTAACAATTAATATGCCAAGAATTGGATTTTTATCAAAAGATGAAAAAGATTTTTTTGAAAGACTTGATAATCTAATGGAACTAGCAAAACAAAGTCTTGAGATTAAAAGAGAACTCATTGAGAATTTGACAATTAGTGGCTTACATCCTTATTCACGTTTCTATCTTAATGATGTTAAAAAAACCTTTGGCGAGTATTGGAAAAATCATTTTTCCACAATTGGTTTGATAGGTATGAATGACGCCTTACTTAATTTTATAAATAAAAGCATTGGTGATAAGGAAGGTAAAGCATTTGCTGAGAAAGTTTTAGATCATATGCGTGAAAAGATGGCTGACTATCAGCAAGAAACTGGTAATATTTTTAATCTTGAAGCAACTCCTGGGGAAGGTACAAGTTATCGCTTACCAAGAATTGACAAGTCACAATATCCAGATATTAGAATTTATAATCAAGAAAAATACTATGGTAGTAAAGCAGTAGAACCTTATTATACAAACTCTACACAGTTACCAGTTGGTTTTACAAACGATGTCTTTGAAGCACTTGAATTACAAGATACATTACAATCCAAGTACACCGGTGGAACGGTTTTGCATATATTCCTTGGAGAAGAACCATCTTCTGATTCTGCTAAGAAGTTAATTCGTAAGGTTTCTGAGAATTATCATCTACCTTATTACACTCTAACTCCAACTTTTAGTGTATGTCCTGAACATGGTTACATAACTGGTGAACATGAGACCTGTCCAATTTGTGCTGGTCAGAAGAAAACCACAGCTTGTGAAGTTTACTCTAGAGTTGTTGGTTACCTTCGTCCTGTTAGTCAATGGAACCGTGGTAAACAACAAGAATTCAAAAATCGTAAAACATTTGATATAATGGAAAAAACTAAAATGGTTAAAGAGGCATGAAAATAGGTGGTCTACAAAAAACTTCACTTCTTGATTACCCAGGTTGCATAAGTGCAATAGTTTGGACTATTGGTTGTAACTTCCGCTGCCCATTCTGTTACAATAAAAATCTGGTATTAGGAAACAGCGAACTTTACTCAGAGGAAGATATTTTCTCATTTCTTAATAAAAGAAAAGGATTACTTGAAGCAGTTGTAATTACTGGTGGAGAGCCTTTACTTCAAGATGATATTGTTGATTTTGCAAGTAAAATAAGAAAATTTGGTTATCTACTAAAAATTGATACTAATGGATGTTACCCTGAAAAACTACAAGAACTAATTAATAAAAAACTCGTTGATTATGTGGCTATGGATGTTAAGGCACCTAAGAATAAATATAATCAACTAACTGGTGTAAAAACTGATTTAGAAAAAGTAGAAAAATCAATAGAGATAATAAAAACTTATGCACCTGATTACGAGTTTAGAACAACCTTTGTTCCACAATTACTTAATAAGGATGATATAATCTATATAGCAAAATGGTTAGAAGGTGCAAAAAATTACTTTCTTCAACAATATAAAAACAACCCACCTTTGATTTCCTCTAATTTTAATAATGTGGCGCCTTATTCAAAAAAATACTTAATTGAAACTTACAATGCAATAAAACCATTTTTTAAAAAATGTGAAATAAGAGGAATATAATTAAGAATTTGAAAAAAATTACAAGAATGATATTTATGGATTATGAACTAGCAATTATTGGAGCAGGACCGGCAGGTTTTACATCTGCTATTTATGCAGGTAGATCAGGAATAAAAACTATTGCTCTTGACAAAGGTATAGGTGGGGGTCTTGCAAATCTTTCACCAAATATTGCAAATTATCCTGGCTTTGAATCGATTTCTGGGATGGACTTAATGGAAAAAATGAAACAGCATGCAAGTAAATATGTCGAAATTTATTTTGCAGAAGAAGTAAAAAAAATTGAGAAGAAAGATGATGGATTCATAATTACTACTGATAAAAGAACATTTACTGCAAAGGCTGTTATTTTTTGCATGGGTACAGAATATCGTAAATTAAATGCACCTGGTGAAAAAGAATTAACAGGAAAAGGAGTATCCTACTGTGCAACATGCGATGGATATTTTTTCAAAGGAAAAAAAGCAGCAGTTATCGGCGGGGGTAACTCGGCTTTAATAGAAGCAATATTTTTAAAACAGATAGGATGCTCAGAGGTATTTGTGATTCACAGACGAGATCAAATGCGTGCAGAAAAAACTTACCAAGATGAAGCAATACAAAAAGGTGTGAAAATTATTTATAATACACATGTTGAAAATATTCATGGAAATGAAAATGTTGAATATCTACAAGTCCATGATGTAAAAACAGAAAAAAAATCAAAAATCCCGGTTGAAGGAGTTTTTATAGCAATCGGTAAAGAACCACAAAATACACTGGCAAAGGAGCTTGGTTGTATGCTTGATGAAAAAGGTTTTATAATTGTTGATAATAAACAAAGAACAAATATCAAAGGTGTTTATGCCGCAGGGGATATAACAGGTGGTTTACGGCAAATAATTACTGCCTGTGCAGCTGGTGCAATTGCTGCGCTTTCTACAACAGAAGTGCTTGGTAAAAAGTATCCTTACTAATTTTTTTTATTTTAATCATTTTTTAAAATTATAATATGTAAAAATTTAGGATAAAAAGAAAATTATATTAATATATTTTATATTTATCCCGAAAATCATATATACTCATTAAACAAACAAATGTAGTAGCTGAAAAAAGATAGATAATTATGCTAGAATATCTGGGGAGAATTATAGAAAAAAGACCATGGTTCGTAGTTCTTTTGATTATACTAATAACAATTGGATTTTCTTTATTTTTACCGAGTCTTGAGTTCAAAACTAATTTTGAGGATTTTGCTCCAGATAATGAACTTGTTAAGGCAAATAATCGAATTTCAGATTATTTTGGTATGAGCCAACAAGTAATTTTTCTTTATGTTGAAAAACAACAAGCCCAAAGCACCATTACTCCACAAGCATTAAGAGATCAATATAAAATTCAAAAAGAACTTGAAAAAATCCCTGAGATAAATAGTAGTTTTTCTATAACGACTTTTTTAGATACAGTTTGTCAAATGGAATTTAATAAAACTCCGGAAAATTGTACAGATGCAGAACTGGATACTGCGTTAAATGATTTATTAAACGAACCTGACAACGAAGAAATAAAAATTTTAAACACGGACGATCCAAATGAACCTGTTGATTATAAAAAATCATTTTTTTCAAAAGGAAAATCGGTTGATAGTGCAGATATTAAAAATTATTATATTTCTAAAGATGGTAGTAACGTAACCTTTTCTATTGAAGTTTATGACTTATCTTATTTTCAATCAAAGCTTAAACCACCTTTTTCAAAAGTAAAGATAATGGAATGGTATATCGAGTTTGAAAATATTTTACTTCCACCAGAACATAATATGAAATATCAGATAGCCGCACGTATTGAACCAACAAATTCTTTTTGGGAAATAGGAAAAGGGATTCTTGGAAATGTAAAGCAAATTATTCAAAATATTAGAAATCATACATTGGTTCCATCTTATAAAAAAGAGGTTTATTTATGGATAGGGTCTCCTGGACAAGAAATGTTGTTCCCGATACAACTTGATAATGCGAATATATCATTTGATATTAACAATAATAGAATTAATATTATCGTCCCAAAAGAAGAATTGGGAAAATTTGGAATAGCACCTCAATATGACTCTTTTGAATTGCCAGCAAAACTTTCTAATTTTTCTGCAGGTGTAAGATATTATCAAACACCTATTTTGCATAGAGCTGATGGACGTATTGTTGTAAACACAAACTTCTTGTTCCACCGCATAGAAAAGCTTCAAGGCAGGCCAATACTTGGTAAAATGGCTTCTAGTATACTTCAAAAGTTTGATTTTAATTTAAATGATCTTTCTAATTTTTCCGATATGCTTCCTGAAGTATTTTCATTAAGTAATATGGAAATGTTTTGGACACATACAGATACAGCACCAGATACAGGTGTTTCAAAAATAGTATTTCCAATGATTCCACATTTATTTAGTGATTTAAGAGTAAATGCCTTATCATTTATTTCAAAAGATTATGAGCAGATAAAAAATCCAAAGGCTAGCATAATTATTGTTCAGCTAGAAAATACAGGTAGTGATTCTGCTGACCAAACACAGGTTAATAACAATATAGTTAATGAAGTTACAAAGCTTGATGGTCAATTTAAATCAATTTCAATCCAAGCAACTGGAGAAACCATAGTTTCTACCCAAATTAATGATGTTGCGATGCAAGCAAATATTATAATTGCTCCCTCAATTTTTATTATAATCGTATGTATATTATTTCTTGCATTTAGAAAACCATCATATGTTGTTTTACCTATCTTTGTATTTGCCTTTTCATGTATATGGTTATTTGGAACCATGGCCTTATTAGGTATTTCTTTTAACATAATTGCTGTTGCATTACTTCCATTAAATATCGGTTTAGGAGTAGAATACTCAGTTAATCTTTTGTATAATTATCGAATAGAATTGGGTAAGGGAAGAACAGCTGCAGAAGCAATTCGGCTTTCTATAAAAGAAGTTGGCCTGGCTATTTTTCTTGCATGGTTTACCACATTTGTCGCGTTTCTTTCATTTTTAACTGCTAGTCTTCCTCCAGTAAGAGACTTTGGAATATTTCTAGCTCTCGGTATTACTTATACATTTATTATATCAATGACATTTTTAACTTCATTTAGATATATTATAGATCGAAAGAAAAAAGCAATTAAAGTAAAAAAGAAGAAACAAATTTTTTCTATTAGAAATGTAATGGGACGACTTGCAGAAAAATTAATTCGTCATGAAAAAAAGGTCTTTCTTGCAGTCATAATCATCTGCTTAGTTATGGGATTAGGAATTTTGCAATTAAAATCAGGATTTAGCATGGAGCAATTCATTCCGCAAGACAATCCAGCACTAACACTTTTTGACAAGATAAGTCAGGATTTTCCATACTCGAGTCAGGATCAAGAATACATACTCATCGAAGGTAATGTTGCAACCGTCCAAGCATTAAAAGGAATTGCTATTACGCATAAAAATATGAACGACGATCAATATATTGCTAGAAAATCAGATATGACCATAAAAACAGAGAGTGTATATACAATAATTCAGCAGGCATTAGCAAATAATAAATCACTTGTTTCTGAGTATAATATAGATACATCAACAAATCTTCCAAAAACTGATTCAGATGTTTATAGATTTTATAATTACTTATATGAAAGTAATGAATATGCAATGCAATTACAAGGAGTTTTATTCAAAGATAAGAATAGTTATGAAGCAACAATAATTCGTGTCTATACTGATATTGGTACAAATATAAGTGGAGATATAACAAAAGAGTTAGAAACGTTAAATGAAGAATTAAATAATGATCTTGCAAGTTACGATGGAGAAACTCCTATTGTTACTGGAAATTTACTTATTACATTAACCATTCTTAAAAACATGACTGAAAGTCAGATTATCTCCACAGCTGTATGTTTCATTCTTGCAGCTATAATGCTTACTCTCATTTATCGAAACCCTGTACTAGGGCTGATTGCAATGATTCCTGTTACTGTATCAATTATATGCGTTCTTGGAACTATGTACTTTATTGGATATACTTTAAACATTTTAACAATAACAGTAACATGTATAACAATTGGTGTTGGTATCGACTATTCATGCTATATAACCCAGAGATTTAGATTAACTGCTGATAAAACAGGAGATATAACAAAAGCAGTTTCTGAAACCATATCTCGTACAGGTAGTGCTATATTTATTGCTGCATTAAGTTCTATGTTTGGATTTGGTATTTTAGCTTTTGCTCCGATTCCACCACAGCAACAATTTGGTATAATCACAGCAATAACACTAATTTATGCATTTTCAACTTCTATTCTTGTTTTACCTCTAGTACTTGCTAGATGGGCAAAATCAAGGAAAAAAAGGAAAGGATACATAATTTCTCCTGGTGCACCAAAGCAATTAGAAGGTATTGATGAATTAATTGAAAATGTCGAAGAATAATTAATAACTACAGATTTTTTTTTTTTTTTTTAAAATAAAT
>Ga0209536_100001970_pt1 | contig 33600 bp, 28 predicted proteins | sample DeeMarSeWOR28_12_FD_187461 | JGI IMG/M metagenome (GOLD analysis project Ga0209536, IMG submission 187461) | Marine sediment microbial communities from White Oak River estuary, North Carolina - WOR-2-8_12 (SPAdes) (version 2) | ecosystem: Environmental > Aquatic > Marine > Intertidal zone >... | reverse complement strand
GGCATCAAACAAGGCCGCCTGAGATGACAGCTCGGCAAAAGCACGGCTCTGAGCCTCGAGTTCATCCTGGCGGTCGAGCACGACCTGGGCGTTGCGGTCCGCTCGCAGGCCCTGAAAAACCAGCAGACCGGCCATGGCGGCAGTCAGGACCAAAATGCTGATGGACATCAACAAAACGGTGCGATTATTTCGGTTTACAAAACCGACAAAATCTTCCTCCGGCACGATAATAAACACCGTCAACTGGTGTCCGATTTTGGTCGGGAAGAGAAAAGCGGACGTGAGATAATGCCGATCATCAATGATTAAATTGCGGTAGCCGTGCCCTTCGACCTTGAAGCGATTATAGGCGCGCTGCAACGCCGCATCTTTCAGTTCGTCTATCCGGACGACCTTGTACATCTCGCCTTCCCTTTTAACCATTTTTTCAATTTCCGGATGGGCCACAAGCTCGCCGTCTTCGTCGACGATAATTGCCCGACCGCTCTCGCCGATTTTAAGCGTCTCAAGAAATTCGCTTATTGTTTGCAGCGTGATATCCAAACCGAGCACACCGAGAACCTGATCATCCGGGCCGATAATCGGTATCGAAACGGTGACGCCGTATTTTTGATCGGTGAAAAAAATGTAAAAATCCGTCCAGTACACCTTTCGGCTTTCCACAGCGCCTACGTACCAGGGCCGATTCCGGGGATCATAAGTATCATCGATGCTCTTTTCCACAGCAATCTCATTGCCGGACGGATCGCGACGAATCCAGGTGACCTGGGTCGCTTTCTGAGTACGATCGATGATTTTTGTGTGATGGGAACCGTCCGGCATTTTGTTCACCATTAGAAAATTTCCGCGGGTGTCGGCGACATAGAACATGGAAATCTGCGAAAGGTTGGCAAGCACCTTAAAAGCCAGCGGCTCAAGCAGCGTGCGGTTGCTGACATCAAATGGTATATTTTCGAAAAAAACCGCCGTAAGCTGGACCGTATCCTCTATCGGACTCAGGAAGGTTTCCAATTCCTTGGTAATACGCCTCTCAATCGCACGCAGCAGGTCATCCGAAAGCGTCAATGCATCCCGGCGATTGCTGTGGTAGGAATAGGTGGCAATCGACAACAACGCAGCCAAAATCACAATAGCAAACCCGATTGGAAGCAGCACACGCAATATTCGGCGACGCAAAAGCTTTCCGCCGCTCAGATTATCGGGGCTGATACCGACCACTTCTCTAATTTGCAATTTTAGTCCCCTCTAAAAATGTCCAAATGAAAAAAGGTCTTTGTCTGCGCGATCTTGTTTAATTACTTTACAATTGGGTCCCCTAGACTTCTTTTGGAATTCATAGAGACAAATCAGGGACAATATGCGCAGGTTCAGATTGCTTCTTTAAATCAGAGAAAAATATGATAAAATTCGCTCAAGTACTGCCGGAATGAAATCTGCAAAAGTATAGGGATGAAGCCGACAAGTGTCAATCAGTAAAATCACCTCATTTTGCTTCATAAGTTGCTTTGCCACGTTTCTTTCTCATAGGTGTTCATTCATGGCCCATCAGCAGATTTTCAGTCTTTCCTGCTTTCATCCCGGATATGCAAGCTACGATCATCTCCCGCTAAAAGCTTGCGATATTCATTTGAAAAATTCATTTGCAAGCAGCTTGACTTTGATGAATAATTTGTCTAATTTCGATAGCTCGCCAATGGATATTTTCAGCAGATCCGGCATGTTTGCAAAAAAAATCCGCATTTCCTACCGCTTCTCAGAACAAAAAAGACGAAAAGAGGGCATTTAGAATGAAGTGCTGTAGCATCATTTTTAAGTCAAGCCGCTGCGGTCAACCGATGCGTAAATCAAATTCGCTGTGGTTACTTACGGCGATCACGCTGATGAGCATGATCATCGGTTGTGCGACGGCGCAAGTATCGCCGTCCTTTAGTCCACAGTCGATTAACGAAGTTAGATTCCGTGATCGCTCGCAATCAAAATATGACGATGCGGTACGCGTAACGGTTGCCGTGCCGACCGCAGAGGAAAACAAGGCGCTTTTCAGTGCAAATTTGGCCATAAAAGAGATCCAACCGATCTGGGTGAAAGTGGAAAACCACAGCGATCGGACATATTATCTCATTTCAGCCGCTGTCGATCCGAATTACTTTTCGCCCAACGAGACGTCCTTTGCCGTCCATGGCGGCCTCAGTCAAGCAGACCAAAAAGAAATGGAAAACTATTTCAGGTCGATGAATTTCAGAAACCCCATTTTGCCCGGCACGGCGGTTTCAGGCTTTATTTTTACGAATCTTGATGAAGGCGAAAAGGTGGTGCAAATCGACCTGATTGCCAGTCAACAGATTAAATTTTTTACCTTCTTCGTTCAAATTCCCGGTATACGGGTCGACTATCAAATGGTGGATTTCGAAACTCTCTATTCCAAAGACGAAATTGTGGATTTAGATCAGGATGAATTGAGAACGGCACTCGAGAATTTGCCATGTTGCACCACGAATGCGGAGGGAACGGATTTTGGAGATCCGCTCAACCTGGTAATCATCGGGGATTTTCTTGATGTGGCCGGCACTTTCTCCCGCCGCGGCTGGCTGCCGGCTGAAGAGACTTACTCGACAGCCATATGGAAAACTATAAAGTCTTTTCTTTTCGGTAAGCGCTACCGGTATTCGCCTGTGAGTTCACTTTACGCTTACGGTCGTCACCAGGATTTGGCGCGCCAGAAACCACGCCACAGTATCCACGAAAGAAACCACTTGCGCTTATGGTACAGCCCGATGCGATTTGAAGGCAAACCGGTCTTTATCGGTCAGATCAGCCGTGACATCGGTGTCCGTTTTACCACAAAAACCTGGCCGCCGGTCACCCACAAAATTGATCCGGATGTCGACGAAGCGCGCCATGCAGTCATTGAGGATTTGCTGTTCTCTCAGGCACTTGCCAGAGTTGGCTTTGTGAAAGGGGTGGGGCGGGCAACGCCGTCCAGGCCGAGGGAGAACCTGACCGGAGATCCATACTTTACCGATGGATTCCGTACGGTGCTGATTCTCGAGAAAGGGCCCATTTCTATGAATCAGATCGTCGAAATCAATTGGGAGCATCCCCGGACGTTTCATATATCAGAATGAGGAACAGACACCCACTTATTCCAAGCGTAAAGTAATTATACGCGCAAGATGATGGCAAGCGACTGAGGCCACGCAAAGAGGCTCCAATGAAGAAAAAGATAATCATCCCCGCTATCGTTTGTTTCGTCGCCGGCTTAATTTTCCATGCCGCTCCGGCTAAACTTCAGGCCGAAACCGTATTTATAACCATTGGATCCGGTGATTTCACCGGTGTCTATTTCCCTACCGGATTGACCATTGCAAAAATGATCAACAACAAGCGCAACGTTTACGGAATCCGGGCGACAGTCGAATCCACCCGGGGATCGGTGTTTAATTTGAATGCAATCATGGCCGGTTACCTGGAATTCGGCCTGGCCCAATCCGACGTCCAAAATCAGGCCGTCGAGGGTCTGGCCGAGTGGGCGAAACAAGGTCCCCAGGAGGAACTGCGCGCCGTATTCAGCATCCACCATGAATCGGTGTGTCTGGTGGCTGCGGTTGACGCCGGCATAAATACCATCGCCGACCTCAAGGGGAAAAAGGTCACCCTGGGCAATCCGGGATCCGGCCAGTACCAGAATTCCATTGATGCCCTGCAAGCCGTGGGTCTGGACCCGAAGAGTGATATTTATGCGGAAAAAGCAAAAGCCTCCAAGGCACCGGTCCTGCTCCAGGATAAACGCATCGACGCGTTTTTTTGCACCTTAGGGCATCCGAGCGAGACCCTCATAAATGCAACTACAGGCGAGCGCAAGGTCCGTTTCATCCCGATCACCGGCCCCGGCATCGACCAATTGATTGCCGATCAAAACTATTACACCAAAACGAAGGTTCCGGTCGCAAAATTCTATCCGGGCGCAGAAAATCCGGTAGACGTGAACACATTCGGCGTTATCGCCACCCTGTGCACCTCCTCCAAAATGCCGGATAATGTCGTTTACGCCATCACCAAAGAAGTATTTGATAATTTCGCGGAATTTAAAAGACAGCATCCGGCCTTTGTGTTTTTGGCAAAGGAGGACATGCTCAAAGGGCTCACTGCCCCGCTTCATCCCGGTGCATTAAAATTTTTCAAGGAGGTCGGACTGATGCAATAGTTCGGCGAGTACGTGAGGCGTATTGAGCTTTCGATCGTTGAAGAAGTCAGCTAAGCAGATGAACTGCATAGACAAAATGGCATTTCAGGGGTTCAAAACCATATTATTTTTAAGCGCGTTAGTGTTGGCTTTGGGGTGCTGGATAATTGTCGGCACCGCCTTGGCGGAAAGCCCCTCTTTTGACTGCAGCAAAGCGTCCGGCAGCATCGAGGAGATGGTCTGCGAAGACGCCGAATTGTCCGCGCTGGACCGCAAGCTGGCCGGGGTTTATGCCGCAGCTTCAAAAATAGCAGTCGACGAACGTCCGCCGGTGCTCAAGTCGGAACAGCGCGGCTGGATCAAAGGTCGCAACGACTGCTGGAAGAGCCAGAGCCCGCGCGAGTGCACCGCAAGCGCCTATCGGTTGCGCATCGCCGAGCTGCAGGCGCGCTATCGCCTGGTGCCGCCAAAAGGCCCATTTTGGTATTTTTGCAATGACAATCCGCGAGATGAGGTGGTGGTCACCTTCTTCCAGACCGATCCGCCGACGTTGATCGCCGAGCGCGGCGACCGGGTGTCGCTGATGTACCTGCAGCCGTCCGGTAGCGGTTCAAAATACGAGGGACGCAATGAATCGTTTTGGGAACATCACGGCGAAGCCGTTGTTGTTTGGGGATACGGCAGCCCGGAGATGCGCTGCAAGAAAAGGTAAAAAGGTCTGATTTAATACGAAAAAAGCGATATCCATAATGAATTACGTACGTCAAACAGTGATTCAGCGGAGCCGGGCTGATTCTTTTTAATTATGGATCACAGAATGATTGCCCGCATCACCGTAACAGCCTGTCCCCCAAGGAATACGCGGTCATCTCCAACGCGCACTTTTACAACGCCGCCCCTGGCAGATGCCTGAAAGGCGGTGAGCGCTTCTTTGCCGAGCTTCTTGGCCCAGTAGGGACCCAGGCAGCAATGAGCCGACCCCGTAACCGGATCCTCATTAACGCCAAATGCCGGTGCGAAAAAACGGGAAATAAAATCATACTGACGCGAATCCGATCTACTGGTGACAATAAAGCCACGTCCCGAAATGGTGCACAGCAGGGTGAAATCCGGCGTCATTTTACGAATGATTTCTGCTCGCTCAAATTCAAGCAGGTAATCAAACCGATTTTTACCCACATACTGGGCCTCAGCTCCCAGTGCCTGGAACAGCGTTTCAGGAACTGCAGTCTGTTCTTCGGGCTCCGCGGGGAAGTCAAGTTCAATCCACGACGCCTTGTGTACCGCAGTCAGAAGTCCGCTTTTTGTAAAAAACCGCGCCTGCGCATCAGGTGCCAACAAGCCCTGCTCCCACAGAATATGCGCACTGGCAAGCGTCGCATGACCGCATAATTCCACCTCAACCACAGGCGTAAACCATCTGAGGTTGTATCCGTCTTCCTGCTGAACCAAAAATGCGGTTTCTGAAAGATTCATTTCCCGGGCCACGTCCTGCATCCAGGTTTCATCGGCTGCCGCCGGCAGTATACAGACCGCCGCCGGGTTGCCGCCAAATGGTTTGTCCGTAAACGCATCAACCTGAAAGATCTCCACTCCCATCCGTCTTTCCTTTCCAATAATTAAATGAAGCTCCCCGCAGGTTGCTGCGGGAAGCTTCATTTCGAATTTGCATAGCGCTCTATTGCCGATGCCATGCGCTCAAGCGCTTTTTCAAGCAAAGACCGCGCGCATCCGAAGTTTAAACGCACAAACCCCCTGCCGTCAAACTCAATCCCGTCCTGCAGCCCCACGCCGGCATCTTCAAAAAACCTGACGGGATTATTTAAATCGCTGGATCGCACGTCGATCCAGGCCAAATAGGTCGCTTCAATCGGCGTCAGGGAGAGCCGCGGCATTTGGTCGATGGCCCGTGCGACGCTGTCGCGATTTGCACGCAGATAATCCAGAAGGTCTGCATGCCATTCTGCACAATCACGGTAGGCAGCCGCTGCGGCTGTATAGCCCAGCGTGTTTACCGCCGGCACGATCCCTGCCATGGCAGCCATAAAGCGACGGCGAAGCTTTTTCTCGGATATAACCGCAAATGCACATCCCAATCCCGGTAAATTAAACGTTTTGCTGGGCGACATCAGCGTAATGGTTCGTGCGGCCACTTCCGGCGCAAGTTTTGCTGTCGGGATATGGACTTTATCGCTGTCCAGCAGCAGTCCGCAATGGATTTCATCTGAACAAATCACCATATCGTGCTTTATGCAAATGCCGGCAAGCGTGTTTAATTCCTCACGGCTGAACACCCGGCCGACAGGATTATGCGGATTGCAAAGCAAAAACAGACGCGTGTCGGGTGTAATCGCGTTTTCAAGGCGATCGAAGTCAAATTCCCAACGGTTCTGTTGCTCCCGCAGGGGCACTTTGACCAGCTTGCGACGGAAGTTTCCGGGAGCCGAGAGAAATGGGGGATATATCGGCGTGGCGGTCATCACGGCATCATTGTCCTCACCGACTGCCCGGCAGGCGACATTGAGACCGGTTACCAGACCCGGCAGCCACACCAGCCATTGCGGTTTTACCGACCAGCCGTATTCGGCTTCCAGCATTGCAACCACAATTCTGTTCAGATCGGACGGCGGAATCGTATAACCAAACACGCCATGGGCGATTCGTCTCTGAAGCGCATCGATAACAGCCGGTGGTGAGCAAAAATCCATGTCGGCAACCCACAGCGGAATAATGTCCTTACCTTTATACTTGTCCCACTTCAAACTGGCGGTATCCCGCCGCTCCACCGATTTATCAAAATCAAAGCAACAACCGCTTGTAATCTCCCGTTTACCCATGTTAATTAAATGCAAAGTTAAGGTTAAAGATATGCGGATCATCGAAATGGGCGCGACCGACAAATTTGATGGCATGGTGCCCGCGTTGCCGCATACTGCCGATATCGGGTATGCCCATTGGAAAAAAGATAAATGGTTCAATCCGCTCAGAAAATTTTCCGATACCCTTTGATGTAAACATGCTTTCGTTTGTTTTATCAGATCTGGACAGCATCTCAAGCTGCCTATAGGGAAGCAGGTCATACGATATGAATTTGGAGGGTATTTCTCCGGCATCAATATTTTCAACCTGATGCCAGCCTGAATTTAAACGAACGGATAGGCGTTCTTGTGGAAAGTTATCCGGCAGCCAGGTCGGCACAAAAGCATCAATTGCCAGAGGGGATGGCAGAATTTGCTGTATCTCTTCTCTGCGAGGAACAAAAGAATGATAACACCCGCAATTGTTCATGAAATCCACCATAAAAGGTATGCCCTTCGGGTTTAGGTTAACCCGCACGGTTAACCCGTCTATCCGTCCTCTTTCAATCCGGGGTGAATTCGGTCCCATGCGCGCCGGATACCAGAACACATAGTTCAACTGCAAAATCGCTTCTTCCTTGTAAAAAGCGTGGGTAAAATAATAATAGACTTTCGGGCTGTCGATCTTGATTTCGATCTGCTCCGCTCCCCAGACAACCGCTCCGATTTTATCATAATCCGCTGCCAAATCCTGAATTATTACAGGTGCAAAAACAGCCAATAAAATTTTTTGGTCGGCTTCAGACGGTATGGATATCCCCAGCGGGTTTTGTTTTGATCTTTCTAATATTTTGTGTACATCCCGGATTGAGAAATCTGCAGCCTCAGCGGGTCCGTATGCGGTTAAGATTCCCAGAGTTTGTAATTGATCAGGCGGCAATTGATGCCATTCCGCAATTTCGCTAAAGACGCTGTGGGTTACTAGGGCAACCGGGATGGAGGTAATCGGATACAATCCGAAAGCCTGCATGACGGTTGAGTACTCACTCGAATTGCGCACCGCCGCTTGCAATACGGCATAAAAATCAGGGCGCCGCTGATCATGGGCCAACAATTTGTCGGAATAAGAAATTACCTTCTCGTGAAGTGGTTTACGGTCGGGCATATCTTTAATACCGGCAGCCAATTTTTCCACTGCTGATGCGGGTAGATTCCGAATCTCTGTTTCGCGGGCATCGATGTCCAGTTGCTGCATCCAGCGCACCCATTGTTTTTTCTGAGCATCAGTGCTTAACCTGCTTTTTAAGGAAACGATAAAGCGGTTGGCACGCAGGTAGGGGAATCCGGATACCTGAAAGTAAGCAGCATTGCGAGCGCCGGCCTGATCTACAGCCGTATCCAGTTGATTGAAAAAGCGCTCATATTCCGAAGGCCTTTGTGATTCGGTTATAAATCGATGTGTAATCCGGCTTGTGCAGCCCTGGATAAAAAAAATGGAGATAAAAATGATGGGTATGGTATAAGATCTTTTCAGCATTCAATAACCTCTCCCACGGCTGCAGTCCGCTTATTCTTTCGTTTTTAACAACACATGGTAGGCGTGGGTTAAATCGACGAACTTTTCGTGATTCCCGCCCTTATCCGGGTGGAACTCTTGAGCTTTGCGCCGGAATAATCTCACCAGCTCCTGTCTGTTCATTTTTTTAAGGACCTCTCTGGATTCACCGAAAATGGAACTGGCTTCTTTTAGGGTGACCGAGCCCGCTTTAAAGGGTGGCTGATAATCGCGTCGACGATTAATGAAATTGCGAATATAATCTTCCACCCAGGACCTGGGGGCAAAATCATAATCAAAATACATCAATAGATATCGGATCAAATACGCATGCAGGCTGGCAGTGGCCGGCATACCGGCCCAAAATGTATCATCCTGATTCAATTTGCAAATTTCATCAACGAAATATTCATCCACATCAGCCTGCTTTAAATCCTGCGGCCTCTTTTTGGCAAAGGATTCTGTAAAGAATCGATTGATATTGAAAATTACATAGGCATAGGCTTTGTATTCTCTCGGATTCAAGCGCTGTTCCATGTCTAAAAATTGTTGCTCAATCTCGTCTCTGGATTTTTGTCGCAAAATATCAAAAAGTTTTTGCGGTATCAGCCAAAGGTAGCCCTGCTCCATGCGGCCAAATTTTAAATAATGAAGACGGCGCCTGTCGAAAATATGCACGGCACTTTCAACATTTTCCAACTTCTCTTTGGGTTTCTTTTCTTTTTGCGAACGTTTTTCTCTGGACCGAAAATACTCAAGTGCATGCTGAATTTCGGGATCTAAAAAACGCCAGAAAATATCTTCAAGCTCGGTCCCCTGTGGTGTGACGCCTTGTTTTTCTAATTGCTCCTCAACGGCGGCATCGATGTAAAACGCATTTCCGCCCGGATAAATGATGCGCCCGGCGGGATCGGGCCCCAGATCCATCAAATCGCGACTCAGAAAAGTATCGCCATCCGGATAGGATTCCCGAATGTAATAATGGGTCACGCCCTTTATTTTCTTACGGGCTAGATACACGTTGCTGGCTCCTGCTTAAAGAGGTTCAGGACTGAGGACTGAGTGCTGAGGACTGAGCGCAGAGCACAAAGGGTTCAGGGACCTCTGGATACTCGCTTATGGCAACCACGCAATGCCGCGCTTTTAAACCTTCCAGCCTCCCAGCTTCCAAGCCTTTTACTATGAGCTATCAGCTATGAGCTAATCCGCTTACTTTTTCCTCCCGATTTCCCAGGCCCGTCCGACAACATCTCCCAGTCGCTGGTATTGCCCGCCACTGATTGTGTAGATTAATGGATCGATCTTCGCCGGATCCGGCTTTCCGGCGGTCATGCAATCGGTATCGATGTAAGTTTCCATTATCTCGCCAACAAACAGGATATGGCTGCCAAGATCCAGTGAATGGATAAGATTGCACTCGAGGTTAACGGGGCATTCCTGAATCAACGGGGCCGTATTCAATTTACCGTACGATACCTTGAAAATTTCAGATTTGTCGATTTTATGACCGGAATAGATGCCGCAAAAGTCAACTTTTTCAACCAAATTTGCTGAAGGAACATTAATGGAAAAGGTGTTGTTCGCTGAAATGCCCTCAAGCGTGAATCTGGCCGGTCGTACCGCAACCGAAATCGCCGGCGGAGTCGAAGCCGCAATTCCGCACCAGGCGGCGGTCATAAAATTCGGCTTTCCTTTCACCTGCGCACCGACCAAAACAGCAGGCATCGGATACAGCAGCGTCTGCGGACCGATGGCTTTTTTCATACCAATCTCCTTTTTTCAGATTTTCAGGTTTCGGGTGTCAGGTCATAGGTCATGGGCTTCAAGCTGGGAGGCCAGGAGGCTTGGAAGCTCGAAGGCTAAGGGATTAGAGAGCTATAAGATCGGAGATCCCAGTGTCTGTAAATGCTCCAAGTCTTCCAGCTTCCCTGTTTTCAAGCTTTCCAGCATCCCGGCTTCCAGGCTTTCCAGCCTCTTAGCCTTTGAACGCCGAGATCCCCGTTATCTCCTGCCCGATAACCAGCGTATGCATGCTGTCCGTTCCCTCCAGAGCGCTTATGGCTTCCAGGTCACATAAATGACGAATAACCTGGTGATCGGCCAGGATACCCCGTGCGCCGAGAATATCACGGGCCATGCGGGCAATTTTAATTGCTTCCCGCACATTATTCATTTTGGCAAGGGATATTTGAGCGGGTCGGGCCTTATTTTCGTCCAGCAGCCGTCCAAGATGATAATTTATCAATTGTGCCTTGGTGATTTCAACCATTATGCGGACCAGACGATCCTGAACAAGCTGATAACCGGCAATCGGTCGGTCGAAGACGCTCCGGTCGAGGGAAAACCGTTTGGCGGCCTGGTAACACGAAAGCGCAGAGCCAACCGCCCCGCAGGCCACGCCATATCTGGCAAAATTGAGGCATTCAAATATAGATTTGAGCCCGCGGGTATCGGGTAAAATGTCGCTCGCATCAATCGTGCAATCCTTTAAATCAATCAGCGCGGTGGGCGATGTTCGATAGGAAAATTTGCGCTGAATAGGTGTCGCCCGGAATCCCGGCGTATCGGTTTTCACCAGAAAGCCTCTGATATCTCCATCCAATTTTGCCCAGATTATGGCCAGCTTTGCGATCGGGCCGTTGGTAATCCACATTTTTTGGCCATTGAGAACAAAACATCCCTTTTTCAGTTCGGCCCGGGTCTGCATGCCTCCGGGATTCGAGCCAAATCCCGGCTCCGACAGGCCGAAACAGCCAATAACACTGCCGCTGGCCATCTGCGGCAGCCATTTCTTGCGCTGATCCTCGGATCCGAATTTGTAAACGGGAAACATCACTAAAGAATTCTGAACTGAAAACATTGCTCTCAGACCGCTGTCGCAGCGGCTTAACTCCTGACAGATCAGGCCGTAAACGCTATGGCTTTTCTCACGGCAGCCGTAACCGTCCACATGCACCCCCAAAAGTCCCAGTTCGCCAAACCGCGGGATCAGCTTCATCGGAAAGGTGCCCTTGTCGAAATGCTCGGCAATCACAGGCATACATTCTTGATTCACAAATGATCGAATACGGTCTCTGATCTTTTTCTCCTCACCCGTGAGCAGATTGTCCAACCGGTAGAAATCGACGACATCTTCTGTAGCCATGAATTTTCTCCTGGTGAGTCGTTCTCTGTATCACCTGAATCTTGCCCCGCTTCGCGGGATGAAGCATCTAATTCTATTGCACCAAGGGGCTCCGCTTGCAGATGAAAGCCTCCGACTCGTGCAAAATTCAGGCATGGAAGGGTCAAAATTTACATGACACTCACTACAACGATTGTTCTATCATAAGTATCTGAAAGACAAAGAGCAACCGTTCTTCAAAATGAACTTCGAAGTTCTTGTTTTTTGAATCTAAGTGGTTACGTTCAATAAAAAAAGGATCCGTAAAATCCCGCCTGCTGCGACGCAGCGCGTTAGAGCCAAGGGGGGCAAATTCTGTCTAATAATTAGGAGGAAAGATGCGACTGCGCCAACTGGGACAATCAGATATACACATATCACCCATCATCATGGGCTTATGGCAGGCCGGCAAAGAGATGTGGGTGGGAATCGATGACAGGGAAACCACCCGGGCAATCCGGGCGGCGTTCGAGGCGGGCATCACCACTTTCGATACGGCCGAAGCTTATGGCAAAGGACATTCAGAGCAAATACTCGCATCGGCAACATCGGATATACGCGATAGGGCAATTTATGCAACAAAAGTCTTTGCCAACCATTTAAAATTCGATCAGGTTTTGAAAGCCTGCGATCGCTCGCTTAAAAATCTGCAAACGGATTATATCGATCTCTATCAAATACACTGGCCTTCGGGTTCATTCGGTTTCAGTGAAGTGCCGATCGGTGAAACCATGGGCGCTCTCAATGAGCTCAAAGCGCAGGGGAAAATCCGTGCGATTGGCGTATCCAATTTTTCACGCCCCCAGTTACAGGAGGCGGCTCAATACGGCCAGATTGATAGTCTTCAGCCCCCGTACTCTTTATTCTGGCGTCATGTAGAAAAAGATACCATGTCATTTTGTGTCGAAAATAAGATTACAATTCTGGCGTACGCGCCCATGGCCCAGGGGCTTTTGACCGGAAAATTCGGGCCGGATCACACTTTTGCGAAAGGCGACATCCGCGCAAAAAACAAGCTCTTTGACCCGGATACATATACACGGGCACAGGCAGCGCTCACAAAACTGCGCCCGATTGCGGACAGAAAAGGGGTTACACTGGGCCAACTGGCCTTGAGCTGGATCACCTCTCACCCCGACACATGTGCCATTGCAGGCGCCCGCAACGCCGATCAGGCCAGTGAAAACGCCAAAGCCGCTTCAATAGCGCTATCCGATGAAGAGCTGTCCGAAATAGACGCGATCGGCCGTGGCGTAACGGACTACCTGGATAAGGATCCAGTCATGTGGAATCTATAGCGGATATAAGAATTTCTAAGCTTTCCAACAGGAAAAATGATCTTCACACCAGTAATTTTTTGTTCTTTGTCAAAGCGTTTTGGAAAGGAAAAATCCGAGGCAAACGATTTGTCGGAAGAAATGAAGATGAAGCCAGTGATATTTTGAAACCGCTTATAGAAGTGGTTTCAAAACCTCATATCAGGTTCAAGGGTAAGGCGCATGCCGATCGAGAAAGCGCAGCACACATCGGTATGTGAGCATTTATTGGAGGCCTGCAACGCAGCCATTGGGCCTCAGATGGGGTTTTGAAACCACTTCTAATCACCCCTTCATGGTATTGGGCAGCAAAAGGGCGATCTCGGGAAATATCGTCAGGATAATCAGACTGACGAGCATGGCCACCCAGAAGGGCCAGATGCCTCTGAAAATAGTGTACATGGGGACATCCTGGGCGACGCCCTTAATAATAAACACGTTGACACCAACGGGAGGCGTTATCAGCGCCATTTCCAACATGATTACAACCATTACCCCAAACCATATGGGATCAAAGCCAAGATTCACCATCATCGGGTGGATTATCGGAATCGTAAGGACCATAATGGCCCATCCGTCCAAAAACATGCCGAGGATCGTGTAAATGAGGACGACGCCTGCAAGTATGATATAGCGCGATAGCTTTAATCCAGCCATATAATCGGCCAACTCAAAGGGGATGCGCGTAACGGCCAAAAAATATCCGAATACATACGCGCCGATAACGATTATAAATATCATCCCGGTGTTTTGACCCGTCATGCGCAAAGAAGCCATAAAGTGTTTCCAGGTCATCGTCCGCTTATAGAGCGAAAACACGAAGGCGCCGAAGGCGCCGATACCGGCGGCCTCCGTAGGCGTAAATGCCCCGAGATATATGCCTCCCATAACAAGCAGAAAAAGGGCTAACATCCCCCATACATTCTTTAGCGCAGACATCTTTTCCTTAAAAGTAGCGCCCTCGCTCCTTGGCGCAATTTTGGGACGCAGGCGAACCTGAATGTTAATGGCCAGCATGAAGAGTAAAGCCAACATGATGCCGGGCAGAATACCGGCAATAAATAGTTTGCCCACCGACTGTTCCGTCAGGATGGCATAAAAAACAAAGGTGGCACTTGGCGGAATCAGAATGCCGAGCGTCCCACCCGCAGCGACGGTACCTGTGGCAAGCGAAGTACCATAGCGATATTTCTTCATTTCCGGCAGGGCTACCGTGCCCATGGTAGCGGCGGTAGCCACGCTAGACCCGGATATCGCTGCGAAACCCGCGCAAGCACCCACTGTTGCCATGGCCAGACCACCTCTCCTGTGACCGATCCATCTTTCTACCGCACGATATATCTGGTGGCTTAGCCCGGCATGGGAGGCAAATTGACCCATGAGAACAAACAGGGGGATGACACTCAAGGTATATGTCGTTCCACCGGCATAGAAGCTTATTCCAAGAATATGCATCCCCCCATCTACACTCCCTAAATAGATATACCCCAGCCAGCCGATCAGCGTCATTACAAATGCTATCGGCATGCCCGTAGCAAAAAGGAGAAACAGAAATGCAATACCTACTATACCGGTTGTAAGCGGACTCATCCTTTAATCGCCTTGCTTAAGGATTGCACAAACTGGACAAAAAGAACAAGGGACAACACGGCCACACCGAGCGCCACAAATAGGATAAAAGGGCTCACAGGAATGAATAATTCGGCGGTGACATCGTTTCTTTCCCAGGCGGTACCGGCCTGTAAAGCATTGCGCCAGGTAACAATGGCAAACAGGATGAAAGCGATAAAGCTGGTAATACACTCCAGAATATCCCTGGCCTTCTGAGGAAGCTGGCTAAAAACCAGATCAACAACCACATGTCCTTTAATAGCCATCGTATAACCGATTGTTGAGAATACCAGTATGGCCATCATAAACTCGGTCAACTCATAACTGCCCAGAATCGGCCGGTTGAAGACATAACGCAGAAATACATCAGCCACCGTCAGCGTGACCATAAGAACCAGGGTGAACTGCCCGATAAGGAGCAGAAAACGGCTGACCGGAAAGACCGCTTTCTCCAGAAACAGTCCGACCCTGGCTAACCATCCATTCATAATTAGACCCTCTTAATCTCTATCGGATCGGGGTATCCGGTTTTATTTGCCTTGAAGGTGACGTATTTTATCCAGGACTTCGGCTCCGGGGAGACCCTTGGACTTCATATCCGCCAGCCACCCATCATATACCGGGACGAATTCTTTCTCCCATTTTACCAGCTCAGCCGCAGGAATCTTATAAATCGTCTTCCCTTTGGCTTTTGCCAGATCAAGCGATTTCTGAACATCCCCGTCGTATTTCGTGGCACATTCGAAGGCATATCTCATTTTCATGTTTTCAAGAATCTTTTGGACGTCCGGTGGCAGGGAATTCCAGGTCTTTTTATTCATCGCAACCGCCATGGGGGTCGCTGTGAGTCCGGCATTGATAGAATAATTGACAACATCCCAGAGTCTGTAACCCACCATGGCAGTGAAAGCGGTAACGACCCCATCGATGACACCTTTCTCCAAAGACGTATAAACCTCTGTAATCGGAAGGGTAACGGGACTTCCGCCCAATCCTTTGACCATTGCTGACTGAACGGCGCCGGAGGTACGGAATTTAAGCCCCTTTATATCTGCCATGCTGTTTATCTGTTTTTTAGAAGTATGGAAGGTGAACGGTTCGCTGACAAAGAAAATAAGCATTTTGGCGTCTGCGTATTCCTTTTCAATATATTCTTCGAAAACACCTTGAGAAATTGCGGTGTTGACAGTACTGCTCCCGCCTAAAAGCAAGGGAAGGTCAAATACAGAGGTCAGCGGGAAGCGACCGGCAGTATATCCGGGCATAAAAAAGGAGATGTCGGCAATACCGCCAACTGCCATATCCCACTGCTCCCGCGGTCCACCCAAAGCCCCGCCCGGGTAAAGGGTAATTTCCACTTTCCCGTTTGTTAACTCCTTTACTTCTTGAGCATATTTTTCAAATACGGGGTGAAGGGAATGTTTGGTGGACATCCAATAGGCGAATTTTAAATTGATGGGTTTTTCTGCAGCTGCAACAGGCGAAACGTTGCAGAAGATAAATACCAGGGTTATCAAAGTTACGAAAATTCTCAACACACTTAATCCCTTTTCACTTTTTTTAACAGCCATATCACACCTCCTAGTTGAATTTACACCCTGTTTCAAATAAAATATGATCTAGAGAACCGCAACAAGAATTCGGGGCGATTTCAAAACCGGATCTTGCCATAAACTCAATTTTGCAACAAATATATGTTTCAGATTGATATTGCAAGTTTTTTTAGTGGTTGGTTATGCTCGGTCGCGCCGTCATGATTTGAAAATTTACGGCATAAATTATGTATATGTCTGTTGCAGACGGGTCAATTCCAAATCCATTTTTTTGAGCTCCCATTTTTATTACGCATAGCGTGCCTTAACCAAATTAGAATTGAAACGGCTGACTGATCATCATCTGCACACCAGCGCCTTCATCGGAATAGGCGCTGTCGATGCGGATGACGATGCCTTTCGCCGAGGCCCGGATGCCCAAACCGGCATCCCACTTCATGTCCGAATGCAGCCGCGAAAAACTCCACTCAGGGGCCACGCGCCCGACTTCCACAAAGGGTGCAAACTGCAGCCATTTGATCCCAACATACTTCTGAACCCTGGGCCAGTTATTAAACGGATTCCACTCTGGAATTAACCGGAGTTCCGCCGCGTAATAAATAGCGGCTTTGTCATTAAACCGCTGGGATGGAAATCCGCGCATGCGCCAGAGACCGCCCAGGGTCGAACCGGTATATGCCGGCGGCCGGTTGGTGATCTCACCACCAGATTCTTTTTCCCAGGTCGGCGAATAAGAAGTCCAGTAATCAAGGGCCACAACGCCCTGGCGCAGCCAGCTGCCCATTTTGAATGGAAAATAGACATCCAGCTCGCCCTCCAGATTGGTCCATGAATCCGAGCTGTTAAACCAGCCAAAATCCCGCGAGACTTTGCCCCGTAATCCGTATCCCCTCGAAGGATTCGAGTAAAAATCACGGTTGTCCAGGAACACCGAAAAATCAAGGCCGTTGGTCTTCGTGGTGGTATCGATATCTTTGCCGTCGATTTGCTGGGAGCGATAAAACGGCCGCAGTTCCAGATAACTCCTGCCGCTTTTGAATGGATTCAGGGAAGTCCCACCTCTGGGTTCGGATATTAAAAGTCCATCTTTCATTTTATAGGTGGTGATGATCTCATCTCTGCCATCTCCGATCGGAAGCAGATATTTGAATTTGAGCCGGAAATAGTTGTCCCAGCCGTCGCCTTCGACATAGTTGTCTTCGTCGGAGTCGTTGCTGCCGGCGCGTTCATTCGTAAAATCAGGATTGCCGTTGATATACGAGTCACTATCACTGAAGTAACCCACCGAAACGATTGGGTCAAAAAACAGGCGCTCGATGAGCGGCATTTGAATATCTTTACCCACCAAAAATCCCATGCCGCCGTCGGTGCCGACGATGGCCGTGGTCAGCAGGGTGGCCTGCTTCTGAAGGCTGCCCACTTTCCCGTAAACAAATCCTCCAGCGAATCCGAAATTTTCGTTGTAAAGGGCGTACGGCAGCATGAGGGTTTGGGGCGAGAATTTGCCATCCGGGCCAACCGCAACACCCTGAGCAAAAGCAATCTGCACCGGCAGGAAAAGAAGAATAATCAGCAACGTCGTCAAGCACTTTTTCATAACAATCTCCTTAAATCGGCTACCAAAAAATCATTCACATCAGTCGTTGTCATATGTGCTCAAAGATTCAAATCTCAATGCTCGGGATTAGCCCATCCGCGCATCCCGAACTTCTGAACCCTGAACCGGGTAAGCGTGGCACCACATTCACCACTTTAAAATATGGGCAGAATTCGTGGTGCACTATTTCATAACATGACTGCAAAGCCTTGGCAATGTCAACCGCTTGTCCGGGCGACAGTGAAAACGGGCATACGGATAACCGTGAGCGCGCGATTATAAAAAAATGGGATTCAGGAATGGCAACATCATTCCGAAGAATTTTCGCAAACTTCTTATCAGCTTTTGGGGTCTGGCTGGCCGGAACCCAATCCGATCAGCCGGGATACCAGATGGATTAAAAGGGTTGTTGTTGATTTGTCAGGGAAAATAATGGGATCGGCATCATTCGGCGATTGAATCTTAACAAAACCCTGCGCATGTCCCCGACTCTCTTTCCTTCGTAATCGATGAATATCATCTCTATATCGTAGCGAATTGTAACAATGTGTATCACACTTGAATTTCAATTTGGCACCAACTTGCATGAACGGATCAACAGCCGTCATCCATCTTCTCGACCAGATCCAGAAAAAAGGGCAGGCCTGATCCCATAATGATGATGCCGCCTGCCAGAACAATACCGCTGGCAAACGTCACCATCTGCCCCATGTATCCCAGCAGTAAGGGGAAAAGTCCACCTCCCAAAACAATAGCGCACGGTGTCACCCAGGCGGTGGCCAGGCTTCGAAGATTCGGTTGAACGATCCGTGCAAGGGCGGCAAAACCCGCCGGGAAATAGCACACAATCAGCGCTGGTTGGAGGAACACAACGACCTTGAGCCAAATACCGGAGACCAGGCCCAGTAAGAGGGTGACGATCCCTGAGACCAGGAGAAAAACGGAGATGGCCTTTTTTTCTCCGATCCTGTCCGTCACCCAGCCGGCAAAAAAGGTCATGAAAAGTGCGGATACCTGGGATAGTCCGATCAGCATGTTGGCCGATGCTTCCGGTATCCCCCGTTCGGCGATCAGATAAAGCGGCATCATGGCGTAAATGCCCACCTGTCCGCCCATGCCGAGGGCAAAAAGGATGATCATGATCCAGAAGGATCGGCCGGACAATATGATACGGGCTAAGGACAGGTCCGGTGCATCGCCCGGAAATTGTCCGATGGTTCCAAAACGTATCAATATCACTGCCGTTACAACACCCGCTATGGCGATAACCACCATGGGCGCACGCCAGGAAAACCAGGTCAAAAGAAATACGGTCAGCAATGGGCCTAAAATAAGGCTCAACGGCGGGGCCGTCTGCTGGACGGCCAGGGCCTTGCCCCAGTCCTGGCGGCTGACGAGAGCTGTAATGGTGGCCACATTCGATGGCAGATTCATGCCCGCCATAAGGCCCAGCATCAGCACAGCCGCCCGTATGGCCCACAACGAGGTAAGCATCGTGCACAGCAGAAGGGCGCAGGCCGTGCCAATAAGGGACAGGGCGATGGTTCCCTTGTGCTGAATGCGGGATGAAACAAAGCCCGCCGACAGGGAGCCAATAAATACGCCCACCGACCCGAAAAGGAATATAGAGCCGGCCTGGCTGTGGGACAACCCCAGCTCACTGCTCATGGCCGGCATCAGAGGGGCGAAGATAAACCGGCCGATGAAGGTCACAAAGAACAGCAGTGTTAGGAAAAGAATACTCCCAATCGCTGCGCTGAACGGTTCCGGTACAGGACAGTCTTTTTCCGCCACATGAAACTCCTTGAATTGTGCGTTTTGAATAGATGTTGATTATTGTAACCTGTAATCATCTAACATGGTTGTATGAATGACAACATTTTTCTTGCACGGGAAGAAAAACTCTCCCCTAGAGGCGTTGAAAAGCGATCGCATTCTTACCGCCATTTTGATTAAAAAAAATCGATTTGGGTCTGAATCGTTTCGGATTCCGGATTATTCCGTTGTAAAGTGCCTGGCGCCGATAAGTGCAGCGAAGCTTCTGGCAAATCGATCTGCGATTGGAATGGGGTTAATCACCAGGGCGTTACGAACAAATTTTCTGATAAGGGCCGACGATGCCGATACGTTCGGTGCTGCCAGAGAGCCTGTCGAGCGACCATCGCTTATGACAATAAGATCAATGACAGGATAACGCGCGTACCATTGGCGGATCATGCGGCCAACCATCAGCAGCCCCCGATCCAGCGGCGTACCCCCGCCCACAGTGACGGACGTGAGCCGATGCAAGACAAAATGGATGCTGGTGGTTGGATGAACGAGCAATTTGGCCCCCGCACCCTGAACCGTGATAACGGCAATCGGATCCCTGCGGAAATAGGCTTCACCCATGGATTCCGCCATCCACAGGCGCATTAAATCCAAAGTTTCCGTCATCGAATCACTCACATCCAGCAAAAAAGCCACCAATCGCGCCTGCGGGGATGTATACACCGGCATCATAAGGTCTGCGACACCGGGCCGCTCACGACCCCATCGCCACGCATGGAAAATCGTGGCCATACTGTCCACCGGGCCGGCTTGCCAGAGCTGATTGGATTGCTTTCTACCGAAAGCAGCCGGCGCCGTTTTGCGGGCACGCGCACGGCCGTGAGATTTGAATGCATCTGTTCTGGAGGGTAGAATTGGAATAAAATCGTCAGGTGCGCTTTTATTAAAAAACGAATCCGTGCGCTGTTCAACTGACGCCGGAATAAATCCTTGAACGTTCTTTGAAGCAGTCAGTTGCCCGACGTTTCGGCTTTTTTTTTTCGGTAAAACGGTGTGGGGAACCAGCCTTTTTTGTCTTGATCCTTGGCTTTGGTGTTTATTTCCAGCAGGCGTTCGTTGAGCAGGTCCCAGGTAACCGGGCTCTGGATGTCCACCGTGGCGATGCGGTGCTGAAGCGCCAGCGGCATGACCGTTTGAATGTCTCCCCAGGTAACGGAACCCCGTTCATACCACGCGGCCCGGGCTTTGGCACCCTGAAATATGGCTAACTCCGCCCGGTGTGTCCTGACACCTAACTGCAGAATCGTTTCTATCGTCCGGGTGATAAGATCATCAGCAATCGTAACCTTGTTCACCCTTTTTCGGGATTCACGCAATTTTTGTGTAATTTCCTGCTGCGGGTTTTGATAGGATTTTACAAAGGCATCGGGGCTTGTTGCAAAAGCCTGAGCGCGATTGAAAACTTCCGTCCGCTTCGCCACCGAAGATATCGCGCTGACGTGTACAGCCATACCGAAACGGTCCAAAAGCTGCGGGCGCAGCCAGCCTTCTTCGGGATTCATCGATCCTACAAGAATAAATCGAGCGGCATAACTGGAAGAGATCCCCTCCCGCTCCAGACGATACTGCCCCGTTGCCGCGGCATCCAGGATAATATCCATAAGGTGGTCCGCAAGAAGGTTCACTTCATCGATATACAAAACGTGACCGTCGGCCCTTGTCAGAATGCCGGGTTTCACCGATACCTTTCCGGTGGCCAGCGTTTTTTCGGCATCCACCGTGCCAAGAACCATGTCCTCGCCGCAGCCTAGAGGCAGATCGATGACCTGCGTCTCCGGCAGCAACGTTGACAGACTGCGGACCAGTGTTGTTTTTCCGGTGCCCTTTTCCCCCAAAAACAGAACCCCGTGCACTGCCGGATTGATGACCGCCAGAAGGAGCGCTTCTTTGGCTTTTTCCTGATTGACGACAGCGGCAAATGGGAAAAAAATCCCGCTGCTATCCATTTTATTCGAATTGTCTGAGGACATCACAGCTACTTCAGTCGCGCTGAACGCGCACTTTTAGATTCCAGGTGTCGATCTTTTTAACATTTGTAAGGGTAGAAATGATGATAGCAAAACCCCTGGGGGTCTCCCCATTTCATCTCGGTATCAATAAGGCACTGCCCGATCATCTGTTTCGACACCTCTTCGTAGTCCGGCCGTTGCTCTTCCTTATTTTTACAGTCAATACAAATTGTCTGATGATCATAAACCGATAAAATTCTTTGATCATCTGCCCCCAATTTTTGGTCACATCGGGTGCATTGTGTAGCGCATGTCAGTTGCTCCGCCCACTCATCCGCCATTTTGGTTTCCTCCTCTACCATTTTGGTTTCCTCCTCTCATTGGTGGTGCATAGAAAATAAATAGGGTTTTAAATAAATCAACCCCGCTATTTTTTTATGTCATTGACCAGATCTTTTATGATGGCAACGACATTGCGCCCCCTTTCACGTGCAATTCGGTGGGCTTCCTGCACAATTTTGGCTGCCTGCAGCTTGAGCTCGTCATCATTCGGAACCCGTTTGTCCAACTTCTGGTACTGCCAGGTTAAAAACCGGATGGCCAGTCGCTCTTCCTGTTGTCTGAAAAAGCCCATTTCCCACTCTCCGAATCAGTCAGATATTATTTAAACCAGGTTCAAGGTTCACAAGGCTTGAAAGCTGGAAGGCTGGGAAGCTGGAAAGCTAGATTATTTTCAAGCCCTTCAGCCTTATAGCCTCCAAGCTTCCCAGCCTTATGGCCTGCCAGCCTCTTGCTACGCGCTATTTCCCTGAACCTATGACGGTTTAACCTAAGAAGGCGGATGACATATCTTAAAGATCAGCCGTTCCAAAATGAGTTTCGGATCTTGAGCGCTGATTTTAAGCTGGTCATCGGCCTCCTTTAAACTGGCGACAGCATCCAGAAGCTCCGTTTTCGAGAAGCGCTCTGATTTTTTCAAAAGCTGGTAAACCGGATATGCATTTTTTGGATTTCTGGCAAGCAGCAGACCTGTTTGAATTTTTCTTTTTTTCGTATCTTTGCTCCGATCACCATCTTCGGGGCGTGACATTGAATCCTCCCAGTTTTGCAGCATCTCCTGCAATGATTGATCATAGGCGACAACAGCTGGCATTATGCTCTGCCGGAAAAGATTGTAAGAAACACCGGCATGCCAACCTTTTGCACGGGGGCTTTGCGCAAAATCCTTGGCCAAAATCAATTTTCTGATTTGATTGACAAGTGCAGTTAATACCTGCAACGGGTGAAATTCGGTTGCAAGAATGGAACCTAAATAAAAGAGCGACTTTTCCATATTGCGGTCCGCAATTGCATTCGTCAAATCATAAATCGGATCCCTTTTGGTGCGTTTCAGAACCGATGCGACGTCCTCCGCTGTGATGGTATCGCGCTTGCCGATATAGTTTATTAATTTTTCAAGGCTGCCGCAAAATGTACGCAGATCGAAACCGGTCATATCCACCAGGGCCTCGTAAGCCCCGGTGCCCATCTTTTTATTGCTCGAATCGAGGATTGCCGTCATTTTTTCACGCAGCACTTCTTGCTGAGCCAGCCTATCGACCCGGCGGTCGCCTCGGGGAACCGCGCAGTCGATCACCACGCCATGGCTTTTTATCGCTTTATACAGGCTGCGGCGTTTATCGGCCATATCTGTTGTAATGAGTAAATGATTATTCCGGGGAAATCCTTTTTCGATCGCTTTTTGAAGGGCGGCAGATTCGTCTGCAGGTTCAGGAATGGCCAGCTGGTTTTGCTTACAATAATCGATGACCTCGTCCAACCAGTCATCTCCCTCCATCACGCCTGTATCAAGTTTTAACGTTTTATCTCTGTTCGATTTTTCTACATCTTCAAAAGATAAATTCAGGTTGCCCATTAGGCTTAAAAAGTATATTGCGGCTTTCTTTAGATCTTCATCATCGAATGCTTTCTTGGCGCTTACCAACAGGCGGCTTTTATCCTGCTGGGTATAAAATATCCTCGATTCCAGCATGGCAACCACCTTGGTGCCGGACAAAAGGGAAAACGTGTTGACCCGCTCGATCACATCGTAGACGTTTTCTACCGTCCCTTCTACGGGATCGTAATTGGCCGTGCGGTTAGCAGCCGGAAGCAACTTCTCTAAAAGATCATTATAGGCTGTTTTTACAAGCAGTTCCTCACCAAAAATAAGATAGACGGGAGAGAACTGTTTTGCAGGATCACCTGTTAAATCCTTTAAATACTTTTTGAACAATTTATAATTAATTTCGGGCATTATCTGGGAATGGTCCCTTGTATGTTGTTCGTGGTCCGTTGTTTGCTGTCCGTTGTCAGTCGTCAGTTGCGGAAAAAAGAGGAAAATTTGAGATACTTAAGTGAACAAAAAGACAGATGACAAAATCCAGGAATTTTATCAAAAACCGAACATAGCGCCGTCAATTATCGTAATGGCAAGTCAGGATATAACTTGGCAAAATGAAGTTTCAGGTGTCAGCCCTTTGCCTTATGGCACCCGACACCTGAACACTGACACCTTGATTGTAAACCAGAACCTGAAAACCTACTCCGGCATCTTTTTAAACAATAGATGAAACACGAAAATTCCGATTCCAACAGAGATCGTGCTGTCAGAAACATTAAATGCAGGCCAATGCAGGTTCCCAATATAAAAATCAAGAAAATCGATCACGACGCCAAAGCGCACGCGGTCGACCAGGTTTCCGATGGCACCTCCAAAAATTAGCGCAAATGCAGCCGCCAGCCAAGGATAATTCGAAGGCGTTTTTTTATAAAAATAAAAAATTAAACCCACGGCCAGAGATGAAATAAAAAGAAAAATAATACTTCGCACGGTTGGATTCAGATTGGCCATAAGACCAAAGGCGCCGCCCGGATTGTGAATATGAGTGATATTGAAGAAACCCTGAATGACTGGAATCGAGTGATTAAAAGGAACATAACGCAGGACAAGCGCTTTGGTGAACAAGTCCAGCAAAACGATAATCCCGGCAAATACCACCAGCTTGATATATTTGTTTTTCAGCATTTTTTCAATTTCACAGGTATCAGGTGTCAGGTGTCGGGCAAATAACGCATAGGCCATAAGCTTGAGGCTGGGATGCTTGGAAGCTTGGAGGCTATAAGGCTGAACGGCTTGAAAATAATCTGGCTTTCCAGCTTCCCGGCTTATTAGCTTTCTGGACTGTTGGCTTTTTTTGAACCTCTGAACATAGAACCCTTGAACCTCTTATGACATTTCTGCCAGCGCCTTCTGGCAACGCTCGCAAATGGACGGGTGTTCACTATCTGTGCCCACAGTGGGTTCATGAACCCAGCAGCGTTCACATTTTTCACCGGGCGCGCTTCCAATTCCAATGTGTAGACCTTCTACATTTTCACTCTCGTAACCGCCATCTATTTTTTCATCTTTCAGCAGCGAAACATTTGAAACGATGAAAATAGATCTTAATTCACCGGCATATGGTAGAAGCGCATTGTAATCATCCGCCTTTAGCGAGATGGTAACCGCGGCATCAAGAGGATGACCAATCTGCTTAACGGCCCGGGCCTCTTCCAAAGCCTTGGTAACTTCAGCCCGTACGTCCAAAATTTTTTCCCAGCATCTTGCCAGATCCTCATTTTCCCATTTGCTGTTGGCCTCGGGCAGCGAAGTAAGATGGACACTTGGCGCTCTGCCGCTGCCGTTGGGCATATGCGCCCAGACTTCCTCGGCCGTAAAGGGCAGCAGCGGCGCCATTAAACGCGCAAGCGAATCCAGCAAAATATGCATGACGGTCTGGGCGCTTTTACGTGCTCCGGATTTCGGCGGGGAGGTATATAACCTGTCTTTGAGGATATCCAGATAAAAAGCTGAAAGATCAAGGGTACAGTAATTATAAAGGGCATGGTAGATAATATGGTACTCGTAGGTATCATATGCAGCGCGTGTCTTTTGCACCAGACGCTGCAGCCGGTGAAGTGCAAACCGGTCGATCTCCGGCATTTCCGCATAAGCAACTTCATCGGCAGCCGGATCGAAGTCAAACAGATTGCCAAGCATAAACCGGCTGGTATTTCGAATTCGCCGGTAGGCATCGCTCAACTGTTTTAAAATATTTTCTGAGATACGAATATCTTCTCTGTAATCCGTTGCCGACACCCACAGCCTCAGGATTTCAGCTCCATATTTGTCGATCACCGCAATAGGGGCCACGACATTGCCCAGCGATTTAGACATTTTTCTGCCATCGGCATCGACAACAAAACCGTGAGTTAGAACTGCCTTGTAAGGCGCCTGTTTGCGGGTACCCACGGCGGTCAAAAGTGCGCTGTGAAACCAGCCCCGGTGCTGGTCGCTACCCTCCAGGTAAAGATCCGCAGGCCATCGCAGGTTTTCTCTGGGCTCCAGCACCGCCGCGTGGCTCACCCCTGAATCAAACCAGACGTCAAGTATGTCATTCTCTTTGACGAAGTTTTTGCTGCCGCAGGATGAACACTTAACGTCATCCTTCAAAAAATAAGAAATATCCTTTTCAAACCAGATGTCCGCTCCGTGCTGTTCAAATTGCGCGTAAACATTTTCCATAATTTTTTGATCCAGCAGAATTGCTTCGCAGTCCTGGCAATAAAAAACAGTAATGGGAACCCCCCAGGCCCGTTGCCGCGAAACACACCAGTCCGGACGATTTTCAATCATGCCGTAAATTCGATCCCGACCCCAGTGAGGAATCCAGCGTACCGTGTCGATAGACTCCAGCGAATTCCGGCGCAGGTCGGTTTTGTCCATGGAAATGAACCATTGCGGCGTGGCCCGGAAAATAACCGGCTGCTTGCACCGCCAGCAATGCGGATAGTTGTGTTCGATGCTGCCTTCGGCAACCATTGCTCCGATTTCATTGAGTTTTTTATTGATATTCGCGTTGGCATCGAAAACAAATTGTTTCTGGAAAAACTCGACGTCATCGGCAAAACACCCGTTGTCATCTACCGGTGAATATACATCCAGATCATATTTTAGGCCCACTTCATAATCCTCGCGGCCGTGGCCGGGTGCGGTGTGAACACAGCCGGTGCCGGCTTCCAGAGTAACATGGTCGCCCAGAATGATAATGGAATCCCGATCTACCATCGGATGGCGGCTGCGTTTGTGCTCAAGGGATTTCGGATCGACCGCGACGACAACCGAGTAATCCTTGATGCCGAAGGTTTGCATGCTATATTCCATCAGTTCGCGCGCCAGTATGAAAACTTCATTATTTCCCACATCGACGGCCACATATTCTAATTCAGGATGCAGGGCAATGGCCAGATTCGCCGGAAGCGTCCAGGGCGTTGTGGTCCAGATGACGACATAGACCGCTTTGCCATTTAATTCCGGATAGTCTTTGCCGAGATCATCTTTCATCAGAAATTTTACAAAAATCGACGGCGCCGATTCGTCCTGATATTCGATCTCCGCTTCGGCCAGCGCTGTTTGACACGTAAAACACCAATAGATGGGTTTCTTACTGCGAAACAAACTTCCGTCCCGTGCGAACTTTCCGCACTCCCGGGCGATAATGGCTTCATACATATAGTTCATGGTTAGGTAGGGATCTTCCCATTGCCCCATAACACCCAGTCTTTTGAATTCATCGCGTTGAATATCGATAAATTTTTCAGCATAGGTCCTGCACAGCCGTCGGACCTCGGCCAGGGTAAGGTCTTTCTTTTTCTCTCCGATCTCTTTATCCACATTGTGTTCGATCGGAAGACCGTGACAGTCCCATCCCGGCACATAAACAGCATCATAACCTGCCATCTGTTTTGAACGAACAACAATGTCTTTTAAAATTTTATTCAATGCCGTACCGATATGTATATTGCCGTTGGCATAGGGGGGACCGTCATGCAAAATAAATTGTTCCCGGCCCTTTGAAGAATTTCTGACTTGATCGTGCAAACGCGTTTCTTCCCATTTTTTGAGCTGTTGCGGTTCACGTTTGGATAGATTCGCTTTCATCGGGAAGTCGGTCTTCGGAAGGTTAAGGGTCTTTTTGTAATCCATTCATTCCTCCAAAATAGGATTTTAGATAAAGAAAAGATAATTAATCAGAATCAGGCAGAGTGTCAAGGAAATACATTCATGGCTAAAAAAGATGGGAGCATAGCAAAAATTCAGAGGAGAAAAGACGGTTAAGCGCTTATAATTTTAAATGGGATATTTGCGAAATCAGGTTAGAAGTGGTTTCAAAACCTCAGATCAGGTTCAAGAGCAAGGCGCAGGCCGATCGAGAAAGCGCAGCATACACGGGTATGTGAGCATTTATCGGAGGCCTGCAACGCAGCCATTGGGCCTCAGATGGGGTTTTGAAACCACTTATAGGCCACATCACTTGCAATTTCCATCAAATACTGCCCGTAGTCGTTCTGGATTAAATCGGCTGCCAGGTTTTGAAGCTGATCTCTGGTTATGTATCCCTGACGGTAGGCAATCTCTTCAATACACGCAATTTTAAACCCCTGCCGTTCCTGAATCGCCTGGACATAGCTGGCCGCCTGTTGCAGGGCTTCATGGGTGCCGGTATCCAGCCAGGCATAGCCTCGCCCCAGAAGTTCGACCCGGAGATCTCCCCGATGCAGGTAGGTCATGTTGACATCTGTAATCTCGAGTTCACCGCGGTTCGAAGGCTTGAGGCTTTTGGCAATTTCGATGACAGAATTATCGAAAAAATATAAGCCCGTCACGGCATAGTTGGATTTGGGCTTTAGGGGCTTTTCTTCTATTCCGACAACCTGGCCGCTCGAATCAAAATCGACCACCCCATAACGTTCAGGGTCTTTTACCATATAACCGAAAATTAGTCCGCCTTTGTCAAGACAGACGGCCTTCGTGAGCATTTTGCTAAGATTCGGTCCGTAAAAGATATTATCACCCAGGATGAGACATACCGAGCTGCTTCCAATAAATTTTTCTCCAATGATAAAGGCCTGGGCTAGACCTTCCGGACGGGGTTGTTCTTTATAGGATAAGGCCAATCCCAGTTGAGAGCCATCCTTAAGCACGCGCTTGAATATGGGCAGATCTTCCGGTGTGGAAATGACAAGGATTTCGCGGAGCCCGGCCAGCATTAATACCGATAACGGATAATAAATCATGGGCTTATCGTAGACCGGCAAAAGCTGTTTGCTAACGCCCCGGGTTACCGGGAAAAGCCTGGATCCGGAACCCCCTGCTAAAATAATTCCCTTCATGAAGCTTACTCCCCTATTGCGGTATCTTGGCTACGGAGCCGACAGCAAGATACGCGTAATTTTTGGCCACCAGTTCTTCGTAATCCGGAATCATGCGGCGCCCGTCCATGATCAAATAGGGCGGCTTTACGGTGTCTTCGATGGTTCGTGAAAATCCGCGGAATTCCTCACAGTCGGAAGAAATAAAAAGAGCCTGAGTCCCCTCGATTGCTTCCCTGGCGGAATCAAAGTATTTTATTTTTTCAAACAGAATGTTTTTTGAAGGGTCAAACTCTTGCTGGGCAGACTCATTTGCCAGAGGGTCATAGGCGTTGATCTGGGATACACCTTTTCCCAATAATGCCTCAACGACTTTAATCGATGAGGCATCGCGCATGTCATTTGTGTGCTTTTTAAAGGCCAGCCCCAGAACGGCCACGGTTTTGTTGTTAAACTTGAAATCGGCTTCATTGATTGCCCGGTCGACCAGGTACACTTTTTGGTATTCATTGACCTCAAAAGAGGCTTCCAGCATCTTGGTGCTTACATTCAATCTGCGCAATTGATAAATCAAGGACGCGATGTCTTTGCCAAAACAACTTCCACCGGCCCCGTTACTGACAAAGGAGCCCCACGTGCTGATTCTGTCATCCGCTGTTACACCCAACCTGAGATCGTCAATATTCACATTGGCTATTTTTTCCCCAAGTTTGGCCCCGACGCCGTTCCAGAAAGAAATATATGTTAACAGCATGGTGTTGGCCACGTATTTGATGGCTTCGGCGGTCTCGGGCGTGGTCTCAATATATTTAATGCGAACATGGTTTACAAACTGGGAGTATACGCGACGAAGTATTTTAAAATCAGCCTCATGATCACAGCCAATCACCACCCGATCCGGCCTGCGAGCCTGATCGACAGCCGTACCTTCCGCCAAAAACTCAGGATTGGACGCCACTCCAAAATTTTCCACCCCCGCCTTTTTCATAATGCTTTCCAGCCGACGGACGGTCTTGATGGGCACGGTACTCTTACTGGTTATAACGACGCGACGTTTATCTTTTCTTTTGACAAGTATCTGCGCTAATTCTTCGGCGGCGGCGTCAAAATAGGTAAGATTGGTGGAACCGTCCAGATTTGATGGCGTCGGCAGACATAAAAATATGGCATCGGTACCTTCGATAATTGAACTCAAATCGCTGGAAAAAAACAGAGATTTCCCATGGGTTTCACGGATAATATTGGACAATCCGGGTTCCATGACAAATTTTTCAATTTCATCGGCCTGAGCGGTGGAAAATGCCTCAATTTTTTCTTTATCGACATCATAGGCGTAAACTTCATGGCCGTATTCCGAACATACGGCGGCCTGGACAAGCCCAACATATCCGGTTCCCGCAACAATAAGTTTCATAAGTTTCCTCTTATCTGATTGATTTAGACTTGCGTATTATTGAGATTGAGCTGTTATTCAAAAACGTGATCTGAATACCGGGAGGGACACATTCGGCGCTAATTTTTCGAATTATCTTCAAATTCAGCGCTTAATAAACACCAAGGTCTCGCAAAAGATCATTAATGCCGAGTTTTTGGAGTTTTAATCTTAAAAATTCGGAAATCGTCGGCTGGACAGGTCGTAGGTTGAGATACATTTTTGCCTCTCTGGGAGTTTGATGACCCTTTTTAATGTTGCATGGTTTACAGGCCGCCACACAATTTTCGAAACTGGAAGCGCCCCCTCTCGACTTTGGTATAATATGGTCTATGGTGAGTCTCAGTCTCGTTGTGCCGCAATAAGCACATTTAAACCCATCTCTGATAAAAACATTCTTTTTACAAAAGGCCACCCCGGTGCGATAAAGGGTTCGGATTAACTTAATCAATCGCATAACCGCCGGAACCTTGAATACGGCACCGCTTGAACTTTTCACTGTTTTGGCAGAATCTTTTAATACTTCGACTTTGCCTTTAGCCTGTAAACAGATGGCGCGTTTCCAATGAACCACATTTAAAAACGTGTAATCTGCGTTTAATAAAATGCAATGGGTCATTCCGTGCTCCTTGTTGCTCCCCTCTGAAACGGCTTCTTATCTTTTACATCCCATCGGCTGCAGATAAAGACCTGCAGTCACTTTATGCCTCATTCTATTAAAAATGTTAATATAGCATGGTCAAAAAATCAATCCAATATTACAACCATTAAAATTTATGTTTATTTGGCTCTCAAGCCGTTATTTCCGTGCCGGCTTCTTCTTTTACAGCCGATTCTATCTCTTCAATCGATGTGATCACCGCTCTTTTACCCCTGTTGCGGATAAACTCAATGGCCGCTTCTACCTTCGGCGCCATGGTTCCGGCAGGGAAATGGCCTTCTGTTATGTAACGCGCTGCCGCTTTGATGTTGATCTTGCGCAAAAATGTTTCATCGGGCGTCCCGTAATTCAGTGCGACACCGGGTACATCGGTCGCAATCAAGAAGATATCGACACCCACTTCCTCAGCCAACCTGGCGCTGGCCAGGTCTTTATCGATTACGGCATCAACACCCTCAAAAGCTCTACCCTCCCGCACGACCGGGATGCCGCCGCCGCCGCAACAAATCACAATAAAATCGGCATTGATCAGTTTTTTAATTTCGCGTTTTTCAATAATCGTCACCGGTTTGGGAGACACGACCACGCGCCTGAAGCCTTTCGCAGTTTTGACGACCGGATAACCCGACGGGGCGTCTTTTTTGCGTTTATAAGCCGGTCCAATCGGTTTGGACGGCTTTGAAAAGCCGGGGTCATTTTCGTCGACCACCACATATGTGATCAGGCTAATAAGCGGCTTGACGTGAATACCCAGATCCATCAGTTCGCTGTCCAGAGTGGATTCAATCATGTACCCTATTTGCCCCTGCGTCTGCGCTACCAGAATTTCAAGCGGCAGTTTAGGAACGTCCCGGCAGCTTTCCTGCTGTAACAAGAGATTGCCCACCTGCGGGCCGTTGCCATGGGTGATGATGATTCGATATTCCTGGGAAAGCGTGGCAATCTGGCGAACCGGCACGGCCAGGTTCTTAAATTGCTGGGGGACGGTGCCCTCTTCTCCCTTGCGAATGAGGGCATTCCCGCCCAGGGCCACTAAAAGTATGGGCTTCCGAGTCTCCTGCATCTTACTTCTTCCCGCCTTTCTAATAAATTTTAGCCAGTTTTTCAGGTTGCGAGTGTCAGGCGTCAGGTCATGGGTCATGGGCTTCAAGCTGGGAGGCCAGGAGGCTTGGAAGCTTGAAGGTTAAGGCATTAGAGCGCTATAAGATCGGAAAGCCCAGAAGCTTTTAAACCTCTAAGCCTTCCAGCATCCCTGTTTTCAATCTTTCCAGCCTCCCAGCCTTCAAGCTATGAGCCATTAGCTATCAGCTACGAGCTATTTTACCTGACACCCGAAACCTTAATTAAATATAGATCATTTCAAGCGTGCTGATATAAGCTCCGCCAATGTCGGATTACCGTGGTCCTGGTATTCGTAACGCACACGCAGCGTCGGTTTATTAATTTTCAGCACCAGTGGCAGATGGATCGGGGTGCCAAATACGACCAGATCGCAATCGGCTTTATCGATGGTTTTTTCCAGATCACTGATTTGCTCCGGCGTATACCCCATCGCCGGTATCACCTTGCCAATATGCGGATACAGGCTGTAGGTTTCTTTCAGAGAACCCTGTGCAAAAGGACGCGGGTCAACAATTTCTGCGGCCTTGAACGTTTCTGCAGCAACAACCCCGGCGCCAAACGGCATTTCGCCGTGTGTCAGGGTGGGGCCGTCTTCAATTACAAGGACCCGTTTACCCTGAATTGTTTCCGGACTTTTAACCACCAGAGACGATTCCGCCAGGACGATCTTCGCTTCGGGTGCATATTTTTCGATATTTTTCCTTACCTGCCACACCTTTTGGGCCGGAGCTGAATCCACCTTGTTGATGATAGCGATATCTGCCATAATCATGTTGGTTTCCCCCGGGAAATACAGCAGTTCGTGGCCTGCCCGGTGCGGATCAAACAGTACGATATGTAAATCCGGTTTATAAAAAGGGGTATCGTTGTTTCCGCCGTCCCAGATGATGACATCCGCCTCTTTTTCGGCTGCCTTCAGAATTTTTCCGTAATCAATGCCTGCATACACGACAATGCCCTGCTCAACCAGCGGCTCGTACTCTTCTCTTTCTTCAATCGTACATTGATGCGCCTCAAAATCTTCATATGTCGAATAGCGCTGAACAATTTGATTTCTCAAATCCCCATAAGGCATGGGATGACGCACCACAACCGCGTTTCTTCCCAACCCTTTGACGATTTCACAAACCCGGCGGGTCGTTTGGGATTTGCCGCAACCGGTGCGCACGGCACAAACCGCCACAACCTGCTTTTTGGATTTGAGCATGGTATAAGGGGCGCCAATGAGTATAAAATCCGCACCTTCGGCCATGGCCAACGATGCTTTGTGCATCACTTCCACATGGGGGACATCGCTGTAAGAAAACGCAACAAGGTCCACTTTATGTTTTCGAATCAACCCGGCCAGCTCACCTTCGGGGTGGATAGGGATACCCTCGGGGTAGAGGTTGCCGGTCAGTTCCGGAGGATACAAACGGCCGGCAATGTCCGGAATCTGTGCAGCAGTAAAAGCCACAACCTTGTATCGTTTATTATCTTTAAAATATACGTTGAAATTATGAAAATCTCTGCCGGCAGCCCCCATAATAATAACTTTTTCAATCATAAATTCACCTTTCTCTTTTTTTATCAGACAGGATTTACAGGATTTTATTAT
>Ga0209536_100001969_pt1 | contig 33608 bp, 32 predicted proteins | sample DeeMarSeWOR28_12_FD_187461 | JGI IMG/M metagenome (GOLD analysis project Ga0209536, IMG submission 187461) | Marine sediment microbial communities from White Oak River estuary, North Carolina - WOR-2-8_12 (SPAdes) (version 2) | ecosystem: Environmental > Aquatic > Marine > Intertidal zone >... | reverse complement strand
GCAAAGTCGTGCATATACGTTGTAGGCGTTGCGGAAGACGCGCTTACCATGTGCGAAAAAAACGGTGCGCAGCCTGTGGCTACGGAGAATCTGCGACCATACGAAAATATTCGTGGCAGACGAAAACGCTTCAAAGGCAAAGAATAGCCTAAACGCTTTCTATTTAGCTTAATTATGTTTTTGCAATACATACATTCTTTGCAGTAAGAGCTGGTTTGCACAAAAACAAAGACGGAGTTTGAATTGCTTACTAGTTTGTAGTTCCGTAGTATCCTTTGTCGATTTTGACGAATATTAGCGGACCTTGGCTTTGAGCCATCCCCCGTGCTTTTCTTAAGACATTGTTTACGACAGTGAATAGCCTTTCTTTATCTTTGAGATTTCTGACGCGTTTTTCGCCTAGCTCCATTTTTAGAAGGTTCTCTGATAGGATTTCGGTGCCACAGATTTCGCCGTTTTTAATGAGAGTAGCAATCACAACCTCTTGGATTTCTTGTTTTCGTTCAAGTTTTTTCCAAAGAGGCTCAGCACTGCGAAGGTTTTTTGACACTTTGCGCCATTTATTAGCATTTTGTTTGCCTATAAGCAGTTTGACACGCTGTTTCCACTTTTTAAGCCATATGCCCGTCCAAACGGTTAAGAACTCCTCTAGTTCAGCAGGGTTTTCTTTGAAGAGCTTCTCCAGTTTCTCCACTAGTTCGCATTGGCTTGCTTCTTTTCCTATGAGGTCCCAGTGGAATTTTAGGAAGTTTGTGAAATCTTGGCAAGCTACTTGTAGAACTTTGCGGTCTGAGCCTGTCACGTCTAAGGCTGGATCCGCTTCTTTCAGTTTCTCCCCTACCATTATTTCTACGAAATTCATTTGAATCCCGCTCTAAAGCCCTCTCCACGTTATTACAGTTGGAGGTTTATATTAAACTTTATTTTCTTTCGGCATATAACTGCTTTAGGCAATTTTTAGCAATATTACGTTCCCAGAAATATGAATAATCCATGGATTGCGCTGTTACTCAACGAATTTTGGAAGCGCAGTAATGTCTTTTATGATTAAATCTGGTTTTTCTTCAGCGAGTTCTCGGCGAGAGAAAAGACCTGACAGAACCGCCACGGTTTTGACGCCAGCTGCCTTTCCTGCTCTTATGTCTGAGATTGAGTCACCGGCTATGACACAATCGCAGATTTGAACATTTAGAACTTTTGCGCATTTCATCAGCGCTTCAGGTGAAGGCTTCGGTTTATGAGTATCCAAAGCGGTCACCACGTAACTGAAGTATTTCGCTATTTCGAAGACTTCTAATTCCTTCATGATGTTTTCCTTCGGGAAAGCACGCATAGTTACCAACGCAAGTTTTGCCTTTGTAAAAAGGGTTTCCAAAGTGGTTGAAACGTTAGGTATGAGTTTAGTTTTCTCCTTTGTTATAGAGTAGTAGGCATTGAGGTAAACACTCAAAAACTTTTGTAAGTCGCCCTTGATGAGGTCGTTGATTGGCTGCTTCTGTTCAAGCTTTCGAGGAATCTCCAGAACCGCTTCCTTTTCAGGCATTTCTTGCCCCATCGTCTGAAATGCAATTCTTGCTGCCTCATGATACGCTTCTCGCGAATCCACAATGGTACCATCCAAGTCAAAGAAAATTCCTTCCACCTTCAATTTCCCTACGCTCATGTCCTCTATCACTTTTCGCTTGTTTTGATTGAATTCTTTCTTTCATAAACCTTTTTCGCATTCATAAATGAAATTGGATCCACACGAAGTTGCCCTTAGCGTTTTGAAGAAGACCACAAGTTGGATTTCATTCAAGAATGAAATCTTCCGTGAAATCAAATGAAAGCCTTAAGAAGGAAACTTGAAAGAGATAAAGGTTGAAACTGGAATGAAATGAGAGGTATGACTGATGAGTTTAGAATTGATTGTTATAGTTAGCAATACATTGGTTGTTTTTGCTACTTTCCTGGCCACACTTTACCGAATAAAGATAGAACGTGACCAAATACAAACCGTAAAGCGGGACGTGAAAGCTAAAGAATGCTTAGAATCACTTCGCAAGTATATCAAAACGGAACGCAAATCGATAACTTCGATGAATAAAGAAGAACTGCAGGAATTTCTGGACTATCTAGAAAAGTTAGGCAGGTAACTCTGACCATCCTGTATAGTCTGTGAGACAACATCTGCCTCAAATTATGGGGGAAAATTTAAAGTATGAACAGATTAGACTAACTTATGGAAAGTTCATGTCTGTAATTGAAGACTTCTTTGTTGGTTGTTGCGAGTGGTTTTATGCGAATTGGCAGCCTCTCGTTTTTTCCATTTTAGGCGTAGTGGTGGTTTATGTTGTCTACAAGGTTCTCAGCAGAGAGATAACTAAGCTGAAAGAAAGACAGAAACTCGAGGAGAATATTGCATTTAATCTAAATAGGGTTTTTAAATGGTTGTTTGGTTTAATCGCTATCGGTCTTGTGGTTGCTCAGTTCGGGTTCGATGTGGGTTGGGTTGCTGGTTTTTTGGCTCTCGCAGGCGGAACCATCCTCGGATTTGCTTCCATGAACACCATTGGCAATGCCATCGCTGGCATAATCGTAATGGCTAGCAAGCCGTTTAAGATAGGAGACCGGATACTTTTCAATAAACAGTTTGCAGACATCGTAGCTATAGACTTGATTTATACACGAATGAAAACTCTAGATAACGTAATGATTTCTGTTCCAAACCAGCAACTGCTGACTTCGGAAATAGAAAACTATGGGAGAAAGAATATTGTGCGCAGAAACTGCGCAGTTACTGTAGGATACGAAGTAGTTTCTGAACAAGTTGAAAAGGCACTGCTGGAAGCAGCAGCTAATGTTGAAGGAGCGTTGAAAGAGCCAAAGCCGTATGTTTGGATAACCAACCTGCATAATTTCTCTATTGAATACACGCTTTACATCTTCATAAGCCAAATAAAGATGCTCCCAACAATTGATTCGAAACTGAAACAAACAGTATTAGACATGTGCAGAAAACATGGAATCGACCTATCTACTCCAAACCTAATACAAAGCGTTGACGCGAAAAACAGCATAGTATATTCAGATTGAAAAAGCCTCAACAGTTCTTTATTGCCTTTAACAGCTCGTTTAGACTTTTTATTGTCTGGCTTGGGCAAGCATTCTCGCTATCTTTTTGTATGCGCCTCTCAATGAATATGGATTTCATGCCAGCAGTTTTTGCGCCTATAACGTCCGCGTCAACTGTGTCGCCCACAAACACCGTTTTCTCCGCGCTAACACGCAGTTTCTTAAGGGCTTTCTGAAAGATTTCGGGAGCGGGCTTCCGTTTATTAACGGCGCCCGACACTACAACTACGTCGAAAATTGTGTCTAAGCCGTGTTTTTCCAGCAGTTTATATACACATTCAGGTATGGCAAAGTTTGAAACTATTCCAAGCTTGTATTTCCCGCGTAGCTTTTTCAAAGCGCTTTTAGCATGGCTGTCTATGCGCACATACTCCATGAATCCTTCACAGAACTCATTTGTCGCCCCCGCTACAACTTTGCTTTCCACGTTAACGTAGCCTAAGCTTTCCAGCGCGTTTGAGATACGGCAGTTAAAATGCGGCTCCTCCAGTTTCGCATCTGCTTCTACATATAACGCGTTCCGCGCTTTGATGTATGCGTCCCTAAAAACCCTGAATTCCACATTCACGCCGTTCTTGACCAGAAAACTGTGTGCCTTCTTCAGTGAGGGACTATAGAAAGCGTGGTCTTTTTCAATCAGCATCAGCGTGTCAAACATGTCAAACAGAACAGCTTCGATAGGCATAGAATCATTAGAATACATCAAGCCTTAAAATATTTCTCATAATCTAAAAGGGTTCTGTAGGATGCCATGTTCCCCTGCTACCGAACAAATAGCCAATAACACCTCGCAATCGCGCGAACACGTTAATTAACCATAGAAACGGGAAAAACGGCATGTAAATAAGCAAACCGTTATGACTGAACTTGTTATACGCACATTTTAATGCAACAGCTTGGTTAACAAAGCTAATTAACAAGCCATAAGCAGCAAACACCAACAGGTTATATGCGAAGTGGAGGCTGTCAGGTGCAAACCAGAAAAGCAACGGAAAAGCTACAATGGCAGCCAAATCTACGAATGCTCCAGCATACTCGAACAAGAAACTATACCACAATAGCGCCGATAACCATGTTCGCTTACGGAACAAATCAACGTGAATTTCCAGTGTGTTGTGCAACCATCCTGTAATCCATCGCAGTCTCTGATGCCACAAGGACCTCAGAACTTTTGGTGCATGTGTGTCACTGCGAGCAGTATTCAAGTAGCCCACTTTTGCGCCTCGCTTATGCATCTCCAATGTAATCTCGGAATCCTCGGTTACACTGCGGATGTTCACTTCAATCAGAATTTCACGCAACAAATCTGCATCGTAGATGCCAATGGCGCCTGGAACCACGAGTACACAGTTGCCAAGTGACTGTGCACACCTGTCAATCGCTAGTCCTTGACTGTATTCCAGTTGCTGCAGAGCAACAATGAACTTGTCTTTTGCTTCTTCAGTTTTAGGGTGAATATAGCCCGTAACGGCTTTTTTACCGTTTGAAAGCATGTAATCAACAAGTCTCTTCAACGTGAAGGGGGTCCATTCTGAATCACTATCAACAATCGCAATTACTTGGCCTAAAGCCTTGTTTATGCCGGTCTTTAATGCTTCGGTTTTGCCTAAATTCATCATAAGCCTTGATACTTTGCAAGGGACTCTAGGGTGTTGCATATGAAGAGTTTTTGCAGCTGAGAAAGCCACTTCGTAGGTGTAGTCTGTGCTGCCGTCATCAACTAATATTATTTCGCAGTTGCCTTGGTAATTTTCTGCGCATTGGAAAAGGCTGGTTACGCAGCGTACAATATTCTCCTCTTCATTATAAGCTGGAACTACAAAGCTAACCATAGGATAAAACTCATGTTTAGTCTTTACACGTTGCATTCTTGCCAAGACAGCTGCCACAATCCAAACGCCTGCGACGCCAATGCCCGCGAACGTGTACCAGCTGTAGAAGAACCTGATTATCCAGTACCATACAGGGTTGGCAACTTGCTCTACTAGGTTGTAGCCAAAAACGTTGGATATGATCCCTTGGGCTATAGCTGGGAAATACAACCATGAGATAAAAGCTAGGATAAGCGGTACAGCAAATGCTAAATAGATCACTCTAAACCTGTTTAGACTTTTCATCCGTGAATCGCCTTGAAGCCTTTCTCCCTTCTCAAGAGACGATTAGTTTTGGTTAATAAAGAGTGTATTCCCAGAGAGATAATATTTCGAAGAGTGGTGGTTGTGGGTTTATTATGAGTATCCCTTTGGGAAAATGGCTAATACAATGTATAATCCGTCAGAAGATTTCAGTTATTGAGCTGGGACGGCTGCATGAAAACTACCAAGAAAAAGAAGAAATCTGAGAGCAAGTTGTAAAAGCAATGCTTGATGAATTCCAATACTAAAGCAAAGCGTAAAAAACTCGATCAAAACAGCAGAAAACTGATCAAAGCCAAACTATTTCAAGATTTAGGTTGCCGTTTGGCACTGCTTACCAACAATTAGAAAGCATTAAAGAATAGCTAAGTTTTTTTAAAAAGGTTTTGAGGCGGAATCTTGACGCCGTTTTTTCCATTTTCATTCTCTTTAAGCAGTTCCGTCAATTCGAAGTGCCGCTGCAAGAAATCAATCCCCTTTTCTGTTGACTCGTACACTTCTTTGCCATTAGCAGAGAACTTGCTTAGTAAGCTAGTTTTCAACATGAATTTGAGGTAATCGTTAAGCTGGGCGAAACTTAAATTTGCTCTGTACATGATTTGAGTTTTCAATGTTCCTTCTTTCGCGATTTCCAAAATTTCCGCGACTATTCCGAGTTTATCTCTTCTTTTGGATGTGGTATCTTTCCATGAGTTCACTTCTATGTCCCTCTTTTAGAACTGTTTTCTATAACTGAGCTACGTGCAGAGTATTTTAAGTCGTGTTTCGCAAGTCTGCATATTACGGTATCGGAACATTCTTCTATTCACCATCGATAGAAAACCTTATTCACGCCAAAGAGAGAATCAGAACCAGTGAACACAATGCTGATAGGCATAATCTCGGATACTCACGACAACCTGCCGATGATAGAAAAAGCCATTAAGAGGCTTAACAAAGAAAACGTGGCGCTGGTTCTCCACGCAGGAGACTACGTTTCACCTTTCGTAATCCCAAAATTCAAAGCTTTAAACGCTAAGCTCATAGGCGTTCTAGGCAACAACGATGGAGATCACGAATTCCTAAAAAAAAGGTTCAGCGAATGCCCTAAATGCGAAGTACGCGGAAGATTTGCAGAAATCATCGCTGAAGGCTTCAAAATTGCCTTACTACACGGAGACGAAACAGAACTTTTAAAAGCATTATCCAACTGTGGCGGCTTTGATGCCGTGGTTCACGGGCACTCTCACGCTAAAGTGTCTCGAAAAAACGGAAAAACCTTAATTGTGAATCCGGGAGAAGTCTGTGGATACTTATCTGGCAAGGCGACAATAGCGTTACTGGACACAGCTAAGCGAGACGCTAAAATAGTCGAGCTTGAGCTCTAGCTCTTAGCCCAGTCTATAGCCCCTTTTATACGAAACCTTGTTTCCTGAGAGGTACACGCTGCTATTTTCTGGATTTAATCGCCATTAAGCATCAAATATACTTAGTTTGCTCCGATGTGCCATTAAACATCAGTGCTATTTTCTCCCCAGAGATAACTGAATAGGTTATCTCAGTTTTGTCGGTTTTTCCTTTTTCAATTTTATGCGTATTTTGTTTGTGTAATTTTTGCGTATACAATATAGATCCCGCTCTCGCATGGTTTTTCCGTCTAAATTCAGCTGCACCGAGTGCTTTTTGGAAATATTGTAGTCATAAGCAGCTTTTTTTAATTGACCTCCGGAAAAGCTGGAGGAATGTAAATTAGTATGTATAGAAAAGGAAAAAAGGGTGGAAGTTTTGGTCTTGTTCTAGAGACATTATGGGTTGTTTAAGCCCCGCCTTCGAAGAATGAGTCTTCAAGTGTAGGATTCACAGTGATGTAGGATATTGTTACTGTGGCTCCACCTGAGTCAGTGTAGGTCCAGTCTCCAGAAGTCCAGGTCGAAAGTTGGTCCACGTATGCCTGATACACTGGTTCCCACATAGCCCATTGATCCGCGTAAGTATCTGAATAATCCACCCATGCACCGCCTTCATAACCCCAGGACTCTTCTGTAGCTCCATTTACTATGTAAATCAAGTTTTCGGGATCCATCACGAATTCTATCCGTATCATCATGTCATCGGTTCCAATATTCTTCGCATAATACTTTGCTGTCCCTGCTGACTCTCCTTCAGTGGCGCTTACGACAAACTCCAAACTGCTGGCCCCTTCAATGCCTACGGGTGTAGGTGTAGGTGTGGGTTCTGGTTCAGTGGTTCCAGTACCTAACATCCAGTAAGCTGCACCTCCTATGACTGCCACAATAACTACCGCTATAACCACAATTGCTATTGTCTTTTGGTCCATTCAAATTCCCCAGCTATTCTTTTTCGTTGTCTCGTTATCTGCTTTAGTGTAATTTAACATTTTCGTATGCTCCAATTTCTTCATGAAAAACCGATAAAATTTTAATCCTAAACCAAAAAAATTTTAATTTAACGAAGGACATTAAACTCAAAATCAGTAGAAGAAGCATTTCCTTCTCGAGGCAACTGTTGATTTGAGGTTCCCTGCCTGCGCTTGTTATAGGGCTCTCTTAGATGGTTCGCGTCTATGAAAAGCGCCTTTAACTCCTCGTCGCTCGCGCCCTGACGCATGGGCGCCAAAACATCTACCAAATTATCGTTTCTCATAAGGCAAGTTTTCAGTTTCCCTTCGCTTGTCACTCGCAGTCTGGTGCAGTGGGCACAGAACTCCCCGTTCTCGATTGGATGCACCACTTCAACTGTTACCTTAGGAAGATGAAAAATAAGGCGGTTCTGCATGAAACGTCTGGTTTCAACTTTCAAGGCTTTCTGATTAAGCATCTCCTCATGCGCATCCAAGAATTTGTGGTAAACCGAAAAATAAGCGTTGTCAACGTTTACTGGGTCAAGTTCTATCATCTGCAGTATGGTGCCTGTTTGCCTGGCAAAATCCATCATCTCGGACACGGAGTCAACGTTAACACCGTTTAGAATAACCATGTTAAGTTTGACTGGATAAAAACCTGCCTCAACCGCAGCTTTTACGCCTTCCAACACGTTTTCGATTTTTCCTTTAGTGAGCTTAGTGTAGGTCTCAGCGTTCAAAGTTGGAAGGCTGATGTTCACACGTCTTAATCCGCATATGCGCAGTTCTCTCGCTTGAAACCCGAGAATCGTGCCATTGGTTGTCATCGAAAGGTCCTTCAAGCCAGGTATTGCAGCTATACCCTTAACGATTTCGCAAAGGTCCTTCCGCATTAACGGCTCTCCACCTGTCAGCTTAACTCTGGCAATGCCCAAACTGATGGCAATTCTAGTTATCCTTATGATTTCCTCAACGGTCATTTCTTCCGTTGTGCCTCTTGAGCAAGAAGTGATTTCTTCGCCTTCCTTGTGGCAGTAATCACAGCGCAAGTTGCAACGCTGCGTTATCGATATCCTTAGGTTAAGAAGCGGACGACCGCATTTGTCTGTTAAAACCATTCGTTATTCCCGTGCGTGCCTAACGATATGGGGCGCCTCGGGCAAAATAAGTGTTTCGACAGAAACTCGAACAGCGTCAGGGGAACCTGGGATACAAAACAGCACCTTACCCTTCGCCACGCCAGCCACCGCGCGGGACATAACAGCCGCAGACCCCATCTTGTCGTAGCTTAAACGCCGAAAAATTTCCCCAAATCCAAGAAGCGTCTTCTCAAAAAAGGGCAAGACCGTTTCAATCGTAACATCTTTCGGAGCAATTCCCGTGCCACCGCAAAACACGGCAGCGTCCAGTTCTGTTGAGTTTAAAACGCTATGCACGGCATCTTCAATAATACTCTTTTCATCTGCGACTATCTTTCTGTAAAGCACCCTATGCCTATCTTTCTTCAACAAAGCCTCTATCATGTCGCCTGAAACATCTTTTATTTTTTTGTTTTTCTGTATTTCTCGGTATCGTGAGGTGCTGCAGACGAAAACTGCAAAGTTAAGCTGTTTAGGCGCCGTCGCCTTGTGTTTTTTGGTGCTTTCACTCACTCCCATTACACCTGTTTCATTTTTCTTACAACGTGAATGTTTTCTATTGCAGTGTTAGGATACTGCCCGGACGTGTCTTTCTCGTACTGCTTCACCATGTCCCAAATGGTAAGCAAACCCGCAGAGGTAGCAGCTAAAGCTTCCATTTCCACGCCCGTCTGAGCTTTAGTTTTAACGGTGGCTGTGACTTCCACAATGGTTTTCTTCACAATTTCCACTTCTACTTTCACGCTTGTCAAGGGCAACGGATGGCAAAGGGGAATCAGCTCGCTCGTTTTCTTAGCCGCGAGAACACCCGCGATTTTCGCCGTGTGAAGCGGGTTACCCTTAGCGATTTTTTCTTCTCTAATAAAGTTCACTGTTTCGGGTTTCAGCCTAATCCTCCCTGTAGCAGTTGCTTCTCGAAAGATTTCCGATTTGCCTGAAACATCAACCATGGACACACTGTTTTCCTCCAAACATTGAATATACTTACGGCTTATTTATCCTGCTCCCAAGCCTCTATTAGGTTTTGCACCGCCCTAGCTTTAGACGATCCATCTCTGAACTTGTACATGCGAATTCTCCCGTAAATCCTCTGCTGAATTATGCCCTCAGCCTCCAACAGTTTCAAGTGCTGGTTCGTCGTAGAATAATTCAAGTTAATCCTACGCGCAATGTCCGAAACATTAAGAGCGCCCAACCGCGCGACAAGTCTAAGAATTTTCATTCTAGGCTTAGAAGAAAAAACCTCTTCTATCTCCATAAAGCTTCACTCTCACCTTCTTTCTAAAGCGACACTTAATTCTTTCTCTAACTCGTAAGCAGGAACCGCAGGCAAAGAAACTCGTGTCGACCTGCCCCGCGTACCCGCTACCGCAACCTCAGCTTTCAATATACCTAACGCAGAGAAAAGCTGAACATACTTCCAAAGCTGAGTGTGACTGTGCGGTTGCTCATCAAACTCTTCACAGATCACGGCGTAACCCTCCTCAATTTCCGACAACGAAGCGTAAGTCCTCTGGCTTCCCTTAAAAACCCGAGCTGCACCAAGCAAAAACAGTTTCTCATGAAAACCCAGTGAAGTCAATTCGCTTCTCCGAATTGTTGGAATTATGCTGGAAACCGCTTTCCTCACGCATTCAGGAACAACCGAGTCAAGGTCTTCTGCATCAGCGTATTTCCCGGCCCTCCACAACAACTCAATAGCGAAACGGGCGTTTCCGCTTTCAGAAAACGCCAGCGACGCCACAAGGTCAACTACGTCCTCAGGCACCGTCGAACGCTCAAACGCCATTGCAACCCGCTCGTTCAAAATGTCTGTGAGTTGGTTTGCCGAGTATCTGTCCAAGTGGATTACATTGCATTGTAGCGTGCTTCTTGCGCTGGCGTCTAACTTTTCTGTTGACTTCAAATCTCGGATAATGGTTACAAGGGATATTCGCTGAGCCTTGCTATGTCTCATCTCCTGCAGTCGCGTCAGCTTGTAAACGGCTTCCGACCCCTCTCTTTCAATGAGTGTGTCGAACTCGTCTAAGGCTAAGACTATGTACGCGTTTTCTTCATCTAAACTCTGCATTAGCGTTTCCAAAGCCTCTTCTGCAGAGTAACCCCGTTTCGGAAAGTTAGGGCGAAAAACAGACACTGCATGTTGTAGTATGAGGAAGAGTTTGCCGTGGTACTCTCGGCAGTTAACGTGCACATAACGGAAGTTTACACCCCGCTTGTTAGCTTCAAGAGTTGTGTCCGCCCCGAAACGCTGGGCAAGGGCGGTTTTTCCAGTGCCCACTTCGCCTGTTATTATAACCCGCTGTGTCATTCTTTCTGGAAACTTCAGCAGGAAATTGAAGAATTCCATCAATAAGCGGTATTCTTTCTCTCTGTGAGGTAGACGGCGAGGAACGTAGTTTATGTCGAGTTTTGCCTCGTCTTTGAACACGCTTTGATGGGGCGTCACAGGCTTCTAACCTCAAATCAAATTACGCTTCGAGTGTGTTATTCTTTTCTCTTACCAAGTAATCATTCTTTTGGAAACAAAATACTAATAAATACATTCTGCAATTCGTAATTTCGATACGGCAAATGATACCTAAATACTTCTTCCTTACAAAAGGCGTGGGCAAACACAAAGAGCAGCTTCAAAGCTTCGAGTTGGCTCTGAGAAGCGCTGGCATACACTACTGTAACATCGTGAATGTCTCAAGCATAGTGCCGCCAGGATGCAAATTAGTTTCGAGAAAACAGGGCTTAACGCTTATTCATCCAGGAGAAATTACGTTTGTGGTTTTGGCTAAAAATGCAACTAATGAACCGAACAGGCAAGTCGCGTCATCAATAGGCGTAGCTATTCCCTCGGGCAACAATCAGTATGGCTACTTGTCTGAGCATCATTCTTTTGGGCAAACAGACGAGGTCGCTGGAGATTACTCAGAAGACTTGGCTGCGACGATGCTCGCAACAACCATGGGCATCAAGTTCGACCCAGAAACTGCTTGGGACGAGAGAAAACAGCTTTTCAAAACCAGCGGTCTGATAATCAAAACAGACAATATAACCCAATCCGCAAAGGGTGATAAGAACGGGTTGTGGACAACAACTATCGCCGCAGCAGTTTTTGTGCCACCAGAAAACGGTAAACTCTCGAAACCGAGAAAAAAAGTCTCTTAACCTCTTTGTAACACTTTTTTCACCTATTAAGTCATGTTATGGAGGAATGCGCCGTGAAGTTATCAGGCAGGATAGCAACCGCTGTAATATCTTTTCCACCTGACAAGGTTCTTCTAATCAAAAAAAGTTCTTCACCCTTCAATGGATATTAAGCTTTGCTTTGTGGAAGGGTTGACCTTGAAGAAACAGTCGAGCAAACCATAAACAACGTTTTGGAGAATGCCCCTTTCTCTAAGTACTGCAAGAAAGGTTTGAGATTTAGAATTACGGCTTCAATAAACCCGGATAATTTTGAGGCAGCTCAGAAACTTTCAAGTCACTACGAAATCAAGCATGTTCCGATTAGCTACTTGACTATTATGGTTGTCGATAACAAACATCTCTTCATGTTTAAGAAGCCATCTTCAAGCGAAATCGCAAACGAATCAGGCTTCTACTTAGTGAACACGTTTTACTCTAATGACCCAAGCTCAATCGAAAGAGTAAGCGAAATGCTCAATGATATCTGGAAAAGAGGTGTAGAAATTTCGGAGATAAACTCTAAAGCAGGAATGAAGATGCCCACCGTGGAAGTTTCAACCACAGAAACCATGTCCAAGCTCGTTAATCTAATGCTCAAGAAAGCAGTTACCTATCTTATGGTGACCGAGAATAAAAAGCCAATTGGCATTATAAACGATGGGGGCATATTGAAGGAAATAGTTGAAAACCAGAAAAACCCTAAAAAAACTCTGGTGAAAAACCTCACGTACACGCCGTTGATAATTCTTGATAGTGACGAATCAATAATACATGTCTTCAAAGTGATGAAGAAAAAAGGACTGAAAAGGGTCTCAGTAGTCAAAAACGGGCAGCTAGTAGGCATGTTAACAGAAGGACTCGCCAAGAAAACAGGTGTGCATGTGAAAACTAGGGTTTCGCGAAAATAACTCGTTTTTGGTGTAAAATTATTGTGGAAAGCTATATTTCAGTAAATAATCGCCAATTTATTGTTTAATGTGTTGGTGCTACGAAGAAAATTGCGTCAGCGAGAGGCAAACGATATTAATGCTTCGTGTTAAACCATAGCTCGGTGGATAATTGCTTTGAAGTCAAAACTTCAGATGCCTATCATAATAGTAAATTTTAAAACATACTTGGAGGCGACAGGTAAAAGAGCCGTTGAGCTTGCTAAGCAAGCTGAAAAGGTAAGCAAGGAAACAGGTGCTTACATTGTTGTGGCGCCTCAATGTGCAGACATCTGTAGTGTATCGGAAGCCGTTGAGATTCCTGTTTTCGCTCAGCATATAGACCCAATAGAGCCAGGCAGCCACACGGGTAAGGTTCTAGCGGAAGCAGTTAAGGAGGCAGGTGCTGTTGGAACGTTGATTAACCACTCTGAAAGGCAGATGAAACTTGCGGACATCGACGCGATTGTGAAAACGGCTGCTGAAAAAGACCTTATCAGCTGTGTGTGTACGAGTAACCCACCTATTAGCGCAGCAGTCGCCTACTTGCACCCTGACATAATCTCTATTGAGCCGCCCGAACTCATTGGCTCTGGTGTCGCGGTTTCCAAGGCCAAACCTGGAGAAGTCACCAAGACCATACGGCTTGTTCGCAAAGTTAACTCTGAAGCGCTTCTTTTGTGCGGTGCAGGAATAAGCAGTGGTGGAGACGTTGAGGTAGCGTTGAAGCTGAAAACTCAAGGTGTTCTTGTTGCAAGTGCAATTGTGAAAGCGAAAGACCCTTATAAACTACTACGTGACTTTGCAGACGCAACAAAGAAATAGCGTGTGAGCATCGTGAAAGTTGAACCAGAATGCGCTGCTTGCCTTCTTGCTAGGGCAACAGCAGAAACCTACTATGCTACAACTAACCCCGCGTTACGGTTCAGAACCATAAAAGAAGTTACGAAACTACTAAACAGGGAGTTCAGACCAACCACTGTTCCAGCTGACATAGGCACGAAACGAGATCGTTTGATAAAGAAGCTGACGGGTAGCGACGACCCGTACAAGCGGAGCAAAGAAATGAGTAACGAGAAAGCCGTAAAACTTTTCCCATACGCGAAAAAACTTGTGGAAAAGGGCTACACACAGCAGGAACGATTCAAAAAAGCATGTCTATGTGCTATAGTAGGCAACATACTTGAGTTCGACATTCCCGGTCATAGGTTCACCTTCCGATCTTTGACCAAGAGCTTCAGAGAAGCCGCGAAAGACCTTGTTGTGGACGATGTGGACAAGGCCTATGAATTAGCTAAAAAAGCTAAAAGCGTTCTTTTCTTGTCTGATAACGCTGGCGAAATCGTTTTTGACACATTGCTCGTTGAGCAGCTGAAGAACATGGGTTTGAAGGTAACGTATGTGGTTAAGAGTGGTCCAGTGCTTAACGATGCCACTTTGAAGGATGTGAAGCCTTCTGGAATGGATAAACTCGCAGACAAAGTAGTAACCACGGGCACCGACGCTGTTGGACTATTGCCAAAAGAGGTTTCCAAGGAGTTCCTGAAGGTATATGAGGATGCGGAGCTGGTTTTCGCTAAGGGAATGGGCTACGCTGAAACCTTAACTGAGCTCAAGTTGACTAAGCCTCACCTTCTCCTTTTCAGAACAAAGTGTAATCCAGTAGCAAACTATTTCTGTACAGCGCGCGATAAGAATATCGCCAAGCTGATGCCCTAAATGAAACTGCCCACCATAATCATAAACAAAGCCGCGTTTGGACATTTTGATGAAGCTATCCGCAACGAATGGTTGCTTACGAACGGTCTAGGTGGCTACTCTTCAAGCACCCTTTTAGGTGTAAACACAAGAAAGTACCATGGTTTGCTTGTAGCCACGTTGCATCCGCCGGGCGATCGCACTGTATGCCTCGCAAAACTGGATGAAGAGGTTTCGGTGGGACACAACAGTTACCCGCTTGGCACCAACGAGTTCCGCGACAAGATTTTCCCGCAAGGACACGTTTACCTGAAAGAGTTTGCTCTGGACCCTTTTCCACGCTACATTTACGAAGTGCAGGACATTGAGATCCGAAAAACGGTTTTAATGCCTAAAGAGAAAAACGCTGTGGCAGTGAAGTATCAGGTTCTGAACCATGGCAGGGCTGAAGCAAAGATCCGTGTTTACCCATTGCTCACCTGCAGGCACTTTCACTCGGTCGTAGACAGGTGGAATAACCCGCTACGCTTCAGTCAAAGTCAAGACGGCGGAATAGTGGAATTCATCTTCAACAATCCCAAGGCTGCGGTTGCGATGCGATCCACAATTAGCGATTTCAACGATAAACCAACGTGGATAGAGCGTTTATACTATTGTGAGGAAGACAGCAGAGGCGAAAGCAGCACGGATGACTGTTATCAGCCAGGTTATTTTGAAGTGCTGGTGCCCCATAAACGAGGCAGAGACTTTGCTGTAGTCACGGCGGCAAGCGAAAACAGCCAAGAATGTCGCAAAACACTAGACTCTGTCGGGCACACAATATACGACGTTAATGCACAACTTACATCTGAAATTGAGGAACGCGCAAACCTGCTAACCACGTTTTACGCCGATCACAACCAAGTGACAGCAAGTGACTGGCTGAACTGGATTCTTTTAGCTGCAGACGCTTTCGTAGTAAAGGGCACAGACACCAGAAAATCCGTTATGGCTGGATACTTCTGGTTTGAAACTTGGGGAAGAGACACTTTCATCTCACTGCCTGGCTTGCTACTTGTAACCGGCAAGTTCGAGGAGGCAAGAAAAACCCTCTTAGATTTCATGAGCCACTGCAAAAATGGCTTGATTCCCAATTTCATTCAAGACAGATCTGATGACCCAGTGTACAACACTGTGGATGCCACCTTATGGTACGTTAACGCTGTTCTACAGTACCTGAAGTACACCGGTGACTTTGCTTTCGTTCAGCAGCAGCTGTGGAAGAAACTGAAATCAATTGTTGAAAGTCACCAGAAAGGAACCGCCTTCGGTATACACTTGGACAGTGACGGCTTACTTGAGCATGGTCCACAGCTCACGTGGATGGACGCTGAAGTAGACGGTGAAGGTGCTACGCCACGGGCTGGAAAAGCAGTGGAAATCCAAGCCTTATGGTACAACGCACTGAAGATTATGCAGCTGTTAGCTGCAAAATTCGATGAGGTGCACGTGGCTGATAGGTATGTTGCGATGGCAGTTGAAGCGCAGGAAAGTTTTAACACAAAATTCTGGAACGATGAAAACGGCTTGTTCGATGTGGTGGCGGATTCAGGTGTTGACGCATCACTCAGACCCAACCAGATAGTGGCGACGGCTTTAGACTTCACGATGCTGGACAAGAAAAGGACCAAGCGAGTTGTGGATGTGGTACAGCGCGAACTGCTGACGCCTTATGGTTTGCGAACGTTGACGCAGGTTGATTCGCGGTATAAGGGCATGTACGTGGGTGACCGGCCGAGCAGAGACCAAGCTTATCATAACGGCACGGTTTGGGCTTGGCTGCTTGGTCCGTACGTGACTGCTTGTCGTAAGGCGCAGGTTGCCAGCGATTACGAGTTAAAGAACCGGCTTATATCCTTGTTCACTCAACAAATACTTCAAGCAGGCTTGGGAACTATAAGCGAGGTTTTCGATGGAGACCCGCCTCACGAGCCCAGAGGCTGCATCGCCCAAGCGTGGAGCGTGGCTGAACCTCTCAGAGCTTACCTTGAAGACGTAGTCTGGATTAGGCCGAAGTACGAGAAGGAAGTATTGCAGACTTAAGCCTGAAGGTTTTTTCTGAGTTCTGCTGCTGAAGTTTCTGGTTTAATGGTATTTATGTACATGCCCGTTGTCTTTTCGAACCCTGCCCAGATTGACAAGCGCGGATAAACTTCCAAGTGCCAGTGATAATATTCTTCGGCGTCACGGTTTATGGACATGTGGAAGCCGTAATTGTAGGGTGGGTCGTTCACCAATTTCTTCAGGGCTTGCAAACTTGTTTTCAACGTTTTAGCGAATGCTTCCACTTCGATTTCGCTTAAGTTTAGAATGTTGGAGGCGTGTTTTTTGGGAATTATCCAAAACTCCAGTGGGTGCACACTAGCATAAGGAGCAAAAACCGCAAAGTATGCGTTATGAAGCACTAGACGCGGGCTTTTTATTTCCTTCTCGATTATGTCACAGAAAACGCATTTTTGGTGTTGTTCAAAGAATTTCTTGCTTGCAGCCATCTCCTCCGCGGGGATTCTTGGAACTGAGGGCGTGGCAATCATTTGGCTGTGCGCGTGCGAGAGAGAAGCGCCTGCTTCCTTGCCATAGTTGCGGAAAATCGATACGTACTGCACATAGGGTTTGGCGGCTAACTCTCGGAGCCTGTCAATATACGCATTAATAACGAGCTCTAGCTGTGGCAGTTCCGCGTCTGCTGGGTCTTCGTCGTGGTTAGGCGATTCAATCAAAACCTCGTGGTGTCCGAAGGCGCACCCGTAGCTTTCGCTTTTCACTATCTGGACTTGATCAGTTGGCTCTTTGGGCGGTGTAAAGGCGGGATAAAGGTTTGGGATAACACGGACAAGCCAGTTCTGGGGGCGTATGCCGTTGTGATCACTGCTTTTTTCTATTTCTTTATTCTTTTTCAGATAGAGCATTACAGCAGGAGGTGTCATGTGCTCGTTCCCCACGCATAGGGGGCAGATACTGTTTTCAGTTTGCTCCGTTTTCTGTTTGGCGAAGTCTGTTGGTCTCCTGCTGCGTTCAGTGGCGATTACGACCCAGCGATTTAATAAATAATCTTTTCTTAGCTCATTGCAAACCATCCTGTTAGACTCCTGCAACATAGAAAAAAGCCTTGGTGACATTTATAGCATTTCCGAAAGCGCAAAATCTGCCACATCAAAGAAGAATGGCTGGGTCTGCTTAGACCAAACAAAAAAGGTTCGGGCGAGTTGAAGCGGCTCTTCGATACTGGAGGGATATATTTGGCTCTTTGCCACTTATCAACTCGTGCTTAGCTCCCGATCTGTTCGGTTCATAATGGGTAAGGCAGGTTCTGATCGTATAATTTGACTGCCTCTAGCCCTATTTTATTTAATTGACGTAAAAAACTTGGGCGATTCAAATAAGAACCGTTATTCAGCCCTAATTGGAATAAAAGTCAGCAAAATAAACAGTGTTGGATTCAAAACAGCCTAGATCATTATCAACTGAAGTCGCTGGAAGTCTACACTTGAGAAGCGTAAGCGTTAAAATTGAGCTTCCGCCTCTTCCAAGTAAGAACTTGTTCTGGCGGTGGTTCAGAAAAAGCTGACGATAGGAGAGTCTTGTTGAGGTGAGGCTATTTCGTCTATTGTTGTTTTTGTTAACGCTTTTATGTTGTTGAAGTATGTGAGTTCTCCGTGGCTGACAAGTGTGATGGCTGTGCCTTCGTTACCCATTCTAGCGGTTCTGCCTATGCGGTGGAAGTACACTGGAGCCTCTAATGGCACATCATAATTTATGATGTGGGTTATGCCTTCAATGTCTAAGCCTCTCGCGGCAACGTCGGTTGCAACCAGAAGCTTGAGTTTGCCTTCTCGGAAAGCGTTGGTTACACGGTCTCTTTGCGCTTGGGTGAAACCTGCGTGAAGTGCTTGGGCGTTGTAGTTTTTTCTTATAAGTTTATCGGTAATGGCGCTTGTGCCTCTGCGTGTTTTGCAAAATATTATAGCTCTGCCGATATGATTTTCTTCTAGAATTTTGCACAGGGTTTTGAATTTACCATGCGGGTTCACGATCATGTAATATTGCTTCATCTGTGTGAGCGCAATTTCGTCTTTGCTCACAAGTATTTCTTCAGGGTTTTTCATGTATCTGTTGCAGACTCTCATCACTGTTTCGTCTATTGTCGCTGAAAAAAGGCTCGTCTGCCTGTTCCTCGGCGTTCTTGATAGGATGTATTCTATGTCTTCGATGAAGCCCATGTCCAACATCCTGTCCGCTTCGTCAAGAACCACTGTCTCCACAGAATACAGGTTCAATGCACCCCGCTTAAGCAGGTCGATTAGCCGTCCTGGTGTGCCCACAACAATGTGAATACCGTGCGCTAATGCTTTTATTTGTCGGTAGATTGGTTCTCCTCCGTAGACGGGTAAAACCCTTAATTTAGTGTACTTTGCGAACAATTTCATATTAGTCGCTACTTGCACGGCTAACTCCCGTGTCGGAACTAAAATAAGTCCTTGAACTTTCCGGTTCTTAGGGTTTAACCTTTGAACCATGGGCACCCCGAACGCCGCGGTTTTTCCAGTGCCTGTTTGTGCTTGCCCGATGATGTCTCTACCTTCGAGCAAGGGTATTATTGCTTGAGCTTGAATCGGAAAAAGGCTTTCAAATCTAAGTTCCTCTATGCCTCTCAAGACTTCCCTGCTTAAGGGTAAGTCTCCGAATGCTTGTATTTCCAATATCTATATTTTCTCCTGCCACAAAATTTTTCATGGCTTCCAAAAGCTCTTCTTATGCTTCGTTAGTGACATGATGAATGTGACATACCAACACCCTCAACTCGTATATAAAAAGGTTTGGTTTGTTTTCAACCAAAAGAATCAGTTTCCGAGGCTATTTTCCGTAAAAAGCAGGAAAATGAATCGTTTGAGAACGGGCTACAAACCCAGGGGTTGTATTCATACATAATTTTAGGGCATTCGACTTCAGAAACTTAACCTGAATCTTTCGTCGCCTTTACCCAGTTTCATAGAAAAGCGGGGAAAACTTCGCATTAAGTACCGTGCACAATTATATTTGCTGCCCATTGGTATACTGTTAGTGGTTCATTGCAGAAATTATAGAGGGGAGGCAGGTCACCTACAGGAAGGGTTCCGCGTTATTTCTTGTTCATTAAGTATTTGTGCATTGCTTTGGCTGCTTTTTTGCCCATACCCATGGCACTGATGACTGTTGCTGCACCTGTGGCTACGTCACCGCCTGCGTATACGCCGTCTAAGCTTGTTTTGCCGTTTTCGTCAACTGTGATCGTACCGCGTCTCGGGTCAGCCAGCAAGCCTTCAGTAGTCCGCTGGATAATGGGGTTAGGAGTCTGTCCAATGGCGATGATTACTGTGTCGACTTCCATGGTGAATTCTGAGCCTTTAATTGGAATTGGTCTGCGTCTTCCTGAAGCGTCTGGGGGACCAAGCTCCATGCATTGACATTCCATGGCTTTGACCCAACCTTTCTCGTTGCCGATGAACTTCAATGGTGCAGCTAGGAACTTGCAGATCAAGCCTTCTTCCTCTGCGTTCTCGATTTCCTCGTGTCTGGCAGGCAGTTCATCGCGTGAACGCCTGTAAAGCAGACAAACTTCAGCACCAAGACGCATCGAACATCTCGCGCAGTCCATGGCGACGTTGCCGCCGCCGATAACGACTACGTGCTTTCCAAGTCGCAGTGGCGTGTCGTATTCGGGGAAATTGTATCCCTTCATGAGGTTAACGCGTATTAGGAACTCGTTTGCAGAGTAGATGCCACCTAGGTTCTCACCTGGAATCCCCATAAACATGGGTAGCCCAGCGCCTGAACCGATGAACACGGCGTCGTAACCGCTTTTCATAAGCTCAGGAATAGTGTTTATCCTACCCACCAAGTTACCTAAGCGTAAATCAACACCTAGCTTCTCGATATAATCGACCTCTTTTCGAACTATTTCTTTTGGTAAACGGAATTCGGGAATGCCGTAAATCAAGACGCCGCCGGGCAAGTGAAGCGCTTCGAACATTGTGACTTCGTGCCCAAGCTTAATCAAATCAGCAGCAGCCGTAAGTCCAGCTGGACCAGCGCCGACAACTGCCACTTTTCCGCCTGTAGGCTTAGCTTTCTCAGGTATCTGAATCCCGTGTTCACGTTCCCAATCCGCTAAATACCGCTCCAAGCGGCCAATGCTGACTGGTTCACCGATTTTCCCGAGAACACATTTGACTTGGCACTGTTCTTCTTGCGGGCAAACTCGACCACAAACAGCGGGTAAAGCGTTTTTCGACTTTATAGCAGCTATGCCCTCAGCATATTTCTTTTCTTTTATGCATTTAATGAATTCTGGAATAGGAACTTCCACAGGACAGCCAGCTACGCATTGAGGCTTAACGCATTGTAGGCAACGGGTAGCCTCTTCAAGCGCTTGCTCTTCACTGTATCCCAGTGCAACTTCGTTAAAGTTTTTAACACGTACTTCAGGTTCCTGCTTAGGCATCTCCATGGCTTCTTTCTTTATCTTCGGTTTAGGTTTAGGCTTTGTTTCTGCCACATTTGCAGCCTCCTTCATTTTCTTTATGCATTTCCCATAACATTGAACTTAGCCTTTCTTCTGGAAGCATCAAGCGTTGACGCTGAATTAACTGGTCAAAATCAATCTGATGTCCATCAAACTCGGGGCCGTCAATGCAACCGAACTTCATTTTTCCGGCAACCGTGACACGGCAGACACCGCACATGCCCATGCCGTCAACCATTATAGGCGTCACGGTTACAATCGTCGGAATACCATAAGGCTTGGTGATTTCGCTGACGTCCCTCATCATGACCACAGGACCTAAAACGACGCAGTGGTCAAATTTTTCTGTCTTCAACAAGTCTTTCAGAAAATCTAACCCCTTGTAGCCAATTGAACCGTCATCGGAAGCCACGTACACTTTGTCGCTTAACGCTTTGGCTTCTTCTTCCATGAACAGGAAATCTTTAGATCTGCAACCCAATACTGTGGTCACATGGTTCCCTGCTTCTTTCATGGCTTTAATCTGTAACAGCATTGGTGCAATCATTATGCTTCCGCCAACGCAGAGAACTTTGCCAACCCTTTTGATGTCCGAAGGATTACCCAGAGGACCAGTAACGTTCAGCAAGCAGTCGCCTTCATTAAAGCAACCCATTTGCTTCGTGGTTTTGCCTACCTCGTGGAAAGCAAACGAAACAGTACCCTTATTCGCGTCGTAACCGCAAATGGTCAACGGCACACGTTCACCCTTCTCGTGGGGAACCACAATTACGAACTGACCAGCTTTAGCTTTAGCAGCAATGTCTGGAGCTTCAACTTCAAATAAAGTTTCCTTATGAGCAAGACTCTTTTTACTTACAATTTTGTACACTTCACTTCGCCTCCGCCTTTGCAACTGTACAAGGTGGCAGCGCCGCAATTTTCTTGTAGAAACTTTCAAACGATGATTCGAAATCGCCTTCACATCTAGGCGACAACTCAAACATTTCAAAGCGATCAAGCAGATTCAGTTTCTTCAGTACATTCTTTAACACGTCAAGGTTGCGTTCAGCAGTGTCTCTGCCTTCGCTGAGTTTGCAGTCGTCAGCAGCGCAAACAACGCCCATGACGCCGGCGAAGCCGCACTGCAACGCGGTGACAACGTGAACTGGATCCATTCCTTTGAAACATGGAACCTCCAACACCATGGCGTTCTTGCCTTTAAGCACACTGTCAGGATTGTCCAAAGCTGAAAACTCAGACCATTGACAACTGAAAACCAGCACCGCTGGAGTATTGTTGTTTGCTTTCATTGTTGCTGCGGCTTGGCCGTAACGTTGCAGTACGTTCTCGAACTCGTAGCCTTTCACTTCAATTGCTTGATGCGGACAAACAAGAGCGCAAGCACCGCAGCCCACGCAGTCTTCTTCAATGATTGTTGGTGTGGAGAACGGTTCTGCTTTTATCGCGTCGTAGGGGCAAATAAACACGCATTTGTCGCAGCCCACGCACTCTTCAGTTTTGTAAACCGCTTTTCGGGAGAACTTCACTATTGTCAGGGCGCTCTCGGGGAAGCCTAACTGTTTTAGAACATTCTTGCTTAATTGTAAACGTCGAGTGTTAATTCTTGTGCCTTCCTTATAGCGGCAGAAATCATCTTCACATTGAACTGAAACGATGTTTTTAACGCCTGAATTCAAGGTTTTAAAGATGAAATCTGTTGGAACTCTACCAGAGCAGGGCAGACGCATTGGAAAGTACTTTTCTATGTTTAAGCCTTGATCTGCTAGGATCTCTTCAACTTCACATGTGTTTGGAGAGTTTCCACGGCACATCAAAACCAGAGTGTCAGCATCAACTTTCTTTCTTACACGATCCACATAATCTACTAGTTGATCATAATCATAATAGGCAACTTCTATGGCGGCAACAGGACAAGCACTGGGACATATTCCGCAGACCTGACATTTCTGCAGGTCTATTTCCATCTTGTCTTCTTCCTCGTCATAGTTTATAGCTTCATAGGGACAAACTGAATAGCAAACACGACATCTGCTACATAAATCTTGATTTATTTCAATTGCAGCGAGACATTTTTCACTCATGCTATGACCTCTTTCTGCTATTTCGCTTCGTGTTCTTCAAAGCTTCAGCATACCCGCTTTTGCTTATGGAAACAGGAAAAGGGTTTTTGAACGATATAATGTTTTCCCTTTATCTCCTGTAATAAGGTCTTCGAATATACCCGTACGCTTCAAGGGCTGCAGTGATACCTTGACCCACAGCGGTGCCAACCTGCTTAGCAGGATGACTCGTCACATCACCAGCCGCATAAACTCCTGCTACACTGGTTCGCTGGAAAACATCTGCTTTTATGTAGCCGTGCTCGTTGACTTCCAAGCCTGCTTCACATGCGATTTGGCTGTTCGGTGCCTCACCGATTTGCACGAAAACCGCGTCAACCGCAATTTCTTTCGTTGCGTTTGCCTTGTTATCGTATAATACGACCGCACTTACAAGTTTGTTACCCTTAATTTCTCGCACTTCAGTGTTCAAGAAAATCTGCACGTTTTCTTTGGAATCCACATCTTTCACGAGAGCGTCTTCAGCGCGGAAAGCGCCTCTGCGATGAACCATCAAAACCTCAGCAGCAATACCTGAAAGGTAAAGAGTAGTAGTGGCTGCCGAGTTGCCGCCGCCGATCACAAGCACACGCTTGCCCTTGAAAAATGGGCCATCGCAGACACCGCAGTAGCTTACGCCTCTTCCGCGGAACTCTTTCTCGCCTTTAACGCCAATTTCACGGTAATGCGAGCCGGTAGCAATGATTAAGGATTTGGCTTCGTATTCTCTTCTGGTGGTTTTCACGATTTTCTGTTCGCTTGTAAGGTCCAAAGCAGTTACAGTTTCGATTTCATGTATGTTTGCGCCAGCTTTTTTGCAGTGAAGTGCCATCTTTTGCGCCAGTTCGCCACCGGTTATATGTGGGAAACCAGGATAGTTTTCCACAATTGGAGCATCAGCTGCTGTTCCCCCAGCCATTTTTTCGTCAATAACAAGGGTTTTTAGTCCGCTTCTTGCGCCATAGATTCCCGCGGCTAAACCAGCTGCACCAGCGCCAATAACTATTAACTCCCAGCTTTCCATGCTCAAACACCTCTTCAAACGGAATAATTGGGGCGGGGCGGTTTATGAATTATTCGGAGAGGGGGTGTTGTAACTGTTTTCAACTAGTAGTGAGTGGTCTTTAGGTTGAAATGGGCGCTGTTATAGTGGCTCCGTGGGAGTTGAGGGTTTAAGCTTATTTGGTACTAGCGCCTTAATGTGTGAGCTAGAGGAATAGGATGTGAAGTATGAGATTAAATACAAACCGGCTTACTCGATGCTTGTAGTGAACTTGGATAAAGGCGAAGCAATAACGGGGGAATCAGGTGCCTTAACCTATATGGATCCAACGATAGAGGCACATACTCGCAAGAGAGAGAAAAGTCTGCTGGGAAGCATAGGGCTTACCCTATTTGGTGGGCAATCTTTTTGGGTGAACGATTACGTGGCGGAAAGAGGTCCCGGGGAGGTGGCTCTAGTTGCGGCGCCTGTGGGAGACATTGAAAAGCTGGAGATCACGCTAGACCAAGGTTTCATAATACAGAAATCAGCATACATAGCGTCAACGCAGGGCATAGACTTAGACGTGAAGTGGGAAGGCTTTACCAAAGGATTGTTCGGGCAGGGACTGTTCATGCTGAAGGCAACGGGCAACGGACAGTTATTTATCAACACTTTCGGCGCCATTGACACGCACAAGCTGGAGGCAGGACAAACATTGATAGTTGACAACTTCCACTTAGTCGGATTCAGTGCCTCATGCAGCTACAAAGTCACAAGGTTCGGCGGATTGAAAGAAACACTGCTAAGCGGAGAAGGATTAGTAACCCAAATCACGGGTCCAGGAGAAGTTCACATACAAACCAAGAACTTACGCGAGTTCGTAGAATGGCTTTGGACGCTACTAGAACCGAGAGTGCGATCAAGAGCCCGCTAAACCCCAATTTTTCATTTTTTAGTTTTTGTGTTAAACCTTCTTGAATCGAAAAGTACAGGCTTCATCTTTCGAGAGTGAAAGTGCTATCAACAGTGACTTTTTCTGGAACTCTGTCTAGCAGCATTTGTTCTTCGTGTTTTTTGCTAAGCACTATGGGTTGAAGTTTCTTGGCGAGGTCCAACGCTGACTGCAGTTTGCTGCTTCGCTCAGCGTATATTTCCAAGAGGGCTCCATCTTTCTTCACGGCTTCCCCCAGCTTTGCCTTGAGCACTACGCCAGCGCCTTTTGCTCTTGGTGCACCCGCCATTTTTGCGATGTTAGCTATGTTAGCAGTGCTTATCCAAAGGACTCTGCCTGCTTGCTCAGTAGTCAATTCGGCTTTATGGGTGCCCACAGGTAGTTCATCAGATTTCACATGGGGGTTTCCGCCTTGGGCCTCTATGATTTCGCGCAGTTTCTGTTCGGCTCGTCCAGATTGCAGCATATGTTCGGCTTTCTTCCGTCCGTCCTCAACGCCGACCATTTCGAAAAGCATGCCCGCGAGGCTGACTGCCTTTTCTTTTAGGTCTGCTGGACCGCCACCCTTGAGAGCCATCAACGCTTCTTGCGCTTCGAGGACGGGTCCAACAGCGTAGCCTATAGGTTGTTCTCCGAAAGTCAAAGCGCACTGGATTTTCAGATCCAAACGCATGCCTAAGTCTACGAAGTCAGAAGCTAAACTGTACGCTTCTGTCATGTTTTTGATTTTAGCGCCGTTACCCGTTGGAATGTCTATTGCAACATGTGTGGCGCCTATAGCTTTTTTCTTGCTCATAATCGAAGGCAAAAGCAGGGGGTCAATTCCTAAAGGATACTCGATTTGAATGAACAGGTCGTCGGCTGGCGCTAAATCTAAGGCGCCGCCCCAAACGAGACAGCCATTTGTCTTCTCCACCACAGCCTTTATCTCACTGATAGCAAGGTCCACTGGACAAAGGGTTTCAACACGATCAGCGGTTCCCGCAGGAGAAGTAACCGCCCGCGAAGACGTCTTAGGTATCGTGAACCCGGCAGCCGCCACTATTGGCACCACAAGCAGCGAAGTTTTATCGCCGGGTATACCGCCTATGCTGTGCTTATCCAGTATGGGTGCTTCGCCGAAGTCAAGCATATCACCAGTCTCCACCATGGCTCGGGATAAAGCTTCGTTCTCACCCATGTTTAAACCGTAAATGTTAAGCGCAGTCAAGAAAGCGGCAATTTCAGCTTCACTCAGATGCCTTTCAACCACGTCTTTAACTATGATTACCATGTCGCGTCCCCGCAATCTTTCGCCGCGCAGTTTCGCCCGGACATGCTGGAGGGACTCAGGAAGCTCAGCCAAGTTCACGTCCACTGTCTCGTCAGTTCTTAATCCAAGCGTCTCTGAGATTTCTTCGTAAAGCCCTATGTGGTCCTTCAGAAAATGTGTGGCAACGTTGGCTATGGCAATTAACTGCTGTTCGCAGTATGTGATGCATATCCTGTCTGAAGAGTGCACCCCCAGCAACCGTGCGGTTTCCTCGTCCAGAATCGCGATTCTTCTTCCGCCAGCCGTGATATTCAAAACTTCAGCTATAAGCTCCATGAAATATTCACAAGGCTAGAATATGTGAGGAAATAGTTAAAGATTTTAAGGAAACAGTACTCACAATAGCGGTGAGGAAGCCAGTTTTGAAGTACACAGACTTCGTCGATTTAAAATACGAGCCAGCGGAAACAGACTTAATTTGCGCTTTCTATGTGGAGCCAGAAGACATCAGCCTCAAAGAAGCCACAGGCGGAGTAGCCGCTGAAAGCTCCATCGGTACATGGACCGAACTCACCACGACAGAACCGTACATGGCAAAGCTTGCAGCTCGCGTCTTCGCCATTGTAGGCAACACGGCGAATATAGCTTATCCCATAGAACTTTTCGAGCAGGGAAACATGCCCAACATACTAAGCAGCTTAGCAGGAAACGTTTTCGGCTTAAAAGCACTGAAAAACCTGCGGCTCACAGACATCAAGTTGCCCGCTGAACTTGTGAAAAGCTTCAAAGGACCCAAATTCGGCATACAAAAAATCCGCAGCCTACTGAAGGTGCCTGAGCGCCCACTTGTAGGAACCATAATCAAACCTAAGCTGGGCTTAAAAACCAAAGATCATGCCAAAGTGGCTTACGAAGCGTGGGCTGGCGGATGCGACATTGTCAAAGACGACGAGAACCTTAGCAGTCAACGGTTTAACCCTTTTGAAGAGCGTATCGTGGAGACGCTGGATGGCAGAGACAAAGCTGAAGAGGAAACTGGCGAACGCAAAGTTTACATGGCAAATATCACTGGGGAAACCGAAAAAATGCTGAAAAGAGCCAAGTGCGTGCTGGATCACGGCGGAAGATACGTCATGGTTGACATTTTAACCTGCGGATGGTCTGCGCTGCAAACTCTTCGCGACCAAGACTTCAAACTGGTGATTCACGCACACAGAGCAGGTCACGCTTCGTTCACCAAAAACCCTAAGCACGGCATAGCCATGAGAGTCATAGCTAAAGTCGCACGCGTAATAGGTGTAGATCAGCTTCACGTGGGCACTATTGTGGGAAAAATGTCTGAAACCAAAGACGAAGTACTCGAAAACATTGATGCCTTGAAGATGGATATGGCGGGGTTGAAACCTGTTTTGCCAGTCGCTTCAGGAGGACTACACCCCCAGTTGATACCCGCTTTGATGGAATACTTTGGGAAAGACTTCGTCATACAAGCGGGCGGAGGCATCCACGGACACACAGATGGAACTTTTGCTGGAGCTACAGCCATGCGACAAGCAGTCGAAGCCATAATGCAAGGAAAAACATTGGAGGCATACGCTGAAACTCACAAGGAGCTCGAAGTAGCGCTGAAGCGCTGGAGAGAATAGACAAGCAAAGCCAAAATCGCAGGGGATAGGCATGACCTACTATACACAGAAACCGTAGTAGGATATAGACCCCCTATATGTTTCTGCAACGAATTTCTATTAGGATCCTAATAGAAAGCAAATATGTTGGCTCAGCGCTTATGACTCTGCTTTGGCTTTCTGTTTAGTCTCTGTTTTTTGGGAGTAGAATTCTTTTAATCTGCTTTTCTGCGAAAATATGATAAGCCAATTTCGGCAACATTGTGAGCGATATGAAATTGCTTTCACCGACGAGAAGATTTGATTTCGGAAGAGACATACTCAAGATAATAGCAATCGTAACTATGCTGATAGATCATATTGGAAACATACTTTACCCTGACCTCTTGTTTCTTCAAATTATCGGCAGGCTTTCCTTTCCAATATTTGCGTATCTTGTAGTGTTAGGCGTAGAAAGCACGAAGAAACCTATTAAGTACATGGTGACGCTTCTCCTTTTTGCTCTAATTTCCCAGGTTCCCTATTTTCTCGCTTTTGGAATCCAGCCTTTTGAACGACTAGACGTACTGTTCTCGCTGTTGCTAAGCGCCATAACTATATACTTTTACAACAAGCGAAGTTCCATAGCTTTTGTTCCCCTGTTGCTTTCAGTAATTTTGCCGACCGAAGGAAGCTACTATGTTGTATTAACCGCGGTAGGTATGAAGCTTCTAAAGGACACTCCGAAAATCGGCACTCTCATCTTATTCGCTCTTAACATCCAATTCCTGCTACTCTCTTCAGACCTTCATACCCAAATCCAAATACTGTCGCTCTTTGCGATACCGCTGATCTTTCTTCACATAAAAAACAAGTTAACAAAAGAAATACTTATTCAAGAGAATTCTCTCGCTTACTCTTTGAGAAAATACACTTTTTACATTTTTTATCCGCTGCATCTAGCGTTGATTTTTTTGATAAAACTGTTTTTCTTCTGAATTTCGCAACTCAGCGCTTTTCAATAAGTGTTATTACTATTATCTTGTGATTTATCCGTAAAGGTTCGTGTTACCTGTGCAACCGGAGAATAAACCTTGGTTCAGCTCATGGCCAAAGAATGTACCGAAAAACCTCGAATATCCAAATGTGCCACTACATGCAATTCTAGAAGAGACAGCGAAAGAGAATCCTGAAAAAGTAGCCATAGCCTATTTCAAAAGGGAAATCACTTATGCTGAGCTGGATTCGTTAGTCAGCCAGTTCGCCGCGGGGCTTGCAGCTTTAGGCGTGAAAAAAAGCGACAGAGTCGCGATTTTTCTTCCCAACATTCCCCAGTTCCTGATAGCTTACTTCGGTGTTCTCAAGGCAGGCGCCGTTTTAACTGCTATAAGCCCGTTGCATAAGGAGCGCGAAGTTGAGTATCAGTTGAACGACTCTGAATCTGAAACCGTGATTGCTTCAGAATCGCTTTATCCAATCTTGGAGAATGTTTGCCGGAAAACCAAGCTAAAAAACGCTGTAATAACCAGCAAGGAAGAGTACGCCTTCAAAAAACCCGTCGTCAGCAAAACCCCGCAAGCTCCAAACGTCCGCTCCTTCCAAGAACTTATGAAAAAACCAGTGAAAACTTCCAACTTGGACATAAACCCCCGAGAGGATTTGGCAGCGCTACAGTATACGGGCGGAACCACAGGTACATCCAAAGGCGCCATGCTAACACACCTGAACTTGATCTCTAACGCTATTGCTTTTGCGGCGTGGATCAAGGGGACTGCAGAAGACACTTTTCTTGCTGCTTTGCCACTGTTCCATATTTACGGCATGACTACAAGCATGAATGCGCCCGTGAGCTTAGCAGCCAAGATGGTGCTGCTCCCCCTCTTCAAACCAGCAGTAGCCTTAGAGACTATCCAGCGGCACAAAGTTACGGTGTTCTGCGGTGTTCCCACTATGTACTCCGTTTTACTAGCTTACCCTGAACTGGGCAAATTCAACTTGACAAGTATCCGCGTGTGTATTTCAGGCGCGTCGCCACTTCCGCCGCAAGTTCAGAAAGAGTTTATGCAAATAACTGGTGGTTTCCTCGCGGAAGGCTACGGGTTAACCGAAGCTTCACCAGTTACACATTGCAACCCCGTGGACAAAGCTATGCACACTATACGAGTAGGCTCAATCGGCTTGCCCCTTCCAGATACCGACGCCCGAATAGTTGATGCGGAAACAGGTGCAAAAACGCTTGCGCCAGACGAAATAGGAGAACTTGCTGTAAAAGGACCCCAAGTGATGCGAGGCTACTGGCGGAACCTAGAAGAAACTGGACTTATCCTCCGAGGTGGGTGGCTCTTAACTGGAGACATCGCACGTATGGATAGAGACGGCTACTTCTATATAACAGATCGCAAGAAAGACCTAATAAAGTACAAGGATTACAGCGTGTACCCCCGCGAACTCGAAGATGTGCTTTACGAACACCCCGCCGTGAAGCTCTGTGCCGTAGTCGGCAAACCCGCCCCAATCGTCGGCGAAATTCCGAAAGCCTTCATAATGCTTAAAGACGGCATCCAAGCCGTTGAAGCGGAGATAATAGCTTTCGTCAAGGAGAAAGTTGCTCCATACAAGGCTTTGCGCGAAGTGGAGTTCAGGCAACAACTGCCCATAAGCGCCGCAGGCAAAGTGCTCAAGCGCACGCTACAGGAAGAAGAGAAGAGAAAAAACATGTAAACACTGTAGAAACGTATAAGAGAATTCCGTGTTCTCTGTTTGAGATGGCGCTTACCATTGCGAATTAAAATCAGCGTTATAGGCATCGTTCAGGGCGTTGGCTTCCGCCCCTTTGTTTACCGCGTAGCGGTGCAAAACGGCTTGACAGGTTATGTGCGCAACCGTGGCGACGCAGGCGTAGAAATCCTACTTGAAGGCGAAGAACAAAATATCCAGGTTTTTCTGCGCGACCTGAAAGAGAAGAAACCACCACTAGCTCAAATCCACGACATTATTAAGACACCACTCAAGGGTAAAATTCAACATGAAAAATTCACCATATACAAAAGCTCTAAAGAAACAAATATTTCAGGCTCAGTTATCCCGCCCGACATCGCCATCTGCAATGATTGTCTGCAAGAACTCAGAGATCCAAAAGACCCGCGGCACGACTACTTCTTCATCACTTGCACCAACTGCGGACCACGCTTCACTGTAATTGAGCGTTTGCCGTACGACCGCGAAAACACTACCATATGTGAGTTCCCACTGTGCAGCTTCTGCCAACGGGAATATATGGATCCGCTGAACAGGCGCTTTCACGCACAAACCGTGGCTTGCCCAAAATGCGGTCCAAAAGCTTACTTGACAACAAGCAGCGGCGAGCACATTCAACACACGGACCCAGTGCGTGAAGCTGGAAGACTGCTTAGTGAAGGCGCAGTTCTCGCCGTGAAAGGCTATGGAGGTTTCCATGTAGCCTCATCTACAACCAGCGATGAACCGTTACGGAGGCTTCGAAGAACGAAGCATAGAAGAGCCAAGCCCTTCGCCATAATGGCACGGAGCTTGGAAGCCATAAAAGGTTTCGCCGAAGTAACTTCGAAGGAGGTAGCACTGCTTTCTTCTTACGCGCGCCCGATAGTGCTGCTTAACAAAAGCACTACTTACAATCTTTCACCGCTGGTTGCGCCTAACCTGCACAAAGTAGGTGTGATGTTGCCCTACAGTGGGTTGCATTACATGCTCTTCGACCAAGTTGACGATGCTGCGTTCGTGATGACCAGCGCTAACCCTCCTAACCAGCCCATCGTCAAAGACAACTACGAAGCACTAAAAACCTTAGGCGGAACAGTAGACTATTTCCTGTTTCACAACCGCAAAATAGCCTACCGCTGCGATGACTCAGTCCTGCGAGTTCACGGCACTAGCCCCTCGTTCATCCGCCGAAGCAGAGGCTACGCGCCCGCACCTATCATACTAAAAGAAAAAGTCGGACGCTGTGTTGTAGGCTTAGGCGGCGAACTGAACAACACTGCCTGCGTTCTATTAGCGAACAAAGCGTTTATCAGTCAGCATATTGGCGACGTGGAAAATGTTGAAACGCGGGCATTCCTTCAAGAAGCAACAAGCCATCTCATTCGCTTGACTAACAGCAGCATAGACATTGTAGCCTGTGATCTACACCCGAAATTTACCACTACAAGCTTGGCGAGGGAACTGGCAGAAACGAACGGTTGGAAGTTCATTCAAGTGCAGCACCACCAGGCCCACGTTGCGGCGTTGATGATGGAGCATGCTGTGGACGAGTTAGTGGGCATAACATGCGACGGCTACGGCTACGGTGTTGACGGCGGCGCGTGGGGCGGCGAAATCCTGTTCTGTGCGCGAGAAACTGCAGGGTTCAAGCGACTGGCGCATTTGGAACCGCAACCGTTGCTCGGTGGAGACATGGCTACTCGTTATCCCCTGCGTATAGCTGCTGGAATACTCAGCAAAAATGTAAACGTGGAACCCTGGCTCTTTGAGCACAGCCAGCGTTTGCTTCACGGCGAATCCGAGGCAAAATTGATACTTCAGCAGCTTCAGAAGGGCATAGGTTTTACTGAAACTACGAGTTGCGGCAGGGTCTTGGATGCTGTTGCTGCTGTTCTTGGCGTGTGCTACGAGCGAACATATGAGGGTGAACCCGCCATCAAGTTGGAATCCGCTGCGAATAACGGCAAAGACTTGTTGAAAGTGCCGCCTGTGATTGAGGGTGATGTGTTAGGTACGTCGCAGTTGCTTCACTTGATTTTTGAACATCTGGGCAAGGCGTCGGTAGCGGATTTGGCTTATTCTGCTCACGCCTACTTGGCAAAAGGTTTGGCTTCTTTGGCTGTGGAGAAAGCTTTAGAGCACGGCGTTGGGGCTGTTGGTTTTTCGGGTGGGGCAGCTTGTAACCAGATTTTGGCGGAGGTTATGCGGCAGGTGGTGGAGGCCGCTGGTTTGCGGTTTCTGGTTCATGAAGTTTTCCCTGCGGGTGACGGCGGGGTTTCTTTTGGTCAGACCGTTGTTGGCGGTTTCTTTAGAGTTTAGACCATACTGTTTTTATCGCTGTTTACTCCCGTGTTTATGTTGATGTAGGAATGTGTTTGGCGATTCCAGCGCTTGTCAAGAGTTTAGACGGCAGCAAAGCCCGAGTTGATTTCGGAGAAGGCGTCCTAAGAGACGTTAACGTATCACTTGTAGACGCTAAGGCGGGTGACTATGTTTTGGTGCATGCCGGATACGCCATTCAAACCGTGGACGAAGAAGATGCTCTTGAGACGTTAGCCCTGTGGAAGGAGATTCTCGCGACTGAAAAAGACCCGGGAAGCTGACTTGAATGAGTGAAAAACTTAGGTTCCGCGACCCAGAACTAGCAAAAGAAATTGTACAGAAAATGCGGAAGATAACGCCCAAGGGCGAACACGTGAAGTTCTGTCATGTTTGTGGCACCCACGAGTGGACAATTACACATTACGGTTTGCGTAGCCTCTTGCCACGGAACGTTGAGGTGATCGCTGGTCCCGGTTGCCCAGTCTGTATAGTTCCCGCCGCTGAGATTGATGAGGCCGTGCAGTTGGCTCAGAAAGGCGTAGTCATAACCTGCTTCGGCGATGTTTTGCGGGTGCCCG
>Ga0209536_100001967_pt1 | contig 33624 bp, 61 predicted proteins | sample DeeMarSeWOR28_12_FD_187461 | JGI IMG/M metagenome (GOLD analysis project Ga0209536, IMG submission 187461) | Marine sediment microbial communities from White Oak River estuary, North Carolina - WOR-2-8_12 (SPAdes) (version 2) | ecosystem: Environmental > Aquatic > Marine > Intertidal zone >... | reverse complement strand
TCCTCAGTTGTGGGCCCGTACGACACACAATTATCGCTCGGATCCTCTATGTACACCACAGCCCACAGGTCTTTGAAGTCGGAGACCTTGCCGTGCTTGCCGCACTCGGTACAGCTGCAGTAGCTGTCCTCATCCCAGTCCGAGTAGCCTCCGTCGTACTCGTGCCCGTCATCGTTCATCTGCACTGTCGTACTTATGCAGATGTTGAAGGGCTCGAAGCTGCCACACTTTGGGCAGCGCATGCCTTTGAGGCAGTTCTCGCTTGCCATCAGTATGGCTCCCACAGGTTGACGACTATGGAACCGCACCTGGTGCACTCCACAGTCACGCTGACAGGATCGCTCGTCTCCCCGTACCAGGCGACCTCGAGGTCTTCGAGGTGGTCCAGGTGGAGAAAGATGCGGTCGTCAGCATACTCTCCCAGCTCCTCTTGTTTTTCAGCCATCCAGAAACTCCTTTGCCTTCCCGACGTAGCCGCATATCCCGCAGCTAGAGGGGGCATCATCCGAGAACCTGGTGTGCTCCTCCAGTGCCTCCGCCTCGGACGAGGTGTCATCTTTGACGACCCGGATCGGGCACGTGACACTGACAGACACGTCCTCTGCGGACCCACATTGAGGGCAGTACAGGTTGTACAGCTCCTCGTAGCCATTGCCTGCTGGCCTGAGGGCCTTCTCGAGGACCCGTATCGCCTTCGCGGCCTCAGCCGCAAACACCCGGTCATAGGCCAGTGCTGACCATTCCCTCACGACGCGGCGGAATACTCTGACGGCGTCACTTGCGTTCATTCCAGCCCCCATTTGCGGCGGATTTTGTAGTACAGTCTCCAGAGCTTGGCGCCCTCGGAGACCCCCGTGGTGCAGACTCCAGTGGGACATACCTCCGCAACTGGTACGAACTCGGAGGAAGCTTTGCAGTAGGCAAACTTCCCGTCGATGGAGGCGAAGGTGATACATTCGTGGTCGTCGCAGGTTTCGTCCCCGTAGAAAATGAGGCCGGCCTCTGCCAGCTCCAGCAATTCGTCGTGGTCCGGGTCTATGCCTTCATGGACAACGACAACGTACCTGTCCCCAGAGCCCTCCTCCCAGAACATAGTGCCCTGTTTGGGTCGCCTGCCATCAAACAGCCCGGCAATGACCGCCTCGTAGTGCTCCTTGTCAATATGCATCGAAAAATAGCTCATCGCCTCTCCATAAACCACTGGAAGATCTCCTCCAGCACCCCAAACTCGTCTCCCCCTAGTGGGACATCGACGTGTGCTCCGTCGTACCAGTCCATGAACCAGTACTCGATACGGAGCAGATCTTCTGAGTACCGGCTCTTAAAGGTGAAGAAGCGGAACTCGTCCGAGGGCCCGCCCCAGGAGAGCTGCCAGCGGTAGTAGGGTTTCTCTCCGTCGACGTAATCGAAGCCGAGGCCATACTGCTCGAAGCCGGAGATGTCTTTCCCAGCACAGTAGTCCTGCCACAGCTCCTCGATGGTCTCAATCTCGGATTCGTATGCAAGGCCAACACGCTCACTGCAGGGTAGGTCTCTATCCATGTGGGTCCTCCCCGAACGTGAACGTCTTTGTCGGTGTCTCCTCTACAAAGTAGGCAATCACCTTCACGTAGACGTCGCCGGCCACCACCCGAACTGCGTCAGCGATCTCCTTCGCCTTCTCGTCGGCAGACTCCCATGCGGATAGAGAACTCTCTCCCCAGCATTGGAGATTGTCCAGACAGAAATCGTCGTTGTCTTCGACGTCGATCTCCCCGGCGATGGCTTCGAAGACCGCGTCTGGGTCCTCGACACCGCCAATCACCTCAATGTCCCAACGCATAGCTCTACTCATCAAGCCTCCTTTTCACCACCAGGACGACTAGGCGTGACCGACGACCGGGCTCGTCGATCCCGGGCTGCTCGTCGAAGTAGACTCGCCGAAACTGGTTGTGCACCTTGACCCAATTCGACTTCTTACCAAGGTGGACCTTGGTGACCAACCCAACACGCTGGCGGTCACCATCCCAGTAATGGGCAATGTCATCCACCTCGACCACATGCCAGGCCTCTTCCCGGTCCTTGCGGTCGTAGATCTCCACATCTTTTTTCATGTTCCTCCTATAGCAAGCGCACCATCACCCGCACGTTCTTCGTTGGGTGAAGGTAGACGACCTGCTCCCCGACGACACCCATCGGGCCAATCCCATCAGGGGCCATCCTCTTTATAGAGACAGCGTCAAGACCGGCCTCCTCAAGTCTGGTAACAAACAGGTATTCCAGCTCGTTGTACCAATTGAACTGCCGATGCCTACCGCGGCCCCCTGGATCCACCACAGGGCGAATCAACCCCTTTTCACAGAGGTAGATGATCCGGCGAGAGGATGCCCCGGTTCTTCTGCAGAACTCCTTGTGGCCAAACGTGTCACTGTTTGTCGAGGCCACGGTTCATCTCCTCCTCTTTGACCCTCTCGATGTTTCTAACGATGTTGTCAATCGCCTCCGTGAGAAGGTGCGGAAGCACGAAGACCCTGTCGTTTGCAGCATTAAGCTCCGGGGGTTCCAACGTAGCCATGAGCGTAGGATCCATGACAGCAATTGGGATGATGAGATCCTTATTGCCGGCAACCTTGTTCGCGATCAGACAAATTGCTGCAACCTCCTTGCCTGACCCGACGACGGTGCACTCTATCAACGCAACGTCGTTGTTGATAAAGCAGCCCCGAATCTGCCTGAACATCTCTTTCTCGGTGTCATTCAGCATTTCTGCTCCTCTTCGATCTCGGCCAGCAGCTGTTGAGCGAACTCCTTCTGCTCCTGCTGGTGAGAGAATTTCTGGATCTCAGCCTGCGCCTTCTGCATGGCTTCGATCTGCGGCTTCACCGGCTTGGCGGGGTCAAGCATCATCTCGTAGAGAAAGTGACCCCATTTGCAACAGACGTAGACGAACTCCTTGAAGGTGACCCCAAAAGTCCCCTCCGAGAACTCGAGGCCCTCGACGTGCTCCAGGTTCTCCTTGAGGATATCGAGCAGAGTGCTACGATACCGCTCATAGAGCTTGTGGTCCCAACGATCCTTGGGCCACTCGACCTCGGGAGCGATCTCATCGAGGTACTTGATCTCCTTGATCTTTTTCACAGTCTTACCTCCAGGAGATTGTCGAGAAACAGATTGAGCTCCCTCCGCAGGTATTCCTCCAACGGCTCAGGTTCGTCTTTGTCCTCGTCCCACTTGCGCTCGTCGTTCTCCGAATCCCAGAGCGGGTAGTCGAAGATCTGAATGCACATGGCGTCGCCATCGGTGATGAGTGACACTGGTGTCAGCCCACTCTCCGCGTAGAAGCGGTGGTTGATCTCGTCTATGAGCGAGACCGCGCTCTCGATGTTCTCAATCATCTTCAAACACCTCCAACTCTTGGAGAAACAGGACCCCGAAGTAGATATCCGTGGGCGGATACCCCATCAGGTCCGAGTCCCCACCGGTGGTGACAAGGAGCTGATCCCCCAGACGAAAGAATTGCCAACCGAAGGCGGGTGCGTCATCGTCCCCTGTCTTACAGAGATACTTCAAGACGCGGATTGCCTCCTGCTTTATTTCCGCCGACGTCTCCATGTCACCGATACCAAGAAGACTCAACATCCTGGGATCATCGCTTGGACACGCGACGATCTTCTCGACGTATGGCTCGATGTCAATGTAGGGGAAATCTGCGGGGACAGCACAAACGTTGATATTGATTTCCATCACTTCTCCCAGGACAGCTCGCCGGCCCTTATCTGAGCCTCCACCCTCTTCAGGTAGTCAAGGTCAGCTAGGCACATCGCCTTTGCACACTCCGGCGTGGGGTCCATCCAACGCATCCTGTCGTTGATGTCCCTCGGCCATTCTCCTTTGAGAACCGCCAAAAGCTCCCTGCGCCGGTCATCACGCATGCGTTGCCGGTCAGCCTTCTTTCTAAGATCGTACTGCATCAGCTTTCCTCCTCAAACGGGTTTTGATTACCAACGAGCGCCCCCCATTCTTTGGTGGTCGGCCTTCTCCACCCCCCACGGAACTCCACATCGTACTCTTCAGCGCTGTCTGGAGTTGACGGATAGACGATCCCAACTATCTCACCCTCCCAAACCCAGATCCCCTGATCAGGATTAAGTGTGGGGGACCCGGCCCCGTGCTCGAAGAAGTCCTCGCTTCTCAGCATCGACTCGGTGATCTCAGTACGGAGATCCGGTGTCGACCAAAGGATGGCCACGTCAGTGATCATCTCACTGAAGGCCACTACCGCTTTCTGAGGAGGTGGTGGCCGTCTCTCCTGCAGCTGTAGCAGATCAAACCCCAGTTTCGGCATCTATCCTCCCAAAAGATCTCCTCCAGGCTTCCCTGAGAGGAGAGTTCGTGTTTATGCGCTGCTCCCCGTCCGGGCCGACAGATATCTGATCCTCCTCGAAGCACGCAGCAGGTCCGGAGGCGTATTCATGCGCCTTGTCCCCGTACCGAGCCAGGACACTGGGATCCCGGGTCTCACAGGCGTACAGCTCGTACCGTCGGTTGGGCCCGTACCAGTCACTGGTGTAGGGCCCGAGGTAGCGGCACCTATCGCATTCGTGCAGAAATTGTTTGTCCACTCCAGATCTCCTCTCCTACCTCGACATAAACGGACCTCGGGTGTTTGAACATCCAGCGGAGGTACTCCTCCAATGGTTTCGGCTCCGGACAGAGCATGTCATGCACGACACCGTCGCACATGACCACGTGGTGACAGCAAAAACCCCAAGGGTACAGTGTACCCGTCATCCATACCGGGACCAGGAGGATCCCCTCCTCTTCTGCCCAGTGCAGCAGGTCATCGACCAGCTCCGAGCAGTGGTTCCAGTAGTAGGTGACCCCATGCCCGTTTTGCTTCATCAGCTTATGGGCCAGGTTCTCTTCATGAAAGGCGAGCTCCTGCATATACTCGCCGGAGATCGTGCCCAGGATCCGCTTCTCGTGACCTTCCACAAGCACCTGACGAAAGTCCGCTGGGATCACCGCTCTCTCCAATCGCGCTCTGCCCTTCTCCGCTCCACCCAACAGAACAGGATCGGTACGACCCCGATGCTCAGGATGAAGCAAACAATGATGACCTCAGTCGCCGTCATTGACTCTCTCCCACTCCTTGGCGAGCGGCCCAACCCCGAGCCGCTCGATATCCTCCACCAACGAGGTATCACCATGTACCAAGGCTTCAGCCAACCACCCCTTGATGGCTCTTTCACCATCAGGTTCAACCCTATCAGGGTAGGCGACCTCGACCGATTGGTCGTACAGACTGCGAACCAGCTCCTGTACCTCTGTCATGGCAACCTCTTCTTCAGTTCGACGCGCTCTGCGTCGCTCAGGATCGCCTGGGCCATGTTGAACACGGCCGAGACGAGGTTGTTTTTGGGGTCGCTGTCCCAGTCCGTCACCGGCGTGCCCTCTAGCATCATGGCGATCTGCCGGTAGATCTTGACGGCGAAGGAGGGGTCCTCCATCGTCGTCAGGACCGTCATGATGAGATTCTCCGCGTTCGAGTGACTCGGATTGCTCTCGATAGCTTCGCGAACCACGTCGTGCGGCTCGATCTCGATCTCATATGTAATCATGTGTTCTCCTTACAGCCAGACGAGGTCTGCTGCTGTTTCGATGTACTCAGAGCCCTGCTCCGATCTGCGGAGCAGTACCGGCTCATCCGGGACCTCAACCACTGACAAGCTGTTGAGCATTCTGAGGAACGTTCTCTCGTAGGCCTTCGCCACGCGCAGCTCTTCTACGGAGTAGTGCTCCTCCCCTCCAGAGAACTGCCAAAGCAGACCCCCAGTCTCGTTGGGAAAAGCCTCACGAAAGTCCCATACGAAGCGCTCGGCGTCTTTGAGGGTTATCTCCAGACCAGCGTCACGAAGCCGAATGAAGGGAGCATACTGCAGTATGAAGAGCAGCTGCTCCCTGTCACCGAGCGAAATCATGTCGGAGATCCAGGCGGTGCCTGGAGCCGTCCCTAGCAGCCATCGTCTCATCAGTACCCCTCTATTCTAACTGTGTTATAGATCTCTCCTTCAACGAAGAGGCGGACTTCGCAGTAGTCTGGACCAGGGTCTTTGAAGGACGTACCCCAGACCTCTATTTTCGTCACCTCCTCTGGTACCTGAACACCAAAGAGGGCAAGAGTCGTTTTCGGTGGATCTGTCTCTATCAGGATCATGTTCTCACTCCCAGTCGATTTCCAGCCAGTCCGGGATCGGCCACTGGTAATAACAGGACCGCTTGGACTCGCCGTCCGGCACCAGCGCGTCGCACTCGAACCGGTGGTTCTTGCCGTCATCGTCGCAGGTCTCAACATCTCCGCTGATGACCAACACCCCGTCCTCGACCCGAAGGCACCGCCGCCAGGTCAAGGTGTCCTCGAGGTAGACGATGTCAGCGGGGTTATCGTTTCCGCACCTGGGGCACCGCAGCACCCCGATCTTCTCTGTTACTTCACCCATTCACTCAAACCTCCTCAAAAACTTGGAGATCTCCCCCAAATCTGTCGTCGTTGGCGACGGGGGCAGGCACCTCCGAAACTTGGCTCCGTACCCCGCCGTGTCGATGCGTGGGTCACAGATGACTACAACCCCGTAGTCATCCTTCCTACGGATCAATCGCCCCAACCCCTGCTTCATCTTGATGACGGCACGAGGCAGGGAGAAGTCCTTGAAGGTGTCTACCCCATTGCGCTTCAACCCAATCTGTACTGGGTCGTTGAAGTGCGGAAAGGGCAGCTTGTCCATCATCACGCACACCAGTGCGTCCCCTGGGACGTCGATCCCCTCCCAGAAGCTCATGGTCCCCAGGATCACGGAGCTCTTGTCCTCCTTGAAAGCCTCGACCATCTGGGAGCGCTGCAGTCCTCCGCCCTGAACGAAGACCTCGTGTCCCATATCCAGAGCGTCACCGATGGCGTTCAACATCTTATAAGACGTGCACAGGATCAGGGCACGTCCTCCAGTCTGTCGGATTACCTCCTTGGCCGCGAGAGGGATGATCTTAGGGTAGCGCTCGTTGTTGGGCTTGACCTGGATCTCCGGCTTGACGATCAGCACTCGCTCCGGGTCGAACGGGGAGTCGAGGATGAGGGGGTAGGCTTCTTCGATCCCCAGCTCCTCAGCAACGTATTCGAAGGTACCGTCCACTGCCAGAGTTGCCGACGTGACCGTCAGGCTGTCGATGTAGGGATACATGTCCTTCTTCAGGACATCACCCACATGTAGATAACGGATCTCTAATTTCTCATCCGTTATACTGACAACCTCCGAGACTTTGTTCATGTCCTCACCGCAGCGTGCCAGGTCGGAGGCGAGGCTGCGACACTGTCTGCGCATGGACTCAAAGTCTCCAAACTCGTCATCCTTCTCCGGAACTGTCAGTCCAGAGATGATACCGAGCAGCTGATCGGCGGCCTCGCTGCACCCAGGAACGGCCACGGCGAGCACCTCGTTCGGCGAGCGGTCGATGAAATTGAGTACCTTGTCAAAGAACCCATTCAGCCTGGTGATCTCCCTGCCGCTGACCCTGGCGAGGGGGTGCCCGGAGATGTTGTCCAGCTTCCTGGACATCCTATGCAGCCTGGCTTTGGAGATTCGGGCCCCCAAACACTGACGAAAGACGTCTGCCGCGTTGTGCCCCTCGTCCATCACCAGATGGTCGAAGCCGGGGAGGAAGCTGCCGCCAAACATCATGTTGATAGCCAGTAAGTGGTAGTTGACCACCAGGATGTCCGAGTCGTCCCAGCTCTTTCGTGCCAGCACAGCGTAGCAGTCGTCGTAGTCTGGACACTTCCTGCCGCGACACTGCTCGTGCGTGGCGCTGATCTTTGCCCAGACGACACCAGGATCGAAGGGGAGCTCCGCCATATCCCCCGTCTGTGTCTTGGCCGCCCAGCGCTTGATGCCCCGCCTGACGAAGTCCAGGTTCTTCCTGTAGCGATACCTGCACAGGAAGTTGCTCTTTCCCTTCGCAAGGGCAAAGCGGATGCTGGGAAAGGCCTTCTGGACCAGAGGGAGGTCCTTCAACAACAGCTGCTCTTGTAGCGCTATATTTGACGTCGCCACGACAGTCCTGGACTCGAAGTCGCGAAGCGCGGCCGGAATCAGGTAGGCAAACGACTTCCCTGTCCCAGTCGGAGCCTCGACGATGAGCTTGCCACCCTCGTCCATTACAAACTTGACGGCCTCCGCCATCTCGACCTGAGCTGGTCGACTCTCACAACCAGGCAGGATTTGCTGAACGATTTGTTGGAAATTCACTTGTTCTCCTGTCCTATTAAGGTGTCTAGCAATTAGCTTCATCCATAGAGATGGTCAGGTCCCACTTTCAGGCAGCGGGCTGCCATTCGAATGTTGGCGCGGCGGTCCCGGCTCAAAGCGACCGGGCTGCTGTCGTGGCCAGCACTGCTGGTCTCGCCTCAAAGCGGCGAGCTGCCCTGTGCAAAGGACAGGGGCAGTTCCCAGATCAAAGGCCTGGGCTCCTACTGACGGAGGATCTCGTGCTTCACTTTCAGTTCTCACTTCCAAGCAGTGAGCGGCTGTACTCTATTAACACTCTGTTCTCAGTTTCAGGTACTGAGCTACCATTTTGGACACCCACCTGGTCTCTCTGCTCGAGTCTCTCTGCTCGAAGGGCAGGCTCCTGTTATTGGCTCCTGGGAGTGGTGTTCTCACTTTCAAGCAGTGAGCTGCTACACCCTTACTATAGATCAAGATCACGTACCCGGCTTCAGGCGCCGGGCTGCCTTTATGTATTGAAAAAGCGGTCTCGTTTCAAGGCAACAAGCTGCCTCCTCGGTCTGGTTGTGTGTCCCCAGATTCAGGGTCTGGGCTCCCTCAGTGGGGCGACTTAGAGTCTCACTTCAGGCAGTGAGCTACCGCAGCGGGAGAACTCGCATGCGAGGTCCCAGCTCGAGGTGCTGGGCTACCGCTGCCTCGTGGGGAGGAGGTTCCAGCTCAAGGCACTGGACTGCCGCCAGTCGGCGTGCGCACCATCCCAGCCTAAGGTGCTGGGCTACCTTTGGTCTCATCTTTGGTTTTGGTCTCATCTCCAGGCGATGAGCTGCCTTCGAGGACACCACGGGCTACAGTTTCGCTTTAGGGCAGCGAACCGCCCTCTGCAGAGAAGGCTGAAGTCTCCGGCGATGATTGTCCAAACTCGAGGTGTCGGGCTACCACTTGGCCCATCACAACCTGGTCTCGACCAGGTGTCGAGCTACCGCGCTCCTCAACACCCTGTGTTCCTGATTGAGGATCAGGCTCCTGTAGTGTCGAAGCAGAGCTTGTTCACCAGTTTCACAGGCACTGGACCGCCTCAGTCACGTCACTGGGCGCATGTCTCGACTCAAGGTGTCGGGCTACCACTTCGCAACGCTGTAACGGTGCCGATTCCAGGCATCGGTCTACCTTTATTTAGCTCGCTCATGTCCCAGATCAAGCCCTGGGCTGCTACTGCCGCAACGAGGCGCGTCCCAAGTTCAGGTCTTTGGGCCACCCTTCGGAACTCTCGGTGAGGTCCCGGATCGGGTCCAGGCTCCTGTCAATCCGCGTGCGACTTGTGTCTTCGGCTTCACAGGCGCCGAGCTGCCTTCGTGCGCCGGGAGGACCTGTCTCAGTTCCAGGTATTGAGCTACCTCTGCGCTCAGGGCACACGGTCCCGGATTGCGGTTCCGGGCTACCACCTCTACGGCATCGTCCGGTCTCGGTTTCGGGTACCGAGCTACCATCGTGATGGGTATCCTATCCACTGTAACAAACACAGGGCTGTTACTTCACGTACTTCCAACGGTCTCAGATTCAGGCTCTGAGCAGCCACTGACATGAAGAACACTGGGGATCCTAACTCAAAGCGCTAGGCCGCTACTACCGTCGCCACTCCAGTCTCGACCAGGTGTCGAGCTACCTCTACCTGGTGGATTGGTCCGTCCTCACCTCAAAGCGGTGAACTGCCGTTTCGACAAACAGAGGGAGGGTACAGTCTCGAATTTAAGGTCTCGAGCTACCGCGCTCCTCAACATCATGTGTTCCCGATTGAGGATCGGGCTCCTGCATACGGTATGCAGAGTTCCTGTTTGCCAGTTCACAGGCACTGGACTGCCGCTTGACCCATGTCTCGACCAGGTGCCGAGCTACCACCTTCTACGACATCGTCCGGTCTCGGTTTCAGATACCGGTATACAACGTCCCAAGTCAACGGCCCTGGGCTGCCTTACCTATTGGGCGATCTGTTCCCACTTCAGGTGTGGGACTACCTCTAGGACGTTCGCAGAGTCCTCAGTTTCAAAGCACTGGGCCACTATTGGTACTCAACCGCAGAGTCCTCAGTTTCAAAGCACTGGGCTACTCAGTTTCAAAGCACTGGGCTACTATGTCTCACCTCCGAATGGCGAGTGGGGAGAAAAGGAGGTGCTGTTCCCACTCGAAGCGTGGGGCTGCTACAATACAATCACATCCGTTCGTCAACTAGTCAAAGGCTAGAAGCTGCCTCAAAAGAAGTGGGTGCCCCCACACCCACATCCCTCTCAGCCTTCGGCAGCCTGATCGTCGGCTGCCTCTTCCTCCGGAGGCTTCTCCCCCTCCCTCTTCTTTCTGCCCCGCTCCAGCTCACGGCGTCGTAGTCTCTCTGCCTCATCATAGCCGTCAACCTCACCACGTACAATGATGTTACGAGCTGCGTTGTAGTCCTGGTCCCAATTCACCCCCTGACACCAGATGGAATTACAAGTGTAGCGCAGGTTGCGAGCAGCATCGAAGTCATGGCAGGTCCAGCAGTAGCTGCATATCTTGGTCGTGTACTGCGGCTCGACCCAAACGAGGCGCTTGCGACGCGACGTGAAGGCGTTGACCAGAGCACCTCGCAGCCTGTACAGCCCAGCCAGGAAACGGTTATGGCGCACGACCTTAGAGTCGGAAGCCAGCTGCTCCTTCTCGGCGAACTTGCTCAGGTCCAAGTCCTCGAGGTAGAGGACATCGTACTTCTCCGCCTTCTCGGCCGCCCACTTGCGATACATGTCCTCGCGAAAGGCGAGTTGGCGCCTCCGGCGGCCTGCCTCGTAGTCCCACAGGTGCTCGTCACGGAAGTACCACTTCTCCATCCGGGCGAACCAGACGTCATCCCCGTCCCAGCGGTTGTCCTTCCAGTGCTCGTAGAGCCAACGGAACTTACGGTTCGACAGCCACTTGTCCAGACCCCTCGTCCGTTTCTTGAACCAGCGAGGAGCGCGATCCCGCATCGCAGCGATGATCTCGCGCAGGTTATTCATCATCGTGTCTCGGATACTGCGCAGCTCGTCGCACTTCTCCATCTTCTTGATCATCTTGCGCGGGATGCGGATCTCGCCGCTGTCCTTGTCGGAAGCGTGCCAGGCCCCGACACGGATCTCGCCGTTCTTCAGCAGCCGCCAGCCGATGTCGACTGCGATCCCGTTGTCGCCCTCGAGCGGCTTCTTTGGAGGGTAGTTGATGGTGATCTCGCAGGACCAGCGAAAGTTGTGCCCACAGTGCCGACGGGACACGGCCACCCAGGTGACCCGAGCCTTTTTGTTATCCACCAGCTTCTTGTCCATCAGCAACGGGCGGTGCATGATGATGGGGAACTTTGCCCAGACGGGCTTCTTGCTCTTCTCCTCCGACCCGACACGGATCATCAGCTCCGTGCGCGCCGCACGTCGTTGATCACAACGGCGGGCATCCTTGTCCCAAGCAACCGGGTCGACCGGGGCGATGCGGACGAGAGTGCTGTCGTCATTGAAGATGCCCATCCCGTCCATCTCCGAGTTCTGCAGTTGCACGGCGATCTGAGCGTCCCCGTTCCACTTCCGGAAGTGTGGGTTGCACGGCTTGCCTTTGCGCCACAGAGGGGTCGCCTTCTCGTCCTTGGCAGCTTTCCAGGCACGCTCGATGATGTTCTTCGTCCCCCAGTACACCCCTGAGGATTTCCGCAGGTTGCAGACCTCGATGTTGACCATCTCACTGATCTCTTTGCGGAATGTGCTGTAGCGCTCCTTGAGCTGTTTGATCTCCTCCTTTTTCTCCTTGCGAAGGTCGCGGAGCTCCTCGCCCTTGAGTCCCTTCTCGAGGGGCTTGTAGCGTGCCTTGACCTCAAGAATCTTCTCCTTCAGCTCCTTGATGTTGTCGCGAATGAGGTCGCGCCGCTCGCGCTCCTTCTCGATCAGGTTGTTGTAGTATTTGTGGGCCAGCCACATCTGCTTCTCGACAACGTCCAGGTTGAACGTCGGGGCCAGTGCCCCAAACTGGAAGACCCGGCTCAGATAATCCGGGTTCCTCTTCTTTTGTTTTCCCGACATTTTGTTCTCCCGCTTTTGTTTGTCAGACTACTGCGCCAACCTCAGCGCAGTGCCTGCTGTGTCACTTACCTCCTGTCAGCCACGAAGTGATTGTGGTGAGGGTCACTGCAATCCCCCAAGGACGACGATCAGGGCAACGTCCTTCTTAGCCATCCTCCTTCAACCTTTCTGCAGCATAAGCGGTGCCGACCATGAGCCCGTCTTCCCCTGAAACTGCCGACGCTGCCCAACCCTCCCTCTTGATGAAAATGAGCCACTTCTCATAGTCCATCTGCTTGGCGTAGTGTCCTCCGAACCACTCACCTTTGGAGGTGGCACAGTACTCAGCAAGCTCCTCAGGTGTCTCGAAGACCGGGGTGATCGGCGAGCCCGACGAGACGGTCTCCCAGAGCTGCCAGCCGTCCCCATTCGGAGGCGCTATAGCCTGCCAATTCTCGAAGTCCTCAACGAACTCCGGGTCAACATAGTTCCCATCGCAATGGGGACATTCGATCAAGTCCTTGAAGTCCCCCCACTCGTTGAGCTTCTTCCAGACCGAACCCCTATCGAAGAACGTGGAGGTGCGCCAGGGCTCCGGCTCGAAGCCGAAGGCCTCACAAACCTCTTTGCCCCCAGGCCTCGTTGGCAGGCGATACGCTAGCTCAATTGCCAACTCTTCCAAGACTCTTCCAGCGTTGGTGAGGCCATCCCCACCGCACTCTGGGCACTTCTTCTCAAAGTAGGGGTTGATGTACCCCGCCCAGTGTTTGCCGAGGGGCCACTTGAAATTCAGTGGTACACGCTGCACTTCTCTACCCATTGTTCACCTCACTTCCCCAAGTGTCGCGACTCCAGCGTCATACAGGATCTCCATGGCCTCTTCGAGGCAGACGTCCGAGGCATCCTCCCCATCCGTAAGCAGGAGATCTGCGGCCCAGCCGATGATGGTCTCTGCCGACTCCCAGCGCTCGGTGCCGTTGCACCTCATGCCGTCGGGCCAGATGACTCGTACCATGCGTTCATCCATCTTCTTTCCCCTCTGCACAGTGCCCGCACCTCGTCGGACCTCCGACTAACAAGGCCCCACACCCGAGGCAGCTGCGCACCGTACAGCCGAACTCTTTGCTGTACTGGTCTACGATGTGGGTCCCTTCGGGAGCTACTCGGGAGCGGGCACTGTGCAGCTTGACACCGAGCTCGTCGGCCAACCTGATGGCCGTGCTGCGCCCGCGCTCCAGGCCGAGGCAGTAGGCCTCGAAGCGGCCTTGGTTCTTGGCGTGCCTTTGCGAGGCAAGCTCTTCGTCGATGGCCTCGAGAAAATTCTCGACGAAATGCTTGATGCCCATTCGCCGGTAGGTTCTCTCCAGCTCACCCATCTCTGCTGTGCTCATTCTGGCTAACCTCCAAATTTCTCGGACAGACGCTCGAGCTTCTCCTCGAACTCGGCTCTGGCCTCCATGTAATGCACCCCAAGCTCGTCCCAGTTGCCATATTCTATTTCGGCCCATGCCGTCTTTCCGTTCTTCGCCACGCCAGTAACGGTCAACCACGTCCAACCGCTATCATCGCGAAGAGGGTTGTCCAAGAAGATAACCACCCCAAAATCGTCCGTTGGCCCAACCGCCCACTCCCCAGACAACACGCGGCTGTAGCACGCCCTGACGACGTACTTGTTGCTGCCACCAGAAGGGTTCGTATCCGCAGGCTTCGATTCAACGGGTACTGGACGGAAATCCCTATCCAGCTCTCGCCAAATACGAACCCCGGGAACGAGCCGCGGATTCAACAATGGTCTCTTGCCGCCGTTTCTGTTGCTGAAACGCTGTCTGTGTATCTGGGAAAAGATCTTGTTGACCAGACCCTGGGCACTAGACGCCGTCCTCGAGGTGGGGTCAACCTGTTCCATTTTTTCCCTGCCAAGGGTGATGAGGGCCAGAAGCTGGCTCCATTCCTCACCGGTCAGGGATATGTTGTATCTTTCCATTTTCGCCTCACTCGTTCAGCTTGCGCTGCGCCTCCAGTATTTGGCGCCTCTCCTGCTCGAGCCTCTTTCTGTTGATCCCAAGAAAGTCGTAGACCAGGTCCTCGGGGACATGAATCCTCCGGTAACTGAGCCACTCAATGAACTCCATAATGGCCTGGTACTCCTTGCCCTGAGCTTTGAGCATCTCGCACTCCGGGTACTCGGTAAACGCTGATTTCTCCGTCACTATCTATCCTCCACAAAATCCGCCGAGGTCCTTCTTTTGGAAGATACGCTTCGCCTCCTCCGCATTCGGGGCCGAGAGCTCGTCGTCCCAGAGCATCCCTCCCGGCATTTTCGCCACCACGTAGTAATATGGGGTCATCTGGTTTTTCCTTCCCAGGCCGCCAAGATCAAGGCCATCACCGCTTCCTCGGCTGGGTCCTCCTTCGTCTCGATGGCGAGAGCGTCTTGTCGTGCGATGTGGTCGACCTCGCGCTTGGTAAGACGGTAGGCGGACCGCACGAAGTCCAGCCTGCGTATACGAACAAGCGCCTCCGTAACTTGGTCGTTCGTGACCTCTTCACGAGAGAAGTCGAGGCGGTAAACGACGCTTGTCGGTTTGATAGTGATCATCTATCCTCCATAAAATCCGCCGAGGATTCGAAGAACACACTCTTTGGCATACTCCTCTCCTTCACGGCAGCTCTCCGGAGTTACCCGATATGGATCATGAGAGGTCCACGGCTGTGTAGCCCATTGCTTTATTGCACGAAGAGCCGCTTCTGTCTCACTCTGGCGCTGAACCAGCATCCGCATGGCCTCCCTTCCCCACTCGGTTATCTCCTCAACAGAAGGGCCCAGCAGCGTGCGCAGTTTGTCCTCGACACCATCCATGGCCTGGAACCCTTCTCCAGTATTGACGGCGTGGCAGACCTCTCTCAGCACCCTGTCCAGAATGTGCTGGACTTCGACGGTCTTCCTCTCGAGGTCCAGCAGCTGGTGGGCGAGATCGTCACTGATCTCGATGGCGTAGCGACCGCCGCGAGTGGGGTCGATGTGAAAGAACCCATTGGCGTCCGGGTGGATTGTTACTCTCATTAGGGTCTCCTCATCCAATGCTGGCAGACAGCCACCACTCGGCCTTGGCGCCCTTGACCGGCTCCTCCACGAGAACCTGGGCCAATTGGTTATTCCAGACCTTGAGGACCAGGTCTGTCGCCTCACAGCGAGGCTGGATCGGCTCGTGGTCCCAGGCTGTGTTCACCGAAGCCTTCACGGCCAGAATCTCGCCTCCGTAGTTCGCGTAGGCGTCCCCGTAGTAGACCACCTCGAGAGGAGGTGTCTCGGGAGCAAAGAACTCGTCCAGCCACATCTCGGGATCTTCGTCCTCAGTCTTTCTCCAGGCGAAGTCTGGAGCCTCCTCCTCTGTTGGGAGCAGTACTCCGTAGCAGAGGGTTGCTGTCACGTCGGTACCCATCAGTATTCTCCTAAGGCGAGGACCAGCTTCTCGAAGCAGCCCTCGCACAAAATGAGCGTGTTCGTGACGTGCGGGTCCACGCCGGGGTGGTAGTAGACCACCTTCAGCACGGCGACCGCAATTCGTCTGCACGCACAGAACTGGAGGCCGTCGGGGGACTCCAGCTCAAACTCTTGTTTTGGCGATTTGGTCAACTTGGTTCTCCTTGTGCAGCCACGCCATGAGCACCCTTCTGCTGACACGGAGCGAACGCCCAATTCGGCGCACACCTGGTACCTCCCCTCGCTTGATCGCTCGGTAGATTGTTTTCTGCTCTACCCGGAGGATCTTGGCAACCTCCGGAACGGTCAACATTTCTTCCTCACCCATTGCAGCTCCTCCTCGCTTTCTCCTACATTAACTCCACACCGTGCGCCTTTCGAAGGAGCTCACCCATCTTCTCCAACGCGTCCTTCTTCGTCCCTCCAACAAAGATGCAGGCGTCAAGCTCGACACCGTAGAGGTCACTGAAATTCTTCGAAAGGATCTCCATCTCCTCCATTACCGCACCGATAGGCTCGTCCGGCTCCACGGGAATAGACATTCTCCGCTCTTTCTTCCCGTATCCGGGCGTTAGCCTTGCGGAGAGCTCCCACTTCTCGTCCTCTGGCATCTTGCAGAGGAGCAGAACGAGACAAGCTCCTTTCTTATTTGTCGAAAAACGAAGTGTGTGGACCATAAGGTCATCTGGGTCACCCATCAGTCCAAAACTCCTTCCTGAACACCGTGACGCTCTCGACCGGGATTCCTTTGATGAAGATCCTGACGAACTCCCGCCGAAGATTGCGAGGGACCACTGTCCAGTTATCCGAGAAGCTCTTGGCCAGCTCCTCGGCCACCTCGACAGTTCTGTCGACCAAGTCATTCGGGGAGCTGCCGACGACTTCCATCTCAGTAACGAGGAGTAACTGGTCCTCTGGAGTTGGGTTGCCCTCTGACAACTCCATCATGGCGGTCAGGTCGCAGATACAACGACGCGCCTGCTTGACGTGCGTGTCAGGTACCCGCACTGTCAGCCAGTGTTTACTCATCTTCCAAAATCTCCTTGAACTTGATGTCCCCAAGGGCCTTGCGGAGCTTGCCCAGGTCCTGCTCCATCCTCTTGGCAGCGTCCTGAACCTCGTTGCGTTCCTCGCCCAGCTCGTCGCAACGTTTGTCGAGGATCCGCATCACGTTGTTGTTTTCATTGTTCAGATCCAAGAGCTTGTCGATAGTCTCTTCGAGCGCGACCTGCTGCTTTTTGGCTTCTTCGAGCTCCGCGTCTAGTTTGCGCAGCTCGGCCTCCTTCTTCGAGGCCTCCGATGTGCGCCCCATCAGAAACATCGCTTTCCTGACGGGGATCTGGGTGGGGATATTGACCCGGAGCTCGTGGAAGTCACCGCTCCCACTGAAGTTCTCGACAGATACCTCCTCTGTATAGAAGAGCACGAGCGGGCGCCACCCGTTGGTAACGGAACTGTACACGTTGGCAACGTGCTGGGCACTCAGCTCCTCATACACCCCTATGAGCTTGGGGTCGAAGAAGGTTACCGCCGGCATAGGTAGACCATCAGGCTCTCGATCGGAGACGGGGGCTTGCATCACCTTCGAGATCGAGGCGATGGACCGGAAGCAGTCCGGACAGACAGTGAGTCCATTGAGCTCCCTCGCACCGTCGTGTTCGTCAACGTACCCTCTGCAAAAGTGGCATGGTTGTTTACTCATTGGTCCTCCAAGAAAAAACCTACCCCGTGAGAGGTAGGTTTTTCTGGGTTTAGGGTTTCGAGGTTCGCCCACATGTCTCGCAGACGTGGTGCAGGCCCCTCCGCGTGTCGTACTCCAACGACTTGCGGCCTCCGCAGGCACGATCATCACAGAGTTCACTAACCGGCAGCCCCGTCCTGGCCTGGATTAGCGAGCCCGCTACCCCCGAGCGCAGGTAGCAGTCCGAGCCGAACCGCCAAGTCTTCTCTTTTGGCGCTAGTACCATGATCTCCCTTGCCGTCTCATTGATGAGGGCTTTGACGTGCTCTTTGAGGGCCTTCTGCACCGCCGATTGCCGGGCCGTTATGATGGGCTTGTCCGTGCACTTGGCCTCCTCAGCAAGCTTCTCGATCTTGTCAATCTGCTCTGACGACATCCACCACCCAAGGGGGCACGGCGAAGTGTCGGTGAGCTGCGCAACGGCGCCGTCCCGCTCCTCCCAGTCCTCGTCGAACTTGACAAGGATAGACCGCCAGGTCGGGTCGATTCCAGACCCGTCGATGAACGCAATCCTTCCAGTGTGCCCTTCGGGTGGGTGGCCGTCTGTCGAGCGGTTCCCGTTAGCAACCACCCTGTCACCAATGGAGAACCCAAAGGCCTGTACCCGTTTGGTCTTGACGACCATGCGTGCACGCCAGTCGTCAATAGAACCGTCAGGTCGCCGCACAAAGGCCCGCCACTCCTCGATCACCTGCCGAAGTTCCTCAACGACTCCATTCCTGAAACCCCACGCTGGAAGGACAACAGAATCTCCCTCCCTCAGCTCCTTGCCGAGCATGTCTTTCACCGGGGACACCGACTGCTGGGCCATTATGATGGGCTTACCCGTGCGCTTGGCCTCCTCAGCAAGCTTCTCGATCTCTTTATCCCGGGCTGAGGGGTCTGAGTGTTTCGCCTCCTCCACGAACTTGCGCAGCCAGTCCTCCACGAACCCGACACCGTGGGTGACGGCCCGCACGATCAGCTTGTAACGAAGCTCCTCGTTTCCGGTCCCGAGTGCCAGGAGGTCACTCTTGGTCTGGCTGGGGTCCCCGGCACCTAGCTCGATGAAGAGCTTCATCATGTCGGGGACCGAAGGGTTCCTGTATGCGTTCCGTGCCAGGTCGACCACCTGTCTCGAGACGTGGGAGAGGTGGTAGATCTCTTCCTTTTGGTCATGCGTTATGCAGATGTCCCGCTCTGGGAGCTGCACACTCATGATGTGGCAGATGCGGTCGTGGCCGAACACGAAGCCGACCTGCCGCTTCTCACCATGGATGGCAATCACGTCACCGTCCAAGAGCGTGCATGGCTTGACTGGTGTTGGTGGGGCGAGCTCGATCTCGTCCTCCGCCAGCCACCAACAACCTTTTGCCTCAACGTTCCCTTCCCCAAAGGTCGGGAAGCCGCCTCGCTTCTTCCAATCCTCCTCGAAGCAAACGAGAAAGGGGGCCTCGTCGTCATCAGGATCGATGAAGACGATTTCACCACGGTGCCCCACGGGAGGGTCGTCCTGATATCTGACATATCTGACGACCACCTTGTCCCCAGCAGAGAACCCACAGGCCTCGGTCACGGTGACCTTGACTGTGTTCTCCGCGGTGCAGTTGGTGGTGCTTCCCCCACCCACTACACAGACCCACGGCACCCCCACGTTCCAGGTGTGGGCTGTGACACGGCCTCTGTGTCCAAACGCTGGACAGTAGACGGGGTCACCGATGTAGATCCGCTCTCCAAACATATCTTTGTGAACTTTCACTTTCTTCTCCTTGTTTGGACACGCCCGCACTCCTCGCAGAGCTTGTGAAGACCGCGCTGAGTGTCATAGTCAAGGGTCAGTCGGCCAGCGCAGCTCAGGTCCGAGCAGAGCTGATCCATAGGGATCTGGCTCTTGGCATGGACGTAGCCGCCGGCGACGTTGCTGTGGATGTAGAGATGAGAGCCACAGAGGATGTAATCCCGCTTCTCTGTGTCGTACTCATCTTGGTGTGAGGTGGCGAGAACGGGCTCCTCCGGTTCGGTTTCCTCGACCCGCTTTCTGACGTCGGTCAGCTGTGCCGGGTCCACCCACCGAAAGGACCTGTCGAGGCTCCTGGAACCAAGAACGGGGACAAGTTCGGACGACCACACGTGGTCGAACCAGACAAGGGCCATGTTGTTGTCGTTGACAAACACGAGGTCCCCAAGGTGACCGAGGGGTGGCTCGGACTCAAAGCAACGCTCCGTGAGAGCGACACGATTCCAGATACGGAGACCGTGGTGCTCAAAGAGGTCTGCCTCTACCTCTGGCATTACCTTGGCAATGTCGTTGAACTCGACCTCGTAGATTGTTCCACCTGTGTCCTCGACAATGGCCTGGCCGCCGGACCGAGTGAAGGACTTCACTCGTGCGATCTGAAAATCATCGTGAGCCAGGACGACCTTGTCCCCAACCTCTAGGGGTTGCTCCATGACGTCCTCCCGCACACGCTTGATACGTTTCTCCGACGGGGATGGGGGAGGCAGCTCCTCCACAGCACGACTGAAGCCGTAGACGACGGCGTGAACGGTCGCGCTCTTCAGTTGGTCCACTGTACAGTGGTCCATCGGGATCTTCACGATGTTCACGAACAGCTGCTCCTCATCCGTGCCTTTGGCAACGAAGTAGAGAACCTTCTTGAGGACAACTTGGGCCCAGTCAGGCTCGCCGTCAGAGAGCCTGAAGACGTCTTCGGCCTGGCTGACAATATTGAGTGGGACCGAACGCCTGGAGCGGAATTTGTACGCGGTCGTGTACACGAACCGGTCCTCGGTGCCGTCCAAACAGCGAACGGCAAACCCCTGCTCGTTATAGACAGTCGTCCTCTCAGAGCGGACGTACCCGATACCGTGCTCCGTACCGTCGTGTCGATACATCTCAACGATGCTCCCGATGCGGAGGTCCTTGGGGTCGATCCAGCCCGTGATGGGCACGGGTTCGCTCGGCAGCTCGAGGCCCGTGTTGACCCTGCGTTTTGGTGTTTCCATTTTCTCTTTCTCCTCGCTCCGGACACGGACAGCATCAGCCGTCCGTGTCCGCCGCAGTAAGTATTTGTTGGGTGACCATAACTCACCCTGCTTTATGCCCGTGCACTCAGCCAAGACTTCATCTAGTTTTGGCCAGGTCCCGCAGTACAGAGTCTCAAATGACATCGCGGCGCTCCTCTCCCGAATAGACTCCGGCGCCTGTAATAGCGACCTCTTCTCGCACCGCTTGATGCCAGTGCTCCCAGCATAGGCCTCGTCCAGCGTCGGCCATCCCGTAGTCACCATCTTGATATCCCAGACGCGGAGAGCATCACGCTCAGCTATGGTGCTAGCCAGAATCCTCGCCTCGAGCGACCGATAGTCCAGTCCATCAAATATCTTGCTCATACCTGCTCCTTGCTTTTTTCACATACAGGGTATGTCAATTCCCCCGGGTTGTCGAGTCCAAAAAAGAAAAGCCCTCCCCCTCGGTGACGAGAGGGAGGGACAGTGTTGGTAATTGGGCAGGAATCTAGCAGAGACAAAGGGAGGCATAGCGAATGGCCTCCCCAGACTTGACGATCTGGCCAGAGAACGCCTGGTTCGCGGCCGTCAAGAGCTGAAAGCTCTCGAGCTGCGCATCTGGCGTCTCGTTACAGAGCAGGGGCTCCGCCAAGGCTGCGTCCACTGCCGCAGTCACCTTGCGGGACATGGCAGCGTTAGCGTCGTTCAACGCCTCGGCAATGGCATTAAGGTCCGTACCTACGATGCCGAGCGGCGTGCGGTACGCCGGAGCATACCCCTCTGGTGTCCGGCGAGCCGCATCGATCGCCAGTGCGCCGTAGCACACACGGATCAATGGCTCCCAGACCACGGACCAGTAAGCGACGTTCGGGGCGACTTCGACACCCACTACACGGTCCATCACGAGAACCACGGCCCCTATCTGGTTCGGCACGAGCTCGAACTCGGCGACGAACTCGTCCAGCTCCTTCTGGTAATGCTTGAGAAAGCTTACCAGGTTTCCACCGTACCCGGACACGCCGAGGTGGCGGTTGAACGAGTGCAGGACCGGCCAGAGCCGGTCATACCGAGACTGGTGGCGCATGGCCAAGGCCACGTTCCGCATCCCCGCAGGGAGGATGACGAACTTGTGGGCATCCTGACGAATGAGCCCACCTTGGTTCTGCTGGACACACATGGCGCCCCCGATGTCCCTTATCTCTTTGGCCTTCATCAAGGCCGCCGAGGCGATGGCGTGATCCTGGGCAGCCTGACGCACACACCACCCTGCCGCCGTGGGTACGATGGTCGGCCTGTCGGCCGGATTGCGGACGTGAACTCGCCCGTAGTTCCTGGTGCCGGCTTCCACGTTTGGAGGAGCGAAGTCCTCCGGCCTGTCCTCGCCTTGGATGATGGGGACGACCCCCATGCAGCCAACACTCTGGATCCGACCGGTGCTCGTCCCCCGTAGAATCTCTTCAATGCTCAGTCGGGGCATGACTCAGCTCCTTTCTCAGTGGGCCGCTCTCGATTGCTCGCCGGAGCAGCGTGTTGATCCCCCGCACGGGTTCTGCCTCGATGAGGCCGCGGAGGAATGTGGTCCCGATTGCCGCAGGAGTCTGGACAGGCATCGCTGGCACGTCCGGAGACAGTGAGCGAATGCTGCCAGCCTCAGCCGCGTAGACCGGGTTGATATGGTACACAGGCGTCTGGATGCCGATCTCCCTGATCGCCTGGATGACCTCATTGAACCGTCCAGCGGGGGCATTCTCATACCCATCCGACAGGACGAAGACGGCGTCAGGCATCGACTCGAGGACTTCGAGGAGACCTGAGGCCAGGTCCGTCTCACCCTCGGGGCGGACGAGGTCTGCGCACGCCCCGCCAGCGTAGGTGATGTGCACCTGCTTGGAGGTGTGCTTGAGCATATCCCGCATCGCCAGCGTTGCCGCCATTGGTCGAAGGGCCTGGGTGCGATCACCATACATGGAGGCTGACGCGTCGACTATGATCCCGAGCCGATCGTACTTGGCTGGAAATATATTCGCAGCCTTCTTGGCTTTTTTGTCCAGTGCCGCGGTCACCTCTGGCGACAACCCGCACTCGAAGGCGTACAGATACAGGCGGACCGCGTCGTACTTGGTCGGGTCCATCTCGACCTCGACACCAGCGGCCTTGGCGCGTTTCTGGACGGTCATCTTCTGGTGCGTTGTCAGCGTCCCAGTCGTGGCGACCAGCTTGAGGGCTTCCTCTTTGGAGACGTCCTTGTGGTACGTGGAGCGTATTCCCTCGAGAACCTCGAGAGGAAGCTTGGCCCCGGCCTTCAGGTCGTCCTTGGCTGCGACGAAGGCCTTGAACAGTGGGAGGTTCCACTGACAGGGCGATCCCAGTATGAAGGCCGCGCACTCACGGGTCGTGATGACGTGGTCACCAGCGTACCGGTCGAGGTTGTGGCGCACGATACTCTGCTCTTTGGGCGTCCACTTGTCCTTCGAGAGGATGGAGCGGATAACGCCCGTCTTGCGCTCGCCCCAGGCATGAGTCAGAGCCATCCGCATCTTCGAGCGGTACTTGACGGCCCAGAGCTGAAGGCTCTTCGAGGATAGCAGCGAGCGGAGGATGAGCTTCCTCGTTCGGGCGTTGTTCGCCTTCTTCAGGCCGAGCTCCTCGTTGCCGACGCGCAGCCCATCGATCATCTTGAGCATCCGGGGCACTGGAAGGGACCGTATCATTTGATACAGTACCTCGCGCTCGCTACCGGGGGTCAGTATCCCGGTCACCCCATTTCGGGAGTGAGACAACAGTGTCTTCATCCCGATCTGCCTGGACCGGTCTGTGACTCCCTGCAAGGTGAGCAGGATCGTGTAGATGTCCCGCTCCAGGTTGAACAGCTCACGGTGTGCCTTGAGCTCAGCCGCTTGCTGCTCCTGCTTGGTGTTGTAGTGAGTAGCGCGACCGAACGAAGTGGTCGCTGTGTCAAGGAACGCACAGATGGTGCGCCCCACCTCAATCTCCTGGCCAGCAGGAGGTCGATAGATCTCCCCTTGTTGGGTGCGCACAAGTTCCGTCATGACTTTCTCCTGTTGGTGAAAGTGTCCCCCAGTATGTCGGGGGTGAATTAAGGCGGGTAGCTTGAACGTCGGGGGTATGTACTCGGTACCTGAACCGGCGTCTCAGTTCCCGCTTCGGAGTTGGGGAACTCCTCAGTTCCCGCGAAAGGAAAATGCGAGGATAGGTCGCCTGTTGTTTTTTCGCGCCTTAACCACTTGGCTACCCCTGCCATAGAGGGCAGGGGATCGGATTCGAACCGACGATTGCGGGATCCGCATTCCTGGAACAACAACTCAGTTCCTCGCAAAAGATATACTTGAGCCGGGTAGCTTTGACGTCAGGGTACACGGACTTGAACTGGCGTCGTAGTTCCCGGAGTAACTGGTAAAGGGAAAACCCGAGTTAGATCGCGTGTTGGGATCTAGATGTTAGGCGGTGCAGGACTTGAACCTGCGACCTACTGGTTATCGACCAATCGCTCTAACCTACTGAGCTAATCGCCTCTGGACCAACATGGCAGTTCTCGGGTTTTATATGGAAAACGAGTAGGGTGGGCGTTGGTTGGTTTAACGTCCTTTCAGACTGGAGCGGGAGTCTCACCCGCGTGACGGATTATCAGTCCATCTCTGTACCAACGTTCGAGTTCTCGTGTGTCCATCGAGATCTTCGGGCAGTGTAAACTACTGCCCAGTGTATGTCAAATATTATTTTCGCCTGTTCCTGTAGATGTCGACGTCCTTCACGGCTCGGAGTTAATCGTACAGTGCCGTGGTCACCCTGGACATAATGTACTCGTCTAATATTGCCATTAGCGTTACCTCCAGCATTTCCCGCAGCGAAGAGCCTCTGGCCCCTCAGCCTCTTCTGCTGTCATCGTTGCGATATCCTCCAGGGGGCGGTAGCAGCTTCCACACTCGGCGTCGTAGAAGAGTCCGATCCCAGGGTGCCAGCAATGAACACGGGCATTGTGGACATCTTTGGCATAGCCGTAGACCGTGGGGGGCCGCTCTTCCTTCTCCTCTTTCTCCTTCGGGTTGAACGGGTCCTCTCCGAGGAGGTCCTCGTAGTCGATCCGCTCCGTCTTTATCACCAACGGACGCACGTATTCTTTCTCGAGGAGGAGCTCAAACCACATTCCGCTTTTGTGGAAGACGACGTTACCCGGCACCTCCAATATTGGAAGATGGTCGCCAAAATAGGTATCGACCTCGAGGCACGTATCGTCCCCATCGACGAAGTCACGGACCTCCATGTTCTCGATGTACTCACAATCGAGGGGGTAGTTCGGGTAGGCCTGTTTGATCTCCACCGACGAGATCAACCACATGTTGTCGGCGTAGTGGAAGACGAGGCGTGGGTCGTGCGGTGTGCTCTCGATGATAGGCTTCGCCACCTTCCAGAGCGTCGAGAACCTGTGCTGACAGGTGTAGAAATAGAGGAACACAGGGTTCAACAACCCCTCTGATTCGCAGCGAATCAATAGCGATGGCATGAGGTTCCCTCCTTGTTGTTATCTTGAGACTAAGTGTCCAGTATGAGTTCGGCTCGATCCGCTCGAGCGAGGGCCTTGTAGCGTTGGATCATGTCGTGGAGATCGGGGACCAGCCCCGTGCGAGCTGTTCGCCAGCCCTTCGAGGTCCTCTCCTCCGCATGGACCTCTTCGCCCTCTATGTGAATGCGATACACAGAGGGGCGCTCCTGTTTCTCTCCGGGGCGCACTCTCCTGTACAGATGTCCAGCCCCATTGTCTGCATACAACAGGTACTGCTCACCTACGAAGTTGTCGAATTGCTCAACAACCTCGCGGTTGGTAGAGGTGAAGAAGTCACCCCCTGGATCGAGGGTCCCAGCCCCATTACGAGCTGAGATGATTGCCTTGCGCTCATCCAGTCGTCCCTCGATCACGATGGAGCGTTCGTTGGCGAAGACGAAGCAGAGACGGAGAAACAGCGGTCCGCGCTCCTCTCTGATCATAGTCGGCTGCTCTCTTATCTCTTTCATAGCCACCCCTTTTGTTCGAGAAACTCAGTCGGTACAGAGTTTCCCAAGATAACGTCCACCGGCACACGATAGAGATCCGCGAGGGCTAGCGCCGCCTGCACCGTCAAGTCGCAGCGACCGTGCTCCCATTGGGAAACAAGGGGCTGTGACACCCCGAGGACCTCGGCTAGCTGATCTTGACTCAGACTCTCCCGTTGCCTCAACCAGCGTTGCATCATAATCGAACAACGTTTTTTAGTATCCATCAAAAACCTCCACGCTCTGTACAAAGATTATAAACCAGACAAATAAAATTTACAACGAAAAACCCAAGAAAGAATTCACACCTTGTGTAACAATTCTCTGTAACGGCAGTTTCCGAAAGAAATCGCTAGCAGTTATGGTAGCCACCTCGACCGACAGCAAATGTATGGGTCGAGGTGGCATACACACCTACAACTAACTACCCAACATATGTACTACTGTTGTACCGATTTATTGCTCCATATTACTAATAAAATCGCGGCGATGTGTTACTAGTGGCCGATGAGACGCAGGGTGACGAACCGAGTACTGAGACACCTTGTTCAAAGATTTGATAGGGCGGGGTACCTCTCTCGGGGAAGAGGCCTCATCACTGCTTCGAGGAAAACATATGAACGAGACAACGAAGAAAGTGGGTGTAGGTGGTACCTTTCATTACATGTCACTTATAAGTCTCACCGATAGTCTACTTCGAGGGGTGATCCGGGCTTCCGAGGAGAAAGTTTGGAGGGCAATCAGATACCGTATTCTCAAATTGGACGGATTCTAAGTGGGTTTTTCGAGGGAATACGAGGCACACTGGTACTTGTAAGTTATTGAAATTATTAGACCTTTTACTTTAGAAAAATTCTAGATCCGCAGGCCCCTTGGTAGAGAAGAAGTAAGTAGTAAAGTTAAGTAAAGTAATACTACGTATTACTATACTATACTATTCTACTATCTTCTATTCTCCCATGGGGCCGTTCAAGATAGCATAGGGTACCTTCGAAGAAGAAAAAACAGATGGGATGTGTCTAAAAACACCCCCTCTCGCTTCCAAGAAGGGGCCTGTTTTGCGTTCAAATGAAAAACGAGTGTCCTACCATTCGTCAGAAAAACCGATGTCCAAAACACAGCCCTTCGAAGACCCTCTTCGCAGGCCGCCAGATCAGTACCTAGAATATAAGCAGGACGAATAATTGTGCTGTGAGGAACGTGTGTAATCACCTCGCCCCTATCGTAAGTCTTCGTACTGTAATGTGAACAGCTAAAAGGCACCTCGAATTTTTATCCTACATGACCCTACTTTCTCGGTACTTTCCAGCATACTTTTTTCTCGAGGTCGGGTTCCGCCATTTCTCCGAGAGAGGTACCCCCCTCTACTAAATCAATATTGGTTGATAATATCTCTAAAACATGTCTGGAGCGCTTTTCTGAATCTTATTTCCTTACACAGTGCCGTATTTAGCGATGTCATACCTGTCAGAAACCGTTGCTTCGACTGCGGTATGACCCTACTGCTCCCAACCAACAAACATTTTCTCGTATTCATTGGTTGTGTAACTGGTTGTTATTGTTTAGGTCACAGTACTCGCAGTATTCTTACCGGGGGTGGTCACCGGGGTTGCTAGAAATTTCTTCGGAATTCAATCAGCAGTGGGAATACTGTGACTTGCCTCTCTACAAAGCAGAAGCCACACCAATATTCATAAACGAGAGAAGTGTCTCCAGTTCCCCTCTATTGACTCTTCCGGATGGGTGGATTACATTGATCCCGTCTTGGAGCAGAATAGGAGCTGGCATGCAAGAGATTCTTCATAAGGAATACAGGGATCATATGATCTCCGTAAAGATCCACAGCCAAGCCATTGCTGATGGTCAGGGGCTGCTCAAGCGCATGGCTGAAGACTTCGCGAAGGGTGAGCAGTCCGAGGAAAACAAGCTGGAGCAGGCACGAAGGACCAAGGCCCTCCAGGAGGAGTTGGGGGTGCTCTTCCTTCGACATCACGAGCGCAGGGCAGCAGCGCGGGCGGTCTTGCGAATCCTCAACACCCTCTGGCCGGGTGTGTATGAAGACGCGTTGCCCTACCCCGGCATTCCAGCGACGGTGAACTCACCCGACCTACGGGACGTCGACCCGCCATTCAAGCGGGAGGAGAAGAGTGATGGTGACGGACACGAGGACGGATGCGAGGACAACACAGAGGAAGCGCGGCTGTAATTTCTGTGGGGCCGAGACCGTTGGGCGGCTCTGTGACTGGTGCGAGGAATCAGTCAGCCGCTTCGACCGCATGATCACGAACCGAGAGGCGCGTCGTTTCATCGAGGCACGCCTGCGGGAGGAGTCTTTGACAGGAAAAGCTACTCAAGTGGTTGATTCTACGAAGAAATCTCGTGCCTGGGCAGAGCGGCTCAAAGGGTAGTAAAAAGTGTCGATCGGCCGCTATTTTACTTGTCTTTGATGCGACCGTGTGGTATAACCTCCATGTATCGTCCCGAGTAGCTCTCACCCAGAAGAGCACACCCCCTGACGAAAAAGGCCACCCTGTCTCCCGCTGGGTGGCCTTTCCTCTTTATTATCATCCAGCTATACGGTCGGCCAGGAATCCGAGTATGCCGCCTCCGACCCCGGACCCGCCCATCAGCAGCCCGACCTTGACCGCCAGCCCCTCGAACTTTTTCTCGAGCTCTCGGACCCGTGCAGTCAGTGCCTTATTCACATCATCCTGCTCTTTGATCTTCTCGTCCTGACGGGCATCAGACTCCTTTCTCCGCTCGTCACATCGCTGGGTGAGGTCCTTGCGAAGGTCTGATTGTTTGTTCAGTAGTTCCTGGTAGCGTTCTTTACACTTGACCTCTTGTTCGAGGGCCCCGTTTTGGAGCTGAGGAAGGATCACTCCGGTCTTTATGATAAAATTCTGGAGCTCTCGCTCTTGTTGCTCATCCATCGGAGGTCTCCTTTCCTGCGAGGTAGCGCAGGGTGAGGACGCAGACATCGTCGACCACTTTGATCCTGTAGGGGGTGCCTGGGTCCAGCGCCACGAACTCAGAGGGTCCGCACTCCTTTCGCAGCTCGAGCCCGTCCTTCCCCTCTCCCCACTCGATGAGGCAGAGGCCTTTGTAGATGTAGAGCAGCGCCGGCTCCTTTGGGATACGTACCTTGGTGACCATGTCGCCGGGGAGAAACGTCCTGACCACTTTGAGATCCGCCTCGTCTAATATGAGAGAACTTATCCCAGAATCGCTACCGTTGTCACTGACCTCTTCCTGAATCTGGAAGCCTCTTGTCAGTTTCGAGACGGAGGCCTTGAACTCCTCCATCAGGGGTGTCAGGCCCTCGAGTGTGTCCTTTGGGTTCATGTCAGCTCCGTTTGCTTCGGTTGTTCATGTCACGCAGCTCGACACGCAGCTTGTCCATGTCGTCTTGGATGCCCTCGGAACGATCCATGAGGCGTTGTAGGATAGTTATGGTCCCTACGGTGCTTTTATTGAGTGCTGTGATGGCTGTGCTCAGTTGGTCCACGCTTGGGGCAAGTCTCTCCTGTACTCGGCTGCTCCTTACCAGCTCGTTCACTTGATCCCTCAGGTTCTGAGTGAAGTACCAAACTGGGACGTTATCGCCATCCCTTGGGGCGTGTTGGTCTACCAAGGTTTTCACGCCTTTAGCAACGGTGTCGGCTGCAGCGCAGTGCTCGACGAACAGCCTGTCGTGACTGTCCAGGCGGTTGACAAGGTCCGTTCGCAGTTCCCTGATCTCGTCAGCAGTCTTCTTGCGCCCACGAAGCCATATCGTGAAGAAGGTGCCAATGGCGCCCAACACAGCTATGGTCGAGATGAGCCATTGTATTGTATCAGTCATTGGTGACTCTCGTTAATTGACCGTGTCGACAAGATTCTACAACGTTTCCCTGTTTCTGGGAAGAAAAGTAGCCCAGATCTCATTTTCTGGGTTGACAGCCTTTTGGGTACTGTGTATCCTACAACGTATTGGAGTGCGCATTACCATACACGTCGGTTAGAGATGAAATCGAGAATGAACCTGACGATAGCGGCCGATCTCGAGCGCTACCTGACTCGCCGATCCTTGTTTCTAGGGATCTCCAAGAGCCAGGTCTTCGAGCGCTTGCTTTTAGAGGACAGGATGGTCAACGACGAGAAGATGCCTCGCCTGGTACTTGTTCGCAATACGGACGGGGAGGAGTTCTTGGCCCTGGAGAGCGAGTTGGACCCAGGGGACACGGTGACGGAGAGGTTTTGATATGAGGTCAGAAGTCAGTATCGACCTGAACATGAACGAGGCGTCCAAGCGCTTCCACTGCGCAGAGTGTTTCTGCGGAGGGTGCGGTGTTGTGGTCTCGGTGCGGTTCGAAAAGCCGACTGGGACGAGCTCGTTGCCTGGGGCTCGGACCAGGGAGCAGTGGAACCGCATTCTCACTGACTCACTTCATTGGGTGATGGAGCCCTACGCTCCCACCGAGAACGTCTGGAGGTGTCCGAAGTGTGCGGTTGAGAAGAAGGGGCCGAAGGACCATCTTCGAGGATGAGCCTCACCGAGCCAGGTTTTTTGGTGAGTAAGGTTTTGTTGGTGCCGAATGCACAAGGAAAACAAGCGGTTGTGGGCGAGGAGAGGACCTCACTCACCGAAGGTTTTTGCACGGAGGTAGTTTGAAGTTCGCCTCCGAGGTTCTCGAGAAGGGAGGCCTCCCCCTGGACGAGTGGATGTCCAAGGAGCCCCAGATTGGTGGCTACTACTGGTTCTACGGTTGGCAGAGCGAGTACTTCGATCGAGGCTTAAAGCCGGAGCTGTATTTTACCAGGGTCGCGCCGGCACCGAAGCGGCTGCACGTCGATCTTGTCCCTCTGTCCTTCGACGGCCAGGTTCACACCAGCTTCCGTGGAGAGTTGGTCGGGTTCTGGAAGCCGGTGGAGAGGCCGAAAGTGACTATCGATGACGACACGTTCCGCAAGATTGTCGACCCTGGTGTCAAGCCCTGCCCTTCGTGTGGCCGACATCTTGTATATAATGAAGGAGAGCTCTGCTGGGACTGTGATCGCTTCGCCGAAATGTACGGAGCCTGTCAGCGCTGCAATGAGCGGGCGGCTGTCTGCGACGAGGGGTTGTGTGCGAGGTGCGGTGGGGTGAGCGATCTACCGAGGGTGTGAAGATGAGTAAGTATTTCAGCTACCATTCAGGCCTCGTACGCTGCCCTGGGGTTCAGTCTACTGGCGCTATTGCCAATATGGACCCAATAGACATCGGGGTGACGGTCCGCTTTTACGAGAGCGGTCAGCTCATCAGCTTGACGCCGGACTGTGAGTACAACTTTGGCCCGCACGGCAACTACTGTCGTAGAGGCGCCGTGCGGCGGGAGGAGAAGGTCCGTTGTGTTGTGGCGTTGGACATCCTATTGAGAGAGCGAAGATGAACTATATCACCAAGAATCTCCTGGCGCTGGCCGACGAAATGGAGCGGGTTACCAAAACCAACAGCGTAGACATTGGATACGAAAGGACACAGACGAGGTCAGGTGTACCCGTTTGTGTCCTTGACGCCCCTCGCCTCGCTCGTTGGGCTGCCAGGGTCAGGGACTCTGTCGAGGCCATCCGGCAGGCTCAGGAGGATTTTACGGCTAGGGTGGCTGCCGCTGTGCTCGACGCCAAGAAGAAAGGGCTGCTCGATGACGTTTGAGGAGAAGGCTGCCCTATGTGAGCAGGCTGAGCGGCAGCTCCGTCGTCACCAGCTCAGGATGGATGAGGAGTTGGAACGGCTCATGGAATTTGTGAGGGAGAGAAATGATCAAAGTCGAAATCATAGACGACATGAAGGACGTGTTCGAGAAGCTGGCCCAGAGCAAGACGTGTGACCACTTCACGAAGGAGGATACCCTCCAGCTCGGGGACGAGATGGTGGAGCTCGCCTACGATACGTCCACAGGCATCGTGAACACCGTCCAGGCTCTGGTCAAGAGGATCCTCGTTGCCTCGGCGATGGTGGGGACCGCCCCTGAGGAGTTCCTGGTGCCGGAACGTGCGTCCGAGTTCCCCTCGAAATGGGACTCTTCGTGGCAGGCTGCCCGTATGACCGTTGTGGTTTTCTCCTCTGGTCTGGTGATGGCCGGGAACGCCCTTGTTGGGTTCCCAAAACCCCCACCGGATACTATCCAGGCCTTGGTGGAGGATTTCTGCCACCGAATGTCGATCTCCCTCGGCAGCCTGCTGTACCACGTCCGGAGGGACCATCTGGAGGTCGTGTTCAACGGAGCCATGAACGACCTCTACGACGCCATAATGGAGAGGTTTGGTGAAGATACACCCGAATGATCCCTGCTGGGAGGTCGACGCACAAGGGACGACGAAGCCCAGGCCGAGGAGCCCTGTGGTCCGCCCACGGTTCTCTTTGGGTGGTGGGCTGACCTGGTCGCTGTACGTCAACTCCCCCTTCGGGCATCGCCCGGCGGTCTGGGACGATGAGAGCAAGTCCTTCGTGGAGATGGTGCAGCCCATGTTCTACGACGACCCGGAGGTCATCAGAGAGGATCTCCTCAAATGGAAGGAGACTTGGGGCCTCCCTTCCGGGGTTAAGCCCACCATGCCCTGTCCGTTGATCTCGTTGTCGGGGGTGGACATTCGCTACGGGGTCCGCCTGATGGAGAGCGGACAGCTCAGGATTCCGGAGTCAGAGGTACCGGACGATGCAGAGATCGAGGGAGCCAGTGCAGAGCAGGTGGTGAAGCTCCATTCCTTGATGGCGTGGTTGGCGGAGCAGGTGAGCGTGGCATGACCTCAGAGGACAAGCAGTCGCAGAAGCTGCAGATTGAGGCCCTTCCGGATGATACAAAGAAAGCCATCGCAGAGGAGTACTATGGTGCTCGGCACGGACAGCGGGTCTTCGTCCTCGAGCGGTACGGGGTCAAGTCCTCCAAGACGGTCCGCCGCTGGGCTGACAAGTTTGGCATACCCAGGACTGGACAGATACGGCACTACCATGACGGAGAAGAGGTTCCTGGACCGGAGATCATCAGGCGCTACGCCTGTGCCCTTTGCCAGGGAGACGGAGACTGGCTCGATGCGGTCTGTCCTCAGTGTCAAGGAGGTGGAGACCTCCTTGTTATAGTGGAGTAAGCAATGCAAGACCTGACGAGTAAGGAGCTGGGGATGATAGCGGCTCTGCTGCAATTGGCCTCCGACGAGTTCGTGAACCATGGGTGCAACGACTTCGACCTCAGGGAGTACGGTTTGACCCCAGAGGACATCGTTCTGACGAGGTCTGTAGGAGTCGAGAGATGAGCGAGGAAGACGTCAAGGAGATTATGTTAGGTCGTTACGTCGGGCAACCCAACTTCACATACTCGGTCATGTTCTACGATGAGGACCCGAACTCGAAGAACTGTGTAGCCGCCATGAACACCTCAGAGAGGCGCTTCGTGTTCTACGACGGTGAGGAAGAGATCGGCTGGCTGGGTTGGGCCGATGGGGCGCTCGTGTTCGATGGGCGTGTGGAGGAGTCGGCCAAGGGGCTGTTCGTGGCACTTCAGGCCATCTGGAAGAGCTGGGGGCCAAAATGAGTGAAACAAATCTCATATCCAGAAAAGATGCCCGAATCAAGCTCGCAGCTATCAAGCGGGCTGAGCTGATGGCTCTCTCCCAAGAGGAGCTGGTCGAGCTGGTCATGAAGCACGGCCACTACCACTTCGTAAAGGAGTCAGACTGGGAGCGGTATCGCAATTACGAGATGGAATATCACCTCGACGACATGCTTGATGGGAAGTGGATCATCGGCGAGTTCTGTCCGTACAACGGGAAGTACAGTGCCTACGGGGACTGGCTCGAAGAGCAGGGCGAGAAGGAGCCGGAAGGCGGCTGGCCCTCAGGGAGGCCTGACATTGTACTGACGAGGTCCGGTTAATGGCCAAAGAGCTACCAGAAGACGAACGGTGCGACCTATGCAAGCACTTCCGTGTTAGCAACAACCGCTTTGGTGTCTGCTACCACCCGGACGAGATCGCAGAGGAAGAGCACGAAGACGGGCTGCCTTGGATGGCTGTCGTCGACTGGTGCCAAAGGTTTGAGAGG
>Ga0209536_100001966_pt1 | contig 33627 bp, 33 predicted proteins | sample DeeMarSeWOR28_12_FD_187461 | JGI IMG/M metagenome (GOLD analysis project Ga0209536, IMG submission 187461) | Marine sediment microbial communities from White Oak River estuary, North Carolina - WOR-2-8_12 (SPAdes) (version 2) | ecosystem: Environmental > Aquatic > Marine > Intertidal zone >... | reverse complement strand
GCGCGGCAAGGCCTTCATTGGTTCGCGAAACCAACTCAAGCGGTTGATGCCCGCAGCGCGCGGGTTCAGTTCGTTCTGCGCGAAGTTGTAGCGCAGATGGTAGATCGCGACCGGATGCATGCCCCACAGAAACGCTTCCTTGGCGATTTCCTTCGCCTCGGCGGGAGTGAGTTTCTCATCTTCCGCCTTGCGCGCATTCATCCCGGTGATCGCAGGATACACAGGTGCCTGGGTCGGCAGGACGGAGCGATCAAGCTCGGCTTTACTTGGCTCCTGACCATGGGCTGCGCCAGAGTACATCAGAAACAGTGCCGCGAAGGCGCAGAGAGATCTGAGTTGTGTTTTCATTGCACGACACCTTCAGCTCGTATGGGTCAGAGTCATTTTCACAGGGCGGTTCGGTTGTCGCTTCCAGGATTCATGGATGATCCTGGATCAGGGCAGTAGACCCGACGACAGCCCGAGCTTTCGCCATCAGACCCGCTGGAATGGGGGTGAGTCCCAGCGTCCCATGAGTGCCTCCTGCTGCGGTCCGTAGAGACGCATGATCGGGATGATGCGCCCCGACCGCGGCGAGGGAAGCCAGTTGCTCTCCTTGTCCTTGCCCGGCGACCCGTGCTGCATGTACAGCGACAAGGAGCGATTCGTTGAAGGTCAACTCGTCGCGGTCCCCGATGGCGTAACGATCCATCGGGTTCGCAACCTGGAACATCTGGCTGTCATACATCGACAGCGACCAGAATCCATCGACCGGGGGCAGTTCTCCCTCTGCGAACTGGAGCACGTATTCGTTGGCGCCATCGAGCGGTTGGCCCTTGTCGTCGATCGTCGCCGTTGGATATAGGGCAGCTTCGGGAGTATTCGCCCCGATCGCCTACCAGGCAATGGTTGCACGCATGAGGTATGCGATCCCCCAGGTGCCGAGTGGCTGGAGATCGAGCCACCACCCCTTGCGGATGCGTCCAGGGTTTGCCCAGTAGTCATCGATCCGTTGCTGTCCGAGATCGACCGCTCGGGTCAGGATGTCGCGACTCTGGGAGGGCAGCACATCGAAATCGATCGGCTGCGATGTTTCGAGACCCAGGCGGGCCATGCGGTGCAGCATCGGGTAGTCGAAGTCGTGCGGGGGATTGGTCTGCCAGAGCTCGCCGAACAGGTTCCAGAAGGTGGGTGCGTCCATGGCGCGCAGCTCTGGCGCTGCGGATCAGGCAGCCCTGGTCAGTCGGCCTGCAGTCAGGCCACATGGAGGAGAAGATGCAGGCCAGCTCGCTGAGAGACACGGCGGGAAGCCGAGGTCTGCTGCTCGCCGGTATCCTGGCACCAGTCGTACTGACGGCGGCCATTGTAGTGGCCGGCCAGTTCGAGCCAGGCTATTCGCATGTATCTCAGTATGTGAGCGAACTCGGAGCCGTCGGAGCTTCGCATCAGAAGGCCTTCAGCTATGGTGGGCTACTCTTTTCTGGACTGCTGACAGCCCTGTTCGCTCTCGGCATGCTCTTGCAGGTGACGCCGCGCGCGTCGTTTATTGCCAGTAGCCTGCTGGTGGCCCTTGCCGGACTCGGACGTCTCGTTGCCGGAATATTCCCCTGCGACGCGGGCTGTGTCATCGAGGACATGTCGATACCGGCGACTATCCATGCCTTTGCGGGGTTCGTTGCGCTGACGAGCGGGGCGGTCGCACCGCTGATACTGGCAGTCGGCTTGCGAAGGCACAGTCACGTTCAGCTGCTCCCACTCTCCGTCGCACTGGGAAGCGCGTCTCTGATACTGGTCCTGATCCTTTTCGGGGCCGGGAAGGGAGTCCCCTACGCTGGGGTGATCCAGCGTCTCATTCTGATAGCTTTCTACGTATGGGTTGTCGCTGTGGCGCTCAAGATCGAGACGTTGCGGCTGACGATCGGTGCCGAGATGACATCTGACACGCGCCTGGAGCCGACGCGGGAACATGGTGAATGAACAGAGAACCTCGGCAGTGAGCGCCGACGCCGATCGTCGGGCGGACCAGTGACCGAGTCGTGGGGGCTGCAGATATCGATCCGACTCGCAGTCCGAACCGGCAGAGGCCTCGCGTCCTCGCCCTGCCGTCGATTCGCGGCCCGGGCCGCATTCCTGATTATCGTCGGTCCGATCGAGTCCGCCGGGCATGGCCCCGAACCGGCCGTTCCGTACCGCGTGTCCCTTCGCGGACGAGGCTCTCGGGAGCAAAGGGCGAACCAGCGCGACTATGCATGGGTTCCGATCCTGGGCTCGATTCCAGGTGGCATTCTTGAACCGAGGTCTTGGACTCGGGGAGCACGCAGATGATCCGCAGTCTTGGCAGAATGCTGTGTCGTCACAGGCGGAACCCACTCGTCCGCCGCATCAACAAGAGCATAGTGGCCTTGCACAAGGCTACCGAGAACCTGAGCTACGATGTTCGTTTGAACGGTGAGCTCTGGGTGCTGCAGCGGGTCGCATCGTCCGCCAGAATCTCGACCGTGTTTGATGTTGGGGCCAACAAGGGAGACTGGTCCAAAGTCGCCCTTCAGGCGTTTCCGACGTCGGAGATCCATGCGTTCGAAGTCGTTGCAGCGACCTTCATGGAACTCGAACGAAGCGTTGGGCACGAAGAAGCCATGACGCTGAACAGCTGCGGCCTTTCCGATACGGAAGGTACCCTGGCGATGCACGTCGATCCACGCTTTCCGGTGCTGGCGACTTCGGTTCCTGGATTCTCGCAACGCTTCCACGGCTACGATCCTGCTACAGCTCAACTCCCGGTTACGACGGGCGACGCCTATTGTGCGAAGAAAGGAATCGAGCACATCGGATTCCTGAAGATCGACGTCGAGGGCCACGAACCGAATGTGCTCAAGGGGTTCGAGGGCATGCTCGGCCGGGGCTCGATCGACATCATTCAATTCGAATACGGCTACATCAACATCGATACCGGTTTTCTGCTCAAGCACTTCCACGAGTATCTCGAAGCCTTTGACATGCGGGTCGGAAAGATCTTTCCCAATCACGTGGAGTTTCGAGAGTATCGTCACCTTCACGAAGATTTCTACGGCCCCAACTTTCTTGCGGTGCATTCGAACTTAGCGAACGTGATACGGGAGCTTGCCGGCAGGTGAGCGACAGGACGTTCAGACAGCACGACTTGTTGCACGCTTGACCGTCAGCGTGAGCGCGACCGCTGAGGCGGCTTGACCGAAGCCGGGTCATGGCCGAACGCTGCGCGGGTCGCGGGACTTCCGTCAAGGTCGCGACCGTGACCTCTTCGATGTCCAGGGTCGGAGTGCGCGTCGGCAGGCGTTCTCCCCCAGGTCGTCATTCACATTTCGGTTGCCGCCGTTGTCGCGGTGCTCTACCCGATGCTCAACCGATACGGCGCCAGGCTGGCTCGGGAATATGTCGGCGCTCAAGCAACCGCGGCGATCCAGTTGGCACTGCTGGTACGGTTATGGGCCTGATCGTCTGCCCGGTCTCGTTCATCAGCCCTGTTGCCTGGGTCGGCCATGATGGAAAGCTGTCGTGTAAGCTGGAGGTTCGGACGCGCGGATGATGGCTGCGAGTCAGCTTACTGAAGCCCTTCGCAAATTGGGAGCATTTCCAGCGGTGTGCCGATATAGCCAGACGACTTCGTGAAGGGGAATTCGGAATCGACCAGGCAGTGCGATTCGCAGAATGCTGACCGCAGGTGCCCGGCAGGGTCTTGTCTGGTGTTCCTCGCGCGGATCGAGGAGGAGACCAGCTCCGTGACAACGTCCGGGACCTGAATCTAGCGGGGAGCGCTGCCGGCCATCTCGAGCACCCCGGTACAATGGCTGTCCTGCCACCGACCCTTCACACGAGGAGACTTCATGCCGAAGCCTGAATTGGCTCAAAAGGAGCCCTATCCGGTCGAACTCGAGGTGGGGAAGCGGTACGCCTGATGTGCCTGCGGACACTCGACCAATCAGCCGCTCTGTGACGGCTCGCACAAGGGAACCGGATTCTCGCCAGAAGTCTTCACGGCGGAAGATGCGAAGACGGCCTACCTGTGCGGGTGCAAGCACACGGGGAATGCCCCGTTCTGCGACGGCAGTCACGGAGCCCTCGACTGAGCTGCTGCTGCAGCCGCTTCGCAGTTGCCGACACTCTCGGCATGCCGGACTCGCCGAACACTGTCTCACGACGTTACCTCGCGGCAGCGACGGGGGCCGAGTTGCGACATCACGGCTACGAGCCGGAATCTGAGGCTGCCCTCGAGCTGGCCATCCGATTCCACGAACCAATTCCGCTCTACTCCACGGGGCTGGTGTATCCGAACCCGGAGATCATTTACGGTCACACGTTGCATCTGGCGGAGAGGTGGCCGGAGGCGGAGCGGTTCTTTTCTGAAGCCGGTCCGTTGGACGCTCACAGAGCCGGATTCCCGGGTCTGATCGCTGCCCGAAGAGGCGATCTCGACAGAGCGAAGAAGATGGAGGATTGGCTGCAGGCCCATCCGGCCGAGCGAGGCTACCACCTCATGTTCCTCGCCAGGATCGCGGCCGTGCTCGCCGGGCGGCCCCGGGCCGTCACGCTTCTCGGGCGGGCGTTCGACGCGGGGCTCCGTCACCCGGCCGCGAACGATCCACCGGGGCACCAGTGGCTCGACCGGGATTTCGAATCGATGCGGGATTGCGAGCCGTATCGGGACCTGATGCGTCCGAAGGGTCAGGTCCTCGTTACCGGTCGATCAGCGGATGACGTCCGTCAGTATGTCGTGGACGATGCTCGTCGCCACCTCCACCAGCAGCACGTCGAGGCCGACCTCGAAGACCTGGTAGCCGTGCGGCAGATGGAGCCCCGAACGGAGGCCTGCCGGCGCGACCTTTTTCGCGATGCCGGGAGGCAGAGGCTTGCCCCGCGCCAGGCGCTTCCGGATGCCGGGAGGCAGCGCTTCGACGTTTCCGACCGGGTGCTGCGCATACCAGTTCCGGATCTCGATCTGCATGTCCCTCGTCAGCGTGATCGACGCCGAGGCGGTTACCGCGGGCTGGCTCACCTGCTTGCCATTGCCCTGCGCGGAGGCGGCCCCCGGCGTGGCTGCCTGCAACGCCGCACCGAGGATGAGGCTGACGAACAGGCTACGTTTTGCAGTCATTCTCCTACTACTCCGGCAGAAGTCCGCGACGAACCGACCGTGATTCGTCCTCCGTCGCAGAACGGGGCAGCATCTGTGCCGTCAGGCGACAACGAGGCCCATGTGCACTACGTTCCAGGCGCCCCACGTGGCTCACGAAGCGGTCACCGCGCAGCTGACGCACTGGCCGTCGGGCAGTGGATGACGTCACCCCGAACCCTGCTCCTGGCCGCATGAGCGACACTCAGATGCTGCTGAGCCAGAGGCGTAAACGAGCGAGCCGCCAGGAGGAGCTCTCCGAATGAACTTCGAGTCTTTCCGCACGGTTGCCGAGATCGCCGTTGGCCTGACCGGTTTCGTCGGAATCATCGTCGTCCTGCAACGACGCCTGGGAGGATACCCGAGAGTCCTGCTGCTGACGTTCCTTCAGCTGACTCTCGGCGCGACCTTCTTCGCCCTGCTTCCGGACTTTCTGTCCGACCTGTTTGCACCGGAGAGAATGTGGCGAGTGGCGACGGGCAGCTTCGGAATCTACCACCTGGCCATCTTCGTTCAGCACCAGTGGAAGCGATGGCGAATCTGGGAGTACGGACTCGTCCAGGCCCTCGTGACGATCACATCGTTGCCGGTAATCCTGTTGAAGCTGGGCGTCGGACTCGGCTTCCTCGGGGCATTTGCCTACTCGATCCACTACTTGGGCCTGCTCTGGTTCCTCGGTGTCGCGTGCTATGGCTTTGTCCTGATCCTGTTCGACGAGAACGCGGAGGAAGCGGCTGAGACTCACACCGTTGCCCCGTGACGTTGACCTGCATGGAACCCATCGTTCGTTGCGTCGAGCTCGACCCGGCGAAGGTCCCCGCGGACCTTCGCTATCCGTTCAACATCCCGGCGATCTCCGGGATGGGCCGGCTCGAATTCAACGCGGGCGTGACCGTCTTCATGGGCGAGAACGGCAGCGGGAAGTCCACTCTGATCGAGGCCATTGCCATCAAGGCCGGCTTCAACCCGGAGGGCGGATCGAAACACTTCACGACGCGCCTGCGGCCGAGTGAATCGGACCTGGTCGATGCGCTTCGCCTGACCCGGGGGACGAGACGGGAGAAGTCCGGGTTCTTTCTCCGGGCCGAGACGATGTTCAACGTTGCCACGGAAGCGGAGCAGTACCGCGAATACGGCTGGGCGGACCTGCACGAGATGTCCCATGGAGAGGCGTTCTTCTGGCTGGCGCAGAACCGCTTTCGAGCCGGCGGGCTGTACATGCTCGATGAACCGGAGGCTGCCCTCTCTCCGCAGCGACAGCTGGCACTGCTCGTCCGCATGCACGAGCTCGTGACAGGGGGCAGCCAGGTGCTGATGTCGACGCACTCGCCGATTCTCATGGCCTACCCGGGGGCGACGATCTATTTGCTGAATGACGCCGGTATCCGGCGGATCGCCTACGAGGACACGGAGCACTACACGATCACGCTGTCGTTTCTGCGGGATCGGGACAGGATGCTCCGGATGCTCTTCGAGGAGTAGGCCGTCGAACAACCGGCAGGCGGTTGCCACCGGAGCGGATGACCTGCCCATACTCGCTCTGAACGGGAGTCAGACTTCTGATGACGTCACCCGAATCGCGCGCTGCTGGTCCGGTCCTGAATCCTGTGGCCGAGGTCGTGGAGATCGTCGCGAGCCCGACGGCCCCCGGCCGAGTACCGCACCCTGCTCGACTACACGGACGTGGGAGTTCTTCAGTCCGTGCGCGAGGATCCCTCCTGCGACGACCGGACCGTACTCCTCGGACGGAAGAGGGGGTGAGCGGTTCGACGAGCATCGGTCGAACTTGCAGGGGCCGGCCCGGGCGGCGACTCTGTCCGCGCAAAACAGTCCAGGCGGCTTCGGCTTTCGCAGGCCGGAGCCGGTCCACGTGCCTGCACCGAGGAGGGTACCGGGAATGACGACCGTGATCGCCGTGCACGAGGTCGACAACGTCGACCAGTGGCTCGCTTCAACTTTGCGAGCCGAGTTCTTCGCCGCCCACGGAATGACCGTGAAGACGTTCGTCGATCCCGCGGGTGGGAACCGGGTCGGCGTGCTGATCGAGAACGTATCGAGCCTGGAAGCGCTCATCGCGGCCCTCGGAGGCCCTGATGCGGCTGCGGCGATGGAGAGCGATGGAGTTCATCCAGACACGCTGGAGCTCTTCGTAGCTTCGTAGAAGGAACAGCTTGCGCTGCACATGTCGCGGCTCCAGTAGTGCGGCCGCATTGGGCCGGCCGCGATCTTCTCCACACGGAGGAAGGCGCGAAGTGGTGGAGAAACAAGGCATCGCGGCTGTGCGTCGAAGGGTCCCGGCGGCAGGTAGACGCCGCGACGGCCGGGGCGGCGGCGCCCTCGAAATAGAGAGCCGCCGCGCCCGTGCGGCCACCGATCGGCCGGAAGCTCCGAAAAGCCCGCGCCCTACTTGACCTCGAACTCGATCTTCATCCCGTGCTCGGTGTGCGGCATGCCGTCACCGGCGTCGGGGACGAAGCAGGTGGCGGCGTAGCGGCCGGCGGCGAGGTCGAGCTCCACCAGGTTCTCCACACCCGGCGCGATGCCGGACACGCCACCGACGACGGCGCCCGGTGGGGGGCCTTGCATGTTGAAGACCCATGCGATCAGGTCGTCGACGTGGGCTCCCTCGTCCAGCCGCCACAGGACGACCTCGTGGGTCTGCCCCGAGGTGTTCGTGAACCGGACCTGTTGAACGCCCGGGTGCAGAGGCTTCTCGATCACGAAGGCGTAGTCGACCAGGTCGATCGTCAGGTCTGCCGCCGGCATGGCCTCCGGCGGGCTCGAGGATTCCTCCACCAGGAACTCCCTGGCCATGCCCTTGGCCAGGTGGGTGATGCCGTCAGGGCTCGGAACGTGGCAGACGAACGCGTACTTCCCCGGCTTCATCTCGATCGTGGCATTGCTGACGGCGCCCGGCTCCATCATCACCATGGGACCGCCCATGTCCACCGCCCAGGCGGGCGCAGCGCCTCGACCCTTCTCGACCGCCTCCAGGTAATCCGCCAGATCGTGCCCGCCCTCCAGCCGTACGATCCATGCGTGATGAGGCTCGGCGCCCTCGTTCCGGAGCTCGAACGTCACAGCTCCCGCGGGGATGCGATCGGGCGCATCGAATCCGTATTCCCGTGAAACGATGTGGACGACCGGCGGTTCGGGGTGGTGACCGCTCGAAGAGGAGAATGAAGGCCCGGCCGGCACGGCCAGGCTCGCGAGTACCGCCAGAATTTCCAGCATCCTGCCCACTCCATGTTGCGCGTACGAACCCTGCCGGACACGATCGCCGTCGACCGGCCGGAACCGGATCCCTGCATCAGAGAAAACCAAGAGCGGGCAAAAAGGGAAGGCCGTCTGCTGACGCGACAGGCGGTTCGCCCCCCCGCGGTTCGCAGCCCGGAATTTTGCATCGGCCCTGCTTCGTGCGATATTCCTGCATGCTCGACCGGAGGCACCTGCTCGGCAGGTCCGGGCGTCGCCACGACTTCCAGGCAGCCGGCACCCGCCGAAGAGCCAACCCCGAGGAGGCCTGACAACGTGCACAGGTCCTATCCGGAACCCGCAAGCACGACGACGATCGTCCTGCTGAGCGCGGCAGCCGTGGCCGCGGCCGTGGGGGCCGTGTTCTGGTGGCATCGCCCGCTGGCGCTCGCGGCGCTGGTGACCGGGGCCTACGTCATTCACTTGCTCGCGATCCGCCGGTCCGCAGCCGATGCCGTGATCTTCCAGTCACGGAAGCTGCGGGAGGAAGCCACGCTGCTCGAGCTCGAGTACCAGAGCAAGCTCCGGGAGCTGGATCAGAAACAGCCGGAACTGGAACGCGAGCGCAGACGATTGCAGGAGCAGTGGCAGCACCTTCGGGGGCTGGTGGATGAGCGCGAGACGCGCAAGGCTGCGATCCACAAGACGGAACTGGAGCTGGAGCGGGTGCGCAAGGAGGCCGCGGAGGCGCTGGAAGCGGGACGACGCGATGCCCGTGACCGGCAGGAGCGGGAAGCCCAGCTCCAGGAACGGATCTCGAAGCTGGAGCTGGAGCGTCAGCGCGTCCGGAAACAGTGGCACAAGGTCAAGGGGCTCGTCGTCGAGCGCGAGAGCCGCGAACAGAAGATCCGTGAATACGAGCTCGAGCTCGAGAAGGTGCGGAGCGAGGCTGCCGAGGCCGTGAAAGCCGCGGGGCGCGCCGCGCGACTCAACGAAGATCGGGAATCCGAACTCCTCAGCCGCATTTCCAGCCTCGAGGATGAGCAGCGTCGCGCGCGCGAGCGGGACGTGACCATCGGGGAGCTGTCGGCACAGGTCATGGAACTGGAGGCAGACCGGCGCGATGCGGAGGCGGCGCTCGCCGAGATCGCCGCGCACCATCCACGGCGGTCCGTCGATGCCATCCCTTCGAACGGTTCTTCTCCGTCAGACAGCGGTCCCCGGCTCCGGGCCTGGCAGTTCATCGCCCACAAGCAGGGACGCGGCCGGACACCGTAAGCCGAATCTCATGGACCGGATGCGAGTCAGCCGCCCGAAGGCGGCTGATTCGTTCGAGTCTGCCATCGCCGATCAACTTCGCTCAGCGACCTTTCTTGAAACTCATTCTGTCGCACCAGGCACAGTATCCGGCGCGGGCGAAGAAGAAGGTGATCGCGTGGAGCCCGCCGGCGATGGCCAGCATGCCGAGAAGGTATGGGGCCTGATCCATTGTCCAGTTCATATGTTCTCCCTCGAGCCCGTGGTCATCCGGCTCGCGCAGGTGCATGCATGGTTGCTGGTGGCGGTCGCACACCGCCTCCGCTCGAGTCGCAAGAGCAGCAGATTCCATGCCTGCAGGTACCCTGGCACCCCCATTACGCACTGAATGTCACGATTATGGGCAGAAGGCTTGGCAGGCTGCGCCTGTCGAAGTCAGTTGTGACTTGTTTTCAGGAGTATTATCCGAAAATCACGATATGGAGAGTTTGTGACGATATGTCACTTGAGTGGTCAGAAAAACCGCACTTGTATCACAGTGGTACGTTGTCGATCAGTCGCACTCCTCCAATTCTCACGGCAGCGAGAAGTCGTCCCTCCACCGCCTCGACGTAGTCCACCACGATTCCTGCCTCCTCCAGCCGGGCGCGAACCTCCGCCGCCGATCCGCCGGCTCGAAGAGTCGAGGCGAACTCCGCCGCCAGCGACCGGGCAGCGGGATCGAGCCGGACGTTACGTGAGCTCATCGCGAGGCCATCGTCTTCCCGCACCGTCGGACAGCCGACGATCTGCGTCCTCAGGAACAGCGCCGCCGCCATGTCCTTCACGAGCTGCAGCTGCTGCCAGTCCTTCTCGCCCATGTACGTACGCTGCGGGTCCGTCAACAGCAGCAGCTTGAGGACGACGGTCAGCACGCCGTCGAAATGCCCGGGCCGATGGGCGCCCTCCAGTGCTCCGCTCCGTTCCCGTTCCGTGACGCGAAACCGGTATCCGTCCGGATAGATGGCATCGGGGGCCGGGGCGAAGACGGCATCCACTCCGGCGGATTCGAGCAGCGCCACGTCACGACCGAGCTCGCGCGGATAGGCCTGCAGGTCGGATGGGTCATCGAACTGGGTGGGATTCACCAGAATGGACACTACGGTCCGGTCGTTCTCGGATACGCTGCGCCGGACGAGCGACAGGTGTCCTTCGTGCAGGGCCCCCATCGTGGGGACGTAGCCGACGCTCGCGCCGGCCGCGCTCCAGGCCGCGCGAATGTCGCCCCACTCCTCCAGAGTGCGCGCGACGATCACTCGTACGACTCCTCCGGAGACGGAAAGCTGCCGTTCTTGACGGCGCGGTCGAACTCGGTCACCGCGTCCTGGATGAGGGTGTACCCGTCCGCGAAGGCGCGGACGAACTTCGGCTTCACCTCGCGCTGCAGACCCGCCAGGTCGTGGAGCACCAGCACCTGGCCGTCCACGTGGGGGCCGGCACCGATCCCGATGGTCGGAATCGACACGGCCTCGGTGATGGCCCGGGCCGCCTCGGAGGGCACGCCTTCCACCACGAGCGAGAAGCAGCCGGCCTCCTCCAGCTGAACCGCCTCGTCCACCAGCCGGCCCACGGCTCCGCTCTCCCTGCCCTGCACCCGGTAGCCGCCGAGCGCGTTCACCGACTGGGGCGTCAGGCCCACGTGCCCCATCACCGGGACTCCCGAGCGCTCGATGTGGCGCACGACATCCGCGTGCCCCTCGATGCCCTCCAGCTTCACCGCGTGCGCGCCGGCGGTCAGGAAAGCGTCCACCACGTCCATGGCGGCCGCAACGCCTTTCCGGTGCCACGGAAACGGCATGTCACCGATCACGAACTTGTCCGGAGCACCGCGCGCCACTGCCGCGATGTGAAGACTCATGATTTCGGGTGTCGCCGGGATCGTGGTCGGGTGACCGTGCATGATCATCGCCGCACTGTCCCCGACGAGGATCGCATCGACGGGAGATTCCGCCAGAATCCGGGCCGACCACCAGTCGTAACAGGTCGTGAGCGTGAGTTTCCGGCCGTCGCGCTTCGCAGCGGCGAAATCGTGGATGTTCACTCGGCTCCCTCCGATCGCGAATCGCTCAGCCCGGGGCGCGCCGCCTCGACGATCGCCCGGTATACCTCGCGCCACGGGTCATCCCCGAGCGCCGCGAGGTTCGCGGCAACGGTCCTCCGGTCGCCACGGGCCAGCGGTCCGGTGAGCGCTCCCGGCCCGTGTTCGGCGATGTTTGCGCAGGTGCGCTCGAGATACGGCAGCGCCGCCTCGGTCGGCAGTCCCAGTTCGGCGAAGATCTCCATCGCCCGGTTCCACAGCAACGTCGTGAAGTTCCCTCCCATGACGCACGCCGCGTGGTACCGGGGCCGGTCCCGCGGATCGATCGTCCAGTGCGGATTGTCGAGGTCGGGAAACACCTCGCCGAAGGGCGGTCCGTCGACGTCGCAGATGAAGGGGATCCGGGGATACACGTCGTCGTCGTACAACTCGGGCCCGAACGTGTACAGGGGGTGCATGCCGGTCGCGCGGGGAGTGCGGAGGCTGCCGGATGCATGGATCAGCCGGTGCGCCGACAGGTCGTGGGTCGCCAGAAACGGCTCGATGGCATCGTCCCGGATCAGCACCAGGATCACCGGGCACTCCGCGAGTGCCTGCTCCACGCGACCCCCGCCGCGCGACCAGCGCCTGACGTGAAGTCCGAGCGACTCCATGTAATGGCCGAGATGTGTGGCGACCCGGCCGCTCCCGACGATTCCGTACGGAGCGGCCGGCGAACCCGGCCGATCGCTCACGTCAGGCGGGCAGCACCGTCGAAGGTTCTTCCACCAGGTCGCGGACGAAGCGGTTCTTCGCGTCCACGAGAATCGCCTTCGGCTCGAGCGGAACGGAGCTGAGCTCGAAGCCCATGATGATGACCTCGTCGCCCCGGCTTACCCGGTGTGCGGCGGCCCCGTTGATCTCTACGGCTCCGGAGCCTCGCGGTCCGGCGATCGTGTAGGTCTCGATCCGTGCACCGTTCGTGTTGTCCACGATCAACACCTTCTCACCCGGCCACAGACCGACGCGGTCCATCAGGTCCTGGTCGATCGTCACGCTGCCGACGTAGTTCACGTCCGCTTCCGTCACGGTCGCCTTATGTATCTTGGAACGCAGTACCCACCGCATTCGCATTCTCCTTCCGAGTACATCCCGGGTCCGGTCGTATGAGCCACACCCGAATCTATCCGCTGCACCTGTCGGACGCCCGTTTCCCGGCGCGGCGCCTCCGCCGCGCACTCAGAACCCCGCATCAGTTCGGGGGTTCCGCGCGACTCAGCGACTCAGCTGCGCCGGATCGTGAACCACGATCTGGGGCGTGCCACGGTGCAGTTCGATCTTCCCGGCCACACATACGTGCCGACCCCGCAGTTCGGTTTCAGGGGCGCCCCGCAGGCCGCGCCGGGTGGAGATGGGTATGACGATGGTGAAAGGCTGGTTCGGATAAGGTCGCTCGAGGTTCAGAAAGGTCAGGCCGTCCCCGCCGAGAAAACGGCCGTCCGCAACCGCTCCGCATACCGTCGCCACCTCACCCGCGTGCCGGTTCGCCTCATACGCATCGAACCGCGGACCGTCACCGGGCCGCGCACCGGCGGCGGTGCGCGCCTCTTCGTCGCCGCGCAGCCGGAGGGGACCGTCCGCCAGGCGACCGTCCCACAGCCGTCGTCCGGCATCCTGCGCTTCCTTCTGGGCCGCCCGCAGGCGCTCCTGGTAGCGGACGTTCGGCGGAAAGCTGCGCGCGGCGGCGTATCCCTCGCGCACCAGAAGCTCGTTGACGAGCGTATCGCCGATCCAGACGTACGCCAGCAGCCGACCGAACGTGTCGCGCGTCTGCACGTCGTACTCGAGGCGCACGGTCCGGCCGTCCACGAGCCGCCGGTTCGCTTCCGTCGCCACGCGGGCCATCTCGAGCACGGCTTCCCGCGAGTCGCTCATCTCCGGCGAGTCGATCCCGATGTAGCGGATCTTCTGCCGGCGGCCCGATACGACCGCCTCGATGGTGTCGCCGTCGTAGACTCGGGTGACCTCGGCACCATCGCCGCTGCCCGGCCACGAGCCCACGGCCACGACGGACAGCAGCAGCGCCGCCCCCACGCCGACGAGCAGCCCGCGACGTCCGAGCAGCCGATTCACGGGCGGATTCTCAACCGGGCCCGGATCCGGCATCATCATCTGTCAGGGACCGGTTGCTCCACCTCACGTCGAGGTCGCGCCCCCGCCCCACTCGATGTCTTCTTCGAGCGCTGTCTCGAGCGCCTGCACCGCCAGCTCGAGAACCTCGTCGAGGATCTCGGCGAACCGTTCTTCGCCAGCCTCCAGGCGCTCGTCGATTTCCTCGCCCAGCGTCTCGATCAGGCCGTCCAGTGACCCGAAATCGAGGCTGTCGAGCGCCCGTTCAACGCCCTCCGCGTCCCTTCGGACCAGCGAGCGGAACAGGCCGGCGAGCTCCGGATGCCCGTCTTCGTCCAGGTTCCGGGCCACGGCGTCGGCCCACAGTGTGAGTGAGTCCTCCTGCGCACGATCCTGCTTCGAGTCAGACATGGTCCCGTCCCCGGGGAGCGTGAGAAGGCGAGCCGAGAATCGGCCGTACGGTCCTGAAGGCTATGGTGTCGGGTGGCGGGAGGTCAAACCTGCGAGGAACTGCTCGCGGATGCCCGCCCGGTCGACCTTGCCGGAGGAGGTCTCCGGGAATCGTTCGACCCACACGATCGCTCTCGGACGCTGCCAGGTCGCCAGGCCTTCCCGCAGGGCGGGCGCCAGCACCGAATCGCGGTCGGCTGCGCTCCCGGGATGGGCGGAATCCGGCTCCAGGGCGGCGACCACCACCTCGCCCCATGTCTCGTCGGCGATTCCGAGCACGACGGCGCGTCGCACCTGCGGCAGCGACTCCAGGAACCGCTCCACCTCCGCGGGGAACACCTTCTTCCCCCCCGTGACGATCATCTCGTCCGCCCGGCCGAGAATCGTAACCGAGCCGTCGTCGTTGACGCGCCCGGCATCTCCGGTGCGGAACCAGCCGTCGTCGTCCAGCGGCGAGCCCGGACCGGCCCCGCCCAGGTAACCGGTCAGCAGTGCCTCCCCCCTCACCTCGAGCCGCCCGTCCCGACTGCGCACCTGCCAGCCATCCAGGGGAACGGGAGCGCGGGGGTCGCCGCCCGGAATCGCCGTCGCGACCTGCGAGCAGGTCTCCGTCATGCCCCAGGTCTCCAGGACGGGAAGCCCGCGACCGATCGCCTCCGTCCACAGCCGGGGCGAGGCCGGTGCGCCTCCGACGAGCACCACGCGCAGGGATTTCAGCCGGGTCCGGGACGAGTCGCTGTCCAGCAGACGGGCGAGCATCGTGGGGACCAGCGAAACCATGGTGACGGACTCCCGTTCGATCAGGCGGCCGAGCCGTTCCGGATCGAATTCGCCGGCGAGTACGAGGGTGCGGCGGGCGATCAGGCAGCGGGTGAGAATCGACAGACCCCCGACGTGCGCCAGCGGCAGGACGCACAGCCAGCGGTCCCCCGCCCGCCAGCCCAGCCTCCGCTCGCTGGCAGCCGCCGAAGCAAGGAAGGCGGCACGAGACAGTTCGACACCCCGCGGCGCCCCTGTGCTTCCCGACGTGAACAGGACCGCGAGCGGCGCTCCAGCGGGCGGGGCCTGCCGGACCGCCGTGGCCTCCGCCAGCAGCCGCCGCCGAAGCAGCAGTTCTCTTTCCGGCAACCCGGGGTCCAGCAGCGCGAGCGGTTCCTCGCGATCGAGCGCGGCCAGGATCCGGAACACGGTTTCGGGCGTAGGGGTCGCGGCCAGCGGCAGGAAGGACCGCGCGCCCGCCGGCTCCGGCCGCCGGGGAACCCGATCGACTTCCGCGGCGAGCTCCCGCCAGCTCCACTTCCCCCCATCATCCGTGACCAGCGCGAGGCCGTCCGGATTCTCCCCGGCCGCCGCTCGCACCGAGAGAGAGCTCATATTCTTCCGTCCCCCGCCGCTCTCTCGATCAGGGGTGCAGGGTCGATCCCGTGCCCGGAGATCTCTGCGGGCAGGAGGCCGGGACCGCGGAGCTGAGGCACGGTGATGTCGGGCCACGCGTCAAGCACTCCGATCCGGTCCAGTCCCTGGGCCGGCACTTGCGGGCCCGTCCCGCCCGCGGCCAGCGCGGCGAGGGCCAGTGCCGCTTCGCAGGCGGCGCCATGCGCTACCGGGCCCCCGAACGCGTGGGTCACCACGCAACGGCGGCCCCGGGCGGCGGCGCGTCGGCCGAGCTCCATGCAGCGATCGATGCCGCCGAGCAGAGAAGGCTTGAGCACGAACACCGAAATCTCGTCACAGGCGAGCAGCGCCGACGCGAGATCCGGATCGCGCAGTGATTCGTCCGCTGCCAGCGGCACGGGCGATCCATGCAGGTCCAGCAGCGCCGCTCCGGATACGGGCTCCTCCACGTACTCGGGATCCAGAGGTGCCAGCCGCTCCAGGATTCGCGGGCACTCGTCCGCACTCCACGCGCCGTTGGCGTCCAGGCGCAGGGTCATACCGGTCCCATACTCGGCGCGCACCAGGTCGAGCAGCGGGAGCTGGCGGTCCAGCTGTTCACCGGTGCCCAGCTTGGCCTTCAGCACCCGGATCCCGCGGCGGTGCGCCTCCGCTGCGGCCTCGAGAACCGCCTCCGAATCGCTCAGGGGGATCAGCGCGTTGATCGGGTAGCCCGACATCGAAGGCCGCGTGCCCGGACCGACCCGGCCTCGACCGGAACCCGACTCGAGCGCTTCCTGCGACGGATCAGTGGCCGCGCTCAGCAGCAGCTCGTGGGTCGGCAGCCCGGCGCGACGTCCTGCCAGGTCGAACAGGGCGGAGACGACGGCTGCACGCGCCGAGGACGACTGCGCCTGCAGTTCCTCCAGCACACGCGCCGCGCTCCCCGGAAGGACGCGCTCGCGCTCGCCGGCGTCGGCCCCGCGGGCGAGCTCCTGTGCGGCGCCGAACAGGGCGTTCATCGCCTCGGAATCGGCGAGCAGACGCAACAGGGCGGCGGCGGCCCTCCCCGGCGAGTCGTCCGGGAAGCCGGCGAGCGGCGAGGCTTCGCCCCAGCCGGACCTCGATTCCGGATCGCGAAGCTCGAGCAGCGCCCCGAATCTCCGCTTCGAGCCGGTCGATGCCGGGACCGGTCGCCGCCGACCGTCGCCCGTCGAGAGGGGAAAGCGGATCACCCGCGCGCGTGCCGGCCCGGTGCTCATGGCTTTCCGCCGAGCACCAGACCGGTGCTGTACAGGGCCGACCAGACGAGCAGCAGTCGCGCCGTGCCGGCCAGCGTGCGGTTCAGAGCCGGCCCCCGCTTGTCGCGCAACGATCGCACGAGCGGCACCGCGAGCGGCGCGGCGGCGAGAGCCAGCAGCAGCGTGCGCGGGCCCCGGCCGGTGACGACGAGGGCCACGGGAACCAGGAAAGCGAGCGCCGTCAGCGCTACGAACTCGGCCACCCCCCACTCGCGACCGAAGCGGACCGGCAGGGTGCGCTTGCCCGACATCCGATCCTGCTCGATGTCGCGGACGTTGTTGACCACCAGTATCGCCGTCGTCAGACAGCCGGCGGCGAATCCCGCCGGCCAGGCCTGCCCCGGCACGTATCCGGCCTGCACGAAGGCCGTGCCGCACACGGCCGCGAAGCCGAAGAACAGTAGCACGAACAACTCGCCGAGACCGTTATAGCCCAGCGGATACGGTCCGCCGGTATACGCGATCGCCGCCACGATCGCCGAGAGTCCGATCACGACCACCGGCCACCCCGCGACCGCCGTCAGGTACAGGCCGACGAGAATCGAGGCGCCGAACACGACCGCCATGCCCGTCCGCACCTGACCGGGCGTCAGCAGGCCCGCCTGGGTGACACGCATCGGGCCCGTGCGCCCCTCCCGGTCCGCTCCACGCTCGAAGTCGTAGACGTCGTTCGCCAGGTTCGAGCCCACCTGCAGGAGCAGGGCGCCGATCGCTGCGGCGATCGCCGGGCCCGCCCGGAACCCGCCCACCGAGTACGCCACGGCGGTCCCGACCAGTACGGGCGCCACTGCCGCAGGCAGCGTCTTCGGCCGCGCCGCCAGCACCCATGTAGAAATCGGCCCGGGAGCAGGTTCCGTCATGGCGATCAGGGGAAGCGTGGGAATTTCCGGAAGTCCGGCCTCCGCTTCTCCAGGAAGGCCTGCTTTCCTTCCTGCGCCTCCTCCGTCAGGTAGAACAGGAGCGTGGCATCGCCGGCCAGCTGCTGCAGCCCGGTCTGACCGTCGCAGTCCGCGTTGAGCGATGCCTTGAGCAGCCGGATCGCCGTGGCACTGTGCTGGAGAATCTCCAGGCACCATTGCACGGTCTCTTCCTCCAGGCGCTCCAGCGGCACGACGGTGTTCACCAGGCCCATGTCCAGGGCCTGCTGCGCGTCGTACTGCCGGCAGAGAAACCAGATCTCACGCGCCTTCTTCTGCCCCACGCTGCGGGCGAGGTAGGAGGATCCGTAGCCGCCGTCGAAGCTGCCGACCTTCGGGCCGGTCTGTCCGAAACGTGCGTTGTCGGCGGCGATCGTCAGGTCGCAGACCACGTGCAGTACGTGCCCACCGCCGATCGCGTAACCGGCCACCATCGCGATCACCGGCTTCGGCAGCGTCCGGATCTGCCGCTGCAGGTCCAGCACGTTCAGACGTGGCACCTCGTCGCTGCCCGCGTATCCGCCCAGCTTCCGCACCGACTGGTCGCCGCCGGAGCAGAACGCCTCTCCGCCGGCCCCGGTCAGGATCGCGACCCCGATGTCCGGGTCATGCCGAACGTCGGCAAAGGCCCGTTCCATTTCGAACACGGTCTGCGGTCGGAACGCGTTCCGCACCTGCGGTCGATTGATCGTGATCTTCGCGATTCCGGCCTCGCACTTGTGATACAGAATGTCCTCGAAACCGAAGTCCTCCTGCGGAATCCAGTCGACTGCGCTCATTCCCTTCGAACCTCCCGGGCGATCCCCGGGATCGCCGCTGGCTGGGTTGTCGTTTCGAGGCCCGGCCTCACGCCGGCGCCCCGCCCCTTCCGGAGCTGACGGACAGCAGGTCGATCCACTCTGCGACCGACGGACCATCCACCCGGGCCGCGATGACCACCGGTCCCGTGCCGGCGAGAGCCCCGCCGATGGCACGGGTCAGCTCGGCGGCGGTCCTGACCGATACCCCCTCGACGCCGAACGCAGCGGCAGCCGCTGCGGGATCCACCGTCGGGGCGGTACGGAAGAAGCGCTCGAACGAGCGCTCGTCCCCGTGCAGCGCGGCCCGGATCGGAAGCAGGTCGAACAGGCGGCCTCCGCCGTTGCACAGCACCACGATCGCGAGGGGACGCTCCAGCTGACCGGCGGCGGCCAGCCCACCCACGTCGTGCTGGAAACTGACATCCCCGAGCAGCAGCACGGCCGGAAACCCCGAGGCAGCCACCGCTCCTGCCGCCGCCGATATGCCCCCGTCGATCCCGCTCGCTCCCCGCTGCGACAGGACCGCGATCGAACGGTCCGCGGCCGGACAGAACAGGTCCACTTCGCGCACCGGCAGGCTGTTGCCCAGCGCGAGCAGACCGCCCGCCGGAACCGCGTCGACCGCGGCCCGCACGGCGGCGGGCTCAGGAAAGCCGCCCTGCTCGGCGAGCAGCCGCTCCAGTCGGCTCCATACCCGGACCGACTCCGCCCGGGCCCTGGCCGCCCAGTCGGCCTCGGGCGCGATTCCCTCCAGCCGCTCGGACAGCCCGTCGAGCGCGGCGCCCGGATCGGTGATCCATACGTCGGATGCCCGGTTGAACGCCTCCGGGAACCCGCGCCGCGCGATCACCACCCGCTCGGGAGCGCGATCCGAGGCCAGCCAGCCACAGAGTCCCCGGCCGGTCGGAGCGTCGCCCAGCTGGAGCACGAGATCGGGCTCCAGGGAATCGGGGCCGGGCGATGTCCCCAGCACATGTTCGAATGCATCGAACACGGATCCTCGCGGCGCCCCCCCTCCGAACCGCTCCTGGCTGGCGGCTTCGGGGACCAGGACGAAACCGGACCGCTCCAGGAACTTCTTCATCACCGCGTGCGGAATCGCCCCGGTGAGCGGTGCGGGACCCGCCAGTACGATTCCCCGCCGCGCCCGGCGAACCCGAGCCGCGAGCTCATCCAGTGCTCCCGGCGGGGGCCGCAGGTCCGGTCGCCGCGGCTTCGGAAGGCCGCCCGCCACCGACGCCGCCACCCGCGCACGCAGAGTGCGCAGCTCGGGCGGGTCGTCCGAATCCGCCTGCAGAGGCTTCCGGAAGCGGGCGTTGAGATGGACGGGGCCCGGGTCCGGATTCAGCGACGCCTGGACGATCCGCGCGGCGGTGCGCGGCAGTCCCTCGCAGGCGCGCGGATCGGGATCGGGGACCCCGAGGTCCAGCGATTCCCTGACCCAGCGCCCGAACAGATGGGCCTGGTCGATGGTCTGGTTGGCGCCCCTGGCCTGCAGTTCCGGCGGCCTGTCCGCCGTCAGGACGATCAACGGAATGCCGGACATCGAAGCTTCGATCAGGGCCGGGTAGTAGTGCGCCGCAGCGGTGCCCGAAGTGCACACCAGCAGGCTCGGCTCGCCCGTCACCCGCCCTTCTCCCAGGGCCATGAACCCGGCCACGCGCTCGTCCGCGACCACCGTCGCCCGCAGCCGGCCCTCGGCTTCCGCTCGCCGGATCGCCAGCACCAGCGGGGTGGAACGCGAGCCCGGGCTCACGACGGCGTGTCGGACGCCGCTCGCCGCGAGGGAATCGATCAGCCACTCGGCCCAGGCCACCTGGAGATGCGCGTTGCTCATCCCGGAATCTCCGTGACTCGGAGCGCCGAGGACAGTCGCCGCATCTTGGCGTCCGTTTCGCGATACTCGGCCACGGGGTCGGAGGCGAGAACGATGCCCGCTCCCGCATACAGCCAGGCCATGTGCTCGGAGAGCAGGGCGGAGCGGATGCCGACGGCGATTTCGGCATCGCCCGCCGTGTTCACCCAGCCGATCGGACCGGCATACCAGCCCCGTTCCACGGGCTCCGAGTGGGACAGGAAGTGCAGTGCTTCGACCCGGGGCAGCCCGCCCACCGCCGGCGTCGGGTGAAGCGCCTCGAGCAGCTGAAACGTGTCCACCCCCGCCTTCAGCTCGGCCTCGATCCGGGCGCACAGGTGCGCCAGGCCGGTGAGTCCGCGGACTTCCGGCCATGCCGGCAGGGACCGATGCACCACCAGAGGATCCAGTGCCTCGACGATGCCGCGCACGACGAGAGCATGCTCCTCCAGGTCCTTTCCGGAGCCGAACAGCCGCTCGGCAGCCTGCGCGAGGGCCTCGGCCCGCGGGACCTGCGGGTCCAGGCGGCGCGTTCCCGCCAGCGCCTCGGTCCGCAGCCGCCGGCCCGTCCTCGACATCAGCAGTTCGGGCGAGGCGCCCAGGAACGTACGTCCTCCGCGGCGCACGCCGAACACGTACTCGCTGGAGCGCGATGCGAGGCCCGAGAGAACGGCCGCGGGATCACGCGGCGCATCGAGCGCGATGGCACGCCGCCGGCAGACGACGACCTTGCGCAGTCTTCGCTCCCGGATCGCGGCCCGCGCCTGCTCCACGAGCCTCACCCATTCGTCGGGCATTTCGACCTCGGCCGGGCCCGGCAGTCCACCGGGCAGACCCCGCTCCGCTGCCGCGGTCCGCACTCCCTCCAGGGCCCGGACGAGCTCCGTGAACAGGCGTGCGAATCCATCCGCTGGCGACCCGGGATTCTGATCCGGCGACGATTCCACGGCGAGCCGGCAGCGCACCCTGTCGCCGGCCGCCTCGACGGAGATCCGCGGCAGCACGAACTCGCCGCTCCCGAATTCCGCCCACACGCCGGTGCAGGCACCGGAAGCGAAGGCCGTGCCGCCGTAGAGCCGGACAGGCTCGCCGAATTCCGCCCCGCTCCCGGCGTCGAGCAGCGTCAGGCGTCCGGCGAGTCGGTCCAGCGCGGCAGCGGAAGCCGCAGCGGCGGTCCCCGGGCCGGCCGGCACGGAGGCCGCCCGACCGATGGCGGCCGACTCCGTGCCGGACGGAGACTTCCAGAACGTCGCGTCCTCGTCCGGAAATGCGCGCCACAGCTGCAGCGGGGCGATAGAAGGGATCTCGAATGTGACGACTGCGATGGCGTGGCGGCCCGTCAGCCCGGGAGCGAGAGACCGCAGGCGCGCGGCGATGTCGCGAACCGCTGCGGGATCAAGGCCGCGGGTCCCGATCGCCACGGCGTGCGGAGGTCCCGGTCTCAGCCGGAGACAGGAATGGCGAACCGAGTGTCCGCGTGAAGCTCCGCGGCGAGCGCCTCGATCTCCTCGAACGTCAACGCCTGCGGACCGTCGCTCAGCGCGTGTCCCGGATCCGGGTGCGTCTCGATGAGCAGGCCTGCCGCTCCGGCCGCGATCGCTGCCCGGCTCAGGTGAGGAATCAGGTCCCGACGCCCCAGCCCGTGCGACGGATCCACGATCACCGGCAGCCCATGCACGTGCCGAAGCAGCGCGACGGAAGCGAGATCCAGCAGATTGCGGGTCCGGTCGTCGAAGCTGCGGATGCCGCGCTCGCAGAACACGACCGCCGGGGCTCCCGCCGCCAGGCAGTACTCCGCGGCGGAGAGCCACTCCTCCACGGTCGCCGCCATGCCTCGCTTCACCAGGACCGGCCGGCCGCTGCGTCCGGCGGCGTCCAGCAGGGCTCCGTTGTGCATGTTGCGCGAACCGATCTGCACGAGATCCGCCACGGCCGCGACCGCATCGACCGATCGCTCGGACAGCGCCTCCGTGACCACGAGCAGACCATTCACATCGGCTGCCTCGCGCAGCCAGCCCAGCGCTTCGGTCCCGACGCCCTGGAAGTCATACGGAGAGGTGCGCGGCTTGTAGGCACCGCCGCGGAGAAACCGGGCCCCGAGGCGAGCGAGCCGCTCGGCGGCCTCGTGGATCCCGTGCTCGGACTCCACGCTGCAGGGACCGGCCATCAGCACCGGTTCCGCGCCCGCCCCGATCTCCACGTCGCCGATCCGGACGCGAGCCGACAGGCCATCGACCCTCGGGTGCCGGGAAGCGGGCTCGGAAACGTCGGCCACGCCGGGAACTCCGAGCAGCGTCTCGCGGTCCACTTCACCCGAGTGTGAGTGGACGTACAACTGCAGCGAGCCCAGCCTGCCCTCGAACGGCGAGGTCCAGAGGCCGAGGCCGGCGAGGGCATCGCGCACGAGTCCCGCTTCCGCTCCCTCTGTCAGCGTTACGATCATCACGTCAGTCGGTCGAGTGTCCGTGTCTCAAGGGGCGCGTAGAATGCGCAGAAAGCCGCAGGGATACAAGGTCCACCCTGCTGTCCGACTGCGCCAGTACGGAGACACTCGGGCGGGAGAGAGGTTCCGGCGGCTCACCGGGCGCCGAGCCGTGCCCTCCATTCGGCTTCCTCGAGGATCCAGCGCAACTGCTTGCGGATGGACTCGCTCGACTCGAGCTCGTCCACCAGGATGCGAATCGCCTTCAGGACGTCCCGGTCCTTCTGCCTTCGCAACGGGCCCTGCTGCGGCAGCCGTCGCAGCGCACGGGCCGCGGCTCCCGCCGGATCGGCATCCACCGCTTCCCGGGGCGTCTCCAGGTACAGCGCCACCAGGTGGCGCGCGCGATCCGTCATGGCCACCTGCCGCAACAGGTCATCGGTAGTCGTCGGTAGATCGGGTCGGTGCGACATCTCTGCTCGTCATGTACCGGTTCATGTCCGGGCCCGCGGAGGGCCGCTTCGAAAGAGGAGAATGCAACGCGCGTGCCTTGACCCAACGTGCTGCAGACAAACGCCTTACGCATCCGGTCGTCAGCCGGGGGTTGCAGAATCGCAACATCCTTCCCGGCACAATCTATCGAATCGGGCCTCCGTCACGCTTGCGCGGTCCGCTTCGGGGCCCGAGCGTTGGCGGGGCCGGAGCGTTCCGTGGCTTGCCGCCCCCCCGGCGCCCACCCCGCAAGGAGCAGCTTCAATGCGTCCGTCGACCCGAGCGAGAACCGCATTCCGTTGCCCACCACCGTCCGGCGGCCGGAGGGCACCCGCCGGCCCGCGGGCGAAGGCGGTTCCGCTGTGCGCGCTGTTCACCGCGGTCCTCACCGGTCACATCTCCGCTCAGGAGCTCGCCCGGATGAGCATCACCGACGTGCCCGGCATCCAGGTCGGTCACCACACCCTCTCCGGCCGCATGACCGGTTGCACCGTGATCCTCACACCGGGAGGCGCGACCGCCGGCGTCGACGTCCGGGGGGGCGCGCCGGGCACCCGCGAGACGGCCCTGCTCGACCCCGTCAACACCGTCAGCGAGGTGCATGCAGTCGTACTGGCGGGCGGCAGCGCGTTCGGACTCGACGCGGCCGGCGGCGTGGTGCGCTGGCTGGAGGAGCGGGCGATCGGCTACGAAGTCGGCGAGCATCGAGTTCCGATCGTAGTCGGTGCGATCCTGTTCGATCTCGGAATCGGCGACGGGCGGGAACGCCCGGACGCGGCGTGTGGGCATGCGGCGGCGGAGGCCGCTTCGATGCGCGATCCCGCGGAGGGGAATGTCGGAGCGGGGGCGGGCGCCACCGTAGGCAAGCTCCTGGGCATGTCCAGGGCGATGAAGGGCGGGATCGGGACGGCGTCCATCCAGCGGGAGGACGGACTGATCGTCGGCGCCCTGGTGGCGGTCAACGCCCTGGGCGACGTGATCGACCCGAACACGGGCCGTGTGATCGCCGGCGTCAGGACGGCGGACGGCGAGGGCCTCGCGGACGCACGGCTCATCGTTCGCGGCAATCCGGAGAACGGCTCGGAGACCGGCCGCGAACCGCCCGACAACCCGTCGAACACGATCATCGGCGCCGTGGCCACCAACGCGCACCTGAGCAAGGCCCAGCTCACGATGGTCGCCCGCATGGCACACGACGGGCTGGCCCGCACGGTGTCGCCCGCCCACACGCCGTGGGACGGCGACACCCTGTTCGCGCTCTCCACCGGCGGGTGGTCCGGCGACGGCTCACCCGAGACCGCCGTACCGCCCTCCGTCGTGCTGGCCGTGGGAGCGCTGGCGGCCGACGCCGTGGCGGATGCCGTCATCCGGGCGGTCCGCATGGCGGAGGGAATCCCCGGGCTCCCGGCCGCAGGCGACCTCGAGGCGCCCCGCTGACAGCATGAACGCAGCCCTGCTGCTCCTGGTCGGCTACTCGGCACTGCTCGTAGCCCTGGGGGTCCGGGTCGGCCGCCGGGTGGATTCCAGCAGCGAGTTCTTCGTCGCCGGAAGGCAGCTCGGTCCCGGCCTGCTGTTCGCGACCCTGCTGGCCGCGAATATCGGCGCCGGTTCGACGGTCGGCGCAGCCGGGCTCGGCTATCGCGATGGACTGGCCGCCTGGTGGTGGGTCGGATCCGCAGGAATCGGGACCCTGGCGCTCGGACTGTGGGTCGGACCGCGGATCTGGAAGGTCGCGCGGGAACGGGACCTGTATACGGTCGGCGACTACCTGGAAGCCCGGTACGGGACGTCCGTTCGAGCGATCGTCGCCGTATTGCTGTGGGTGGCGACGCTGGCGATCCTCGCCGGTCAGCTGATCGCCGCCGCCTGGGTGCTGAACGTGGTGGCCGGACTGCCCAGGTGGGCGGGGTGCCTGGCCGCGGGTGGCGTCATGACCGCCTACTTCGCCGCGGGCGGGCTGCTGACGTCCGCGTGGGTCAACCTGGTCCAGCTCACCGTGCTGCTGATCGGATTCCTGGTGGCCCTGCCGTTCGCCTTGCAGGGGGCCGGAGGCTGGGAATCGATCGTCGCTGCCGCGCCCCCGGATCGGCCGGACTGGCTGGCGTTCGGCAGCAGCGGGGCGTCGGGCTGGACCTGGCTGTTCCTGCTGGCGCCGGCGTTCGTCGTCTCGCCGGGTCTCCTGCAGAAAGTCTACGGCGCCCGTGACGAGGGGACGGTGCGCCGGTCCGGGGTCGCCTGCGGGCTCGCCCTGCTGGCCTTCGCGTTCATTCCGGCGCTGCTCGGTATGAGCGCCCGGGTCATGGCACCGGCGCTGTCGAACCCCGAACTGGCGCTGCCGATCGTGCTGACGGAGGGCGTGCCGCTGCTGGTCGGCGGGCTCGCCCTCGCGGCCCTGTTCTCGGCCGAGATCAGCTCTGCCGACGCGATCCTGTTCATGCTCTCGACATCACTGTCCGAAGACCTGTGGAAGCGGTTCCTCCGACCCGAGGCAACGGACCGGGAAGTGCTCCGGACCGCTCGCGCCGCGGCGATCGCGGGCGGGGGATTCGGAGTCGCGCTGGCCCTTGCCCTTCCTTCGGTGATCGGCGCGCTGGCCGTGTTCTACACCCTGCTGACGGTGAGCCTGTTCGTGCCGCTGATCGCCGGCCTGTACTCCGATCGACCGGGGACGCTGCAGGCGATCGCGGCGATCGCGGGCGGGGTGACCACCGTGATCGGAGCGCGAGCGGCCGGACTGCCGAGCTCGGGGCTCGGCAGTCCCTACGTGCTGGGACTGGCAGCCTCCGGAGTCGCCTTCTGGATCACTGGCCTGCCGGTCAGGCGATCGCGCATTCGTTCTTCCCCGCCTCCAGCAGATCCGCCTCCGCCTGACCGACCTCCACGAGCCCGATGTTGATCGCCTTCATCCGGGCGTAGGCATCGGGTGCCGGGGCCTCGTGGGCGTTCACCCAGTAGACGAACTTCTCGCGATCCGCGGCGAGCCGCAGCGCTGAATTCGATTCTCGCAGGCGACCCACTTCCCGGCCGACCGTGCGGTCCTCGCAGCGCTCGGACTCGTCGGCGTAGTGGGCGGGAAGCACCAGCCAGCCCTCATCCCAGCGGGTGAGCGCGGCGTGGGCGCTGGCCCACAACTGCTCGCTCCATTCCTCGGTGCGACCCGCGAGATCCGGGCGCCCGACAGACTCGACGAACAGGAAGTCCCCGGTCAGTGCGGCCCGGTCTCCGGCGATCAGCGTCACGCTGCCCTCGGTGTGCCCGGGCGTATGAATCACCCGAATCACACCCCTGCCCAGCCGGATCTCGTCTCCAGCGGCGATCGGCGTGAACGGCAGAACTCCGGGCGTGCCGTCGTAGGGGTACACCATGTCGGCCGGATGCAGGTACCAGGGCACCCCGAGAGAGGCCGCCAGGTCGGGGCCGCCGCTGATGTAGTCCGCGTGAACGTGGGTGTCCGCCACCGCCGTGATCCGCGCCCCCGCCCGCTCGGCCTCCTGCAGCCAGGGCTCCGGGTACATCGAGACATCCACGGCCATCGCCTCGCCATCGCTGACGAGCAGATAGCCCAGCGCTCCCTTGCCGGGCCGGTCGAACTGGATCAGGCGATCGAAGCCGTCTGGTGTGGGCAACGGCCGGGGCAGCGACATGTGCATCCAGGCATTCATTCCGCCTGCCAGCGACTTCGCCCGGTATCCGGCGACGGTGAGCCAGGCGGCCACGCGGAGACTGTCGTTGCCCCGGCCACAGACCACGATCACGTCACGGTCGATGGAAAGTCCCGCCTCCGCCGGATCCGCCATCGCCAGCAGTTCAGATCCGGGGACGTTGTGGAAGCGCTCGGCCGGGACGGGGCTCACGACTCCCGCCGCGAGTCGGGCGGGAGCCCGCACGTCCAGGATCTGCAGCTCCTCACCGGCCTCGAGCCGCCGTGCGAGTTCCCGCGGGGCGACCTCCAGTTGATCCCTCGTCAGGCGCACACCTTCCTCCGTCAGGCAGACAGGAGCGATTCCACTTCGGCCGGCGCCTTCGGAATCGGCTCTCCCAGGACCCGGTTTCCGTTCTCCGTCACTACCACGTCGTCCTCGATGCGCACGCCGCCGAAGTCCCTCCAGGATGCCAGCGCCGCATAGTCGATGAAGGCCTCGTGGCGACGATCGGCCTGCCAGCGATCGATCAGCGCAGGAATGAAGTACAGCCCCGGCTCCACGGTGAGCACGAACCCGGTCTGCAGGGTCCGGCCGAGCCGCAGCGAGGCCAGGCCGAACTGATCGCTGCGCGCGAACTCGTGTCCGTACCCGACGTAGTTCTCGTCGAGGCCCTCTCCATCGTGCACGTCGAGGCCCATCATGTGCCCGAGCCCGTGCGGCATGAACAGGGCGTGCGCTCCCGCGGCGACCGCCTCGTCCACGTTCCCCTGCATGATTCCCAGATCGGCCAGGCCGGCCGCGAGGATGCGGCAGGCAGCGAGGTGGACCTCGCGATAGGTGATCCCCGGCCTCACCGCTTCCACCGAGCGCACCTCGGCTTCCAGCACCAGGTCATAGATCGCTCTCTGGCGCTCGTCGAACCGTCCGCCGATGGGCAGCGTTCGGGTGATGTCGCCGGCGTAGCCCGACGGCGAGACGCCGCCGGTGTCCAGCACCATGATGTCGCCGGCCGCCAGCGTGTTCCCGTAATGGTGGTTGTGCAGCGTCTCGCCGTCCCGGGAGCAGATGATGGGAAATGACAGGCGCCCGCCGTGCCGCAACGCCATGCCTTCCACCGCCCCGGCCACCTGCCACTCAGCGATTCCCGGGCGGGCGACGCGCATTCCCTCCAGGTGCATCGCCCGGGTGATCGCCATCGCCTTCTCGATCTCTGCGACTTCCTCGGCGCCCTTGATGATCCGCTGGTCCACCACGGCCTCGATGAACGGCCGGGAGATGAACCCGTCCACCTCGCCCTCGCCGACACCGAGCCAGGCGGCAGCCCGGATCCGGCTGGATGCCCGGTAGAGCGGAAGCAGGTGCACCTCCCTGCCCGAAGCGCGCAGGGCACGCAGGTGTTCACCGAGGTCCTCGATCGGCCTGGATTCGGAAGCGCCGACCCTCTCCGCCCGCGAGGCGAGCGCGGGCTGGGGCCCCGTCCACACGACCTCGTCGATCGTCGGGTCGTGACCGAACAGCGTCGCGGCGCCACTTTCCGCGTCGATCAGGCCCGCGAGCCCCGGCTCGTCCAGCCCCCAGTAATACAGGAAGCTCCGGTCCTGCCAGAAGGGATACGGATTGTCCGCGTAATTCATCGGCTCCAGATCGTTGCCGACGAACAGGAGGACGCCCGACCCCATGCGTTCCGCCAGGTCCTTCCTCCGCTCCGAGTACGTGCCAGCCTCGAACATTGCGTGTCCCTTTCGGTGTCTGATTCTCCCGCCGCCTGTCAGGTAACTCCGAAGTCGCCTTCCGTCATAACCGCTTCGAGCTCGTTGACCACACGGTCGGCATCCTCCGCCGTGAACACCAGCGGCGGCTTGATCTTGATCACGTTGGCGAACGGGCCGTCGGTGCTCAGCAGGATCCCGCGCTCGCGCATCTCGTTCACGATCCGGGCTGCCGGTTCCGACGCCGGCGTTAGCGCATCCGCGTCGAGCACGAGCTCGGCGCCGATGAACAACCCGAGTCCCCGCACGTCGCCGATGATCGGGCAGGTCCCGGCGAGCTCGCCGAGCCCGTCGCGGAATCGCGCGCCGACCTTCCGCGCGTTCTCCATCAGGCCCTCGTCCTCGATGACATCGAGGACCGCGAGGCCGATGGCACACGACACGGGGTTTCCTCCGAACGTGTTGAAATACTCCATGCCGTTGTCGAAGGCATCGGCGATCTCACGCGTCGTGACGACGGCCCCCATCGGGTGGCCGTTGCCGATCGGCTTGCCGAGGGTGACGATGTCGGGCAGTGCCTCCTGGACCTCGAATCCCCACCAGTGGGTGCCTGCTAGACCGAAACCGACCTGTACCTCGTCCGCGACGGCCACGGCCCCGGCGGCCCTCGCATGTTCGAAGGCCGAGGCCAGGAAACCCTCCGGGGGCACGATCTGGCCGGCACAGCCCGGCACCGACTCCGCGAAGAACGCCGCGGCGGGACGATCCCGGGACGAGGCGGCCGCCAGCTGTTCCGCCACGCCCTCCGCGTACAGTTCGCCCGACTTCGGGTCGCTGCGCCGAAACGGACCGCGATACGGGTCCGGTGCGGGCGCCACGTGAACGTGCTCCGGCCGGCCGGCACCTCCGGGTCCGGCGAACTTGTAGGGGCTCAACTCCACCGTCCCGCCGGTATTCCCGTGATAGGCTCCGTCCAGCACCACGACGTCGTGCCTGCCCGTGGCGACCCGCGCCAGCCTGAGCGCCAGTTCGTTGGCTTCGCTGCCCGAACAGACGAAGAAGCAGACCTCCAGGGGCTCCGGGAAGGTCCCGCAGAGGCGATCGGCGTACTCGACGATGTTCTCGTGCAGGTATCGGGTGTTCGTGTTCAGCACGGCCATCTGTCGGCAGGCGGCTTCCACGACGCGCGGATGTCCATGGCCCACGTGGCACACGTTGTTGACACAGTCCAGGTAGGCCCGCCCCTCCTCGTCATACAGAAACTGCCGCTCGCCCCGGACGATGTGCAGCGGACGGCGATAGGAGAGCCTCAGCGATCCGCCGAGGTGCCGGCGGCGGAGAGCCAGGATGTCGTCGGCGCTCATGCTACCTCTCATGCCATCTCCGCGAAGGCTTCCGCGAGGCGGGAGCCGGGTTGACCGGCGAGATTCTCCAGCAGCCCCCAGGCAGGGGCCTCCGAGACCGTGACGAAGGCATTCTCCGGCTCACGTGCCCTTTCGTATGCCGAGATCGTCACACTGACGCAGAGCCGCGCCAGGATCAAGTCGGGCAGGACCTCGAGCTCCGCCGGCTGCAGCGGCAACGACTCCCGGTATCCGGCGAGCAGCGCGGCGGCGGCCTCGACCGGCTCGCCGGGCCCCAGCATCGCGTACGTCATGGCGATCGCGACCTCGGCGGCCCGCGGCGTCCACAGCAGGTCTCCGAAGTCCAGCACGCCGCACGGTTCGTATGGCTCCCCCGGGCCCGTCGGGTCCGCCGTCATCCCACCGGTCCCCGGCGCATTCTTCGGCCCGCCGGGTGTGGCGCGCACCAGCAGGTTGTGGTCGTTCGCGTCGTTGTGCACGACCTGGTGGGGCAGGTCGCGGAGCCCCGGCAGCGTATCGCGCTCGAACCGCCGCAGCCGTCGGCGGACGAGCTCCCGGCCGGCGGGTTCCGCTATGTGCACCGTCAGCGGGAGGATCGCCGGCGCGCGGGTCAGATCCCAGCGGAACTCGCGGTGCACGGCCGGATCGTCGAAGGCGGCGAGACGTGCGTCGAGGTCGCCGAGTGCCCTGCCGACGTCCCGCAGCAGCCCGGCAGACCGGGACTCCAGCCGTGCGATCGGGGTGCCTTCCAGCCAGCTGACCAGCCACGCCAGGTGCGCACCCGACCGAACGACGGCCTCGCCGTCCGGCAGGCGAACCACCCGCGGAACGGGGATCGTCGGCGGCTTCATTCCGGCCAGGAAATCGAGTGCGCGCACCTGTGCCTGCAGGAATCCGGGCAGTTCGGAGGCGTTGGAGATCTTGAGGACGTAGCGGTCCTCTCCACACTGCGTCGGGGCGGTATCGAGGCGGAAGTTCTGGTCGATGGAACTGGGCAGTGCGTGCGCGACCCCTTCGATCCCCCAGTGGACCCGGGCCAGATCGCCTGCCTGTGCCGCCGTCAAACGGGGAACGATCGTGACCATCCGGTGAACAGGTGAACGATGACGGTGCCCCGACCGCCCGGAGGACGGGGAAAGCTCCGCGTTCGCCCCGGGCGGGTCAAGCTCGTCGAGCGGCTCAGACGGTCGCCTTGTGCAACTGCCTCTTCAGCCGGTGGATCTTCCTGCGGATGCGCTTGAGCTCGACCGGGTCCTTCAGCGCCAGGACTTCGTCGCGCTGCAGCTTGAGTTCCCGGATCCGGGCCTTGATCGCTGCCTTGTCCACGCCCACGACTTCATGGTGGGCATGGTCCTCGACGCCCAGCACGTGACAGAGAGCCGGAACCAGGTTCTCCTTGTGCATGGTCAGAAAGCCGCGCAGCTCTTCGTGATCGCCCAGCTCTTCGGCGATCTCCCGGAGCTTCTTGACCGGCATCTTGTGAAGTTCTTCCCAGGTGTAGTCCATTCGCTTCCTCCAGGCGCGGGTTCGGCGAGCGCGGCCGGGCGGCCGCATGGCGGGAATATACGGTCCCCGGACCGTTTTCCGCACCGTGTCCGACTGCGTAGCTTGGGCTCGGCCCGGCGCCCGGTGGAGGGGCGCCTCGAGACCCCGGCAGCCAGATCGGCGAAGGTGGCCCGAGCAGCGATGGAACAGACCCAGATCTCCGGCTCTGCGCCGGATTCCACCGGCGCGACTGGACGCACGGTGGTGATCGGCGGCGGCGTCATCGGCACCTGCGTCGCCTACTACCTGGCCCGACGTGGAGCGGCGGTCACTCTCGTGGAACGCGGAGAGATCGCGGGGGCGGCGAGCCGGGGAAACGCCGGGATGATCTCGCCCGGCCACCCGCCGATCAACGGTCCCGGGCGAGTCGCGCAGGCGATCCGATCCCTGAAGGACCCGCTGAGCCCGCTGTTCGTGGCGCCGCGCTGGGACCCCGGGCTGTTTCGCTGGCTGTGGTCGTTCGCCCGGCATTGCTCGCAACCCGAGCTGGAGGCGGGCATGGCGGCGCTGGCGCCGCTCGGGCTGGCGACCCCGGCGCTGTTCCAGGAGCTGGTGGACACCGAAGCACTGGACTGCGACTACCGGCCGAGCGGGTATCTGGAGGTGTGCCGGACGGAACCGGGCCTGGCCGCGGCGCGTCGGGAAGCGCGACTCATCGGACGCTACGGATTCCGGACGCAGGAGCTGTCGGCGGAGGAGCTCCGGGAGCGAGAGCCGGAGATCCGCGAGGATGTGCTGGGCGGGATCGCCCACGCGGACGGATCGACGGTCAACCCCAGCCGCTTCGTCACGGAACTGGCCCGTGCCGCGGTGCAACACGGGGCGGTGCTTCGCACGGGCACCACGGTGGAACGGATCGAGGTGCGGGACGAGCGCGTGACCGCCGTCCGGACAGGGGAGGGCGAGCGCCTCGAGGCCTCGGTCGTGGTGGTCGCCACCGGCTCCTACAGCGGGGGACTGCTGGAACGTCTCGGCCTCGGTCTCCCGATCCAGCCCGCCAAGGGGTACCACGAGGACCGCAGCCCGGCGCTGCCCGGCACGCCGGCGCTTTCGATGCCCTGCCTGCTCCTGGAGCGCTCCGTGTTCTGTACGCCGATGGACGACTTCGTCAGATTCGCGGGCACGCTGGAGTTCTCCGGCCTGAATCACGAGGTGCGACCGGACCGCCTCGAACAGCTGATGCGTTCCGCGTCGCTCTACTTCGACGGTGTGGAGCGGGCCGAGTCGCTGGACGTATGGGTCGGGCTCCGCCCGTGCACGCCTGACGGACTCCCCGCGATCGGACCGATGCCCGGGATCGGAGGCCTGTTCGCCGCCACCGGTCACGGAATGCTCGGTCTCACCCTGGGCCCGGTGACGGGAAAGCTGCTGACCGAACGGATCCTGGACGGCCGGAGCTCACTGCCCCTGGCGCCCTTCGACCCTGCCAGGTTCCTTACCTGAGCGGTCGTCCGGGTCGCCCCGCGAGGCGACCCGGACGACCGCTCCCTGCTTCTCCGGCCGGGCTCGGGCGTGGCGAGCGCGCGGTTCAGCTTCCCCCGCCGAGGCCGGGAATCGGCTTGACCGTCACGGCCACGCCGGCGTGGTCGCTCGGCCACAGGCCGGAAGGTGTCTTGTCGGCCGGCTCCACTCCGAGACGCGCCGCTGCCGCCCCGTCCGCCAGGCCGATTCCGTCGAGCGGCGCCGGATCCCGGAAGAACACGAGATCGAACCGCCGATCCAGCACGGAGGCCGGGTTCTGCAGATCGTTGTCCTGGCAGCAGGTCGGGCCGGGATCACCCGGGAGGGCGAGGCTCCAGATGTCGGAGAAGCCGGCATCTGTGAATTTCCCATAGGAATCCGTCCAGGTGTTGCCGGGCGCGGTGTTCAGATCCCCCATCACGAAGGTCGGAATGGCGCTGCCGCTCAGCGCCGCGATCAGCTCGTCCGCCTGGGACAGCTGCTCCGCCTCGCCCTCCTCGCGCGGCGTCAGGTGCGTCGAGACGACG
>Ga0209536_100001965_pt1 | contig 33629 bp, 31 predicted proteins | sample DeeMarSeWOR28_12_FD_187461 | JGI IMG/M metagenome (GOLD analysis project Ga0209536, IMG submission 187461) | Marine sediment microbial communities from White Oak River estuary, North Carolina - WOR-2-8_12 (SPAdes) (version 2) | ecosystem: Environmental > Aquatic > Marine > Intertidal zone >... | reverse complement strand
AAGCATCCTAACATCACCATCCATCCACTTTCTACTGTGGAGAAGGTGACTGGAAAGGAGGGTGACTTCACAGTCACGATTCGAAAGAAGGCCCGTTATGTCAATGAGGAGAAGTGTACAGGTTGCCAACTATGCATCCGTTCATGCCCTGTAGAGGTTCCAAACGAGTATGATCGGGGGCTTTCACTCAGAAAAGCAATCTACATGAACTTCCCTCAACAAATCCCTTTGATTGCCACAATAGACAGAGACTCTTGTATTGGTTGCGGGACCTGTGAGTCTGTCTGCCCACAGGATTGCATCATGTACGATGACAAGGACAAGGTCTACGAGCTTAATGTTGGCTCGATAATCATGGCCACAGGGTTTGACGAGTATAGACCACTGGATTATAGTGAGTATGGTTATGGAATATTCCCTAATGTTGTAACAACCATGGAGTATGATAGACAGACACATCCAACTGGGCCAACAGATTCGCATATGGTTAGACCATCTGACGGTAAAGAGCCTGAGAAGATTCTGTTCATTAACTGTGTAGGTAGCAGAGATGTGAGAGAGAACATCAGTGGATACAGTGAACACTGTAATAGGGTCTGTTGTTCATTCGGCCTCAAACTTGCTCAGGTCACGAGGATGCACTATCCAGAGGACCACTGTGAAATTATATACACATACATGGACATGCGGACTGCAGGGAAGGCTCTTGAGGAGTTCCTTTGGGACTCGGAGAAGAATCGAGGTATTGACTTCATTCGAGGTAGGGTTTCTGAAATACAGGAAGACCCAGATACTCGCGACCTATTTGTAAAAATGGAGGACACAGAAACTGGAAAGATTATTGAGATTGACAAGATCTCTATGGTAGTACTAAATGCTAGTTTCAGACCAAGTGAAGGCACAGCAGAACTGGCTAAGATTCTCAATGTTGATCTTGATGAAGCAGGGTGGGTAAAAGAGAAACATCCCAATGCTTCTGCACTCGAAACGAATCGAGCAGGAATCTTCGTTGCTGGTTGCGCTCACGGTCCTAGAGATGGCACAGATACAGTGAACGAAGGGAAAGGGGCCGCAATGGCTGCTCATTCCATACTACCCGTTCCTACACCTGAACCCGAGCCTGAGATACCACCAGCAGAGTTGGGCGATGAACCTCGTGTAGGAGTGTTCATCTGTCACTGTGGTGGAATCATTGGAAACGAGATTAGCTCACCTGGACTTGCAGAGTGGGCGAAGGACATCCCTAATGTTGTGTATTCAACTGATTACATATTCATGTGTAGCGACCCAGGCCAACAGCTTGTTACGGATGCAATCAAAGAACACAAGTTGAACAGAGTTGTAGTTGGGTCCTGTTCACCACTTCAACACGAAGAAACATTCAGAAGTGCTCTGGAAGCAGCTGGTCTCTCCGGTTACTATTTGGTAGGACCTGTTGGATTAAGAGAGCATCTTGCACTTGTTCATGTAAATGATGATCCTGAGGTTAGACAGGAAAAGGCTCAAGACATGATTAGAAGCGCTGTCGCGAAGGCCATAAACAACGAGGAGGTCCCTCTGAAGAAAGTCGAGGTTACCCCAGTGTCAATGGTCGTAGGTGGAGGGGTTTCAGGGATGACCGCAGCTCTTGACATCGCCCGTAAAGGATTCAATGTAATACTAGTTGAGAAACAGGACAAGCTTGGAGGTAGACTGAATGAGCTTTACCATGTATTTCCTGCCATGGATTCAGCACAGGATATCGTGGATGACCTTGTTGCTAAAGTTGAGAAGGAGAAACGCATTCGGGTAGTGCTGAACTCTAAAGTTGTTGCACGAGATGGTTCCTATGGAAACTATGACATCACTTTAGAGAACACAGAGAGCAATGAGCAGACAGTGCACCGTATTGGCTCGATGGTGATAACTGTTGGTTCAGATGTCTATGAACCAAAACAAGGCGAGTATGGTTGGGGTGATGTTCCTGGTGTTATATCAACCCTTGAACTTGAACGACGGTTAAGAAATGGTGAGATTAAGAAACCACCAAAGAATCCAGTCTTCATTCATTGTGTTGGGTCACGACAGAATCCAGGTGAAGGAAATAGATACTGTTCGAGGGTATGCTGTTCTGCAACAATTGCTATGCAACACGAAATGAAGAAGATGTTTCCAGACATCAAAATATTCTCAGCATACAAGGAACACATTCGTCCATTTGCCAAAGGCATGGAAGAGATGTGGCGTGAGAACAGACAGAACGGTGTTGCATATCTCAGGTGGGAGAGAGAACAACCAGTGACTGTCGAGAAAGATCCTGATGGAGATTCAGCGATAGTGACTGTCTTTGACACACTCTCTCAAGAGACCTTCAAAATCAAGTCAGACCTAGTTGTTTTGGCGCTTGGACTGGAAGCACCACATGACATTAACAAGTTTGTAAAAGCAATGGGAATCAATCGCGGTCAGGATGGATTCCTTGCAGAGATGCACATGAAATACAAACCAGTTGAAACAACAGTCCCAGGTGTGTTCCTTGGAGTAACCTATGCTAAGAACATTGGAGACTCAATCAATCAAGCACGAGGTGCAGCCAGTGAGGCGTGTATACCACTAAACCTCGGTACTGTTGAGATTGAACTTCTTACAGCAGATGTAGACCAAGACCTCTGTGTAGGATGTGACCTGTGTCACTACTCAGAGATTTGCCCATACGATGCAGTTTCAATGATTGAGATAGAACCAGGTGTGAAGAAGAGCGTCACTGATGAGATGCGTTGTGAGGGATGTGGTGCTTGCTGTGCTATATGCCCCACAGGTGCACGGGACCTTCGTTGGTGGAGAGAGAAGAGCATTCTGGAACAGACAGAGGAAATGTTGAGGGAGTGAGACTATGGTCTCATTGGATGATCTACTTGCAGGATGGATAGTCCTGAATGACTTGTTAGGAGCACTAAGAGAGAGAGATGTTTTCATACCTGATTTGACCTATGCAGACCTTCGAAACTCAAAGATGAGTCTGGAGTACCTTCGTTCCTTTGAGAGTGAAATCAGATCACAATCACAATGCCAGGAGGATGACAGACTCAAGCTCGAGATGGAGAACCAAATCCAACGTCTGAGGGACACACTTATGGTCTGGGCTGAGGAGAAAGAGGGTGTGGAGTATCGAAACTCGTGGGAATCCCGTTTTGACAAAGCAATCAAAGGAGAGAGTGAGGAGTACAAACCCGAACAACAGGTACACATCTCGGACATTCCAAGGGAGAGAGATGTTGGGTTCTTCCGTATCAAACTTCCTGAGGACATCCCAGTAGAGATAGTTTCAGAGATTGCAGAGGACTGTATGGTAAATATCTCACTTGATGGGGAACGTCATCTTCAGGTGAGTGGCAAGCGAGAATGTGTTAGAGATGCCATGAAGAGATTGGGACAGCTCTTCTATGGTGATACCAAGATGACCTAGTGCTTCTCTAAACACCCAGTATCTCATTGATTGGGTCTAATGAAACTCTATTGAGTTCAAGCCCCAACATTTCAGGGTCAAGTCCCATAGCTAAACCGAGGACCTGAGTGACGAATAACGCTGGAAGTTCTAGCGAGTTCCCTTCATCATCCTTAAGACCCAACTGCTGAATATCAAACTGGGTATGGCAAGCAGGACAGTTTGTGACGACACAGTTTGCTCCTGCACCATTTGCTGAAACCATTTTTTCCTGTAGTATCTTTGTTGCAACATCTTCACTGGCAATTAACAAAGGTGAACCACAACATCGAAGTTTCATGTCCCAGTGTACGCTCTTTGCACCAGTTAATTCTAGCAGTTCATCGACCTTTCCAGGTAGTTCGGGATCATCAAAACCTGCAACATTGGATGGACGGATAAGATGACAACCCGGATGAAATGCAATCTTGAGACCGTCTAGACGTTTGACTATCTTCTTTGCAATCTCGTCTTTCATATCATAAAGGACTTCAACAAAGTGACGAATCTTGACTTTGCCTGTGTACTCGAGGCCTAATGGTTTGAGTGCTGCATTCACCTTCTTTCGGTAGGACTCGTCATCATGAAGAACATGATCTGTATCCTTCAAAGATCCAAAGCAACCGTTGCAGGGAGTTACAATGTCATGACCCCTCTGCTCAGCTAGTGCTATGTTCCGACCAGACATTGCGAGCCAGCTGCCTTCATCGATTGATTTGAGGACTACAGTCCCGCAACATGAAGCACCGTCAAAATCAATCAACTTGATTCCGAGTTCTTTTGCAACTGCACGCATAGAGGACTCGTAGTTGTTGAACCTAGCAGGGATAGCACACCCTAGAAATACTTCATAGCTCTGAGTCATCTTATTCGTCCTCCTCCAGCTTCATGAGCTTTGTTTTATCCAGCATCTTCTTCGTGTCAGCAATATTCAGTTCAGGGACTGGATCAAGCTCAAGATCATCACGTTCCCAGTCAGTTGGTTCATAGAGACGTCCTGTGTCATAGAGTGATTGTCGAGCTCCAAGATATCCAGCAGGAGTGATTCCCTTCTTGAAGGCCATGTTCTTCAGACCAAAGAGAATGTCTGTGATGTCAATACCCTGTGGACAACGCTCCTGACAGGTGTAACAAGTAGAGCAAAGCCAGACCATGTCAGTTTCGAGAACCTCCCTTAGTCCGAAGAGAAGCATGCGCATCACTTCATGGACTTGAATATTCACCTTATCAGATACTGGGCAACCAGCACTGCATTTTGCACATTGGAAACAAGTAGTGAGGTCTTTTCCTCCAATCAGTTTAGAAACCTCGTTTGTGAACTCAGCATCCAGTGCCTTGAACTTCTTACCCTCAAATGACTTGAATTGACCCCAGGTTTCTGTCATCTTATCGCCTCCTTGGTCTCAATGGACTTGGTCCAAGCTTGTCCGCTAGATTTGCAAACTTTCTGACGGTTTCAGCCCAGATTGACCCCTCACTCGCACTAATCTGTGTGAATTGGAGTCGGTCGGTTTCAAGTCCAGCTTTTTCAATGATCTTCTTCGCAATGGCAAATCTTCTCTCGAACGAGATATTGCCGTCAACATAGTGACAATCCCCAATATGACAACCAGATATCCAGACCATGTCTGCACCTAAACGGAATGCCTCCAAGATGTGTTGTACGCTAATTCTACCCGTACACATCACTCTTATGTCTCTCACATTGGATGGTTGTTGGAACCTTGAAACTCCAGCGCTGTCGGCCCCGGCATATGAGCACCAGTTGCAGAGCATTGTCAATATCCGTGATTCGTTAGCTGGCATGTTTTCCAATGCAGTTCGAATCTGAGAGATGATTTGGTCATCAGTGAAGTGCTTCATAGTAATGGCACCTGCAGGACAGCCAGCACCACACTTTCCGCAGCCCTGACAAAGAACTGGGTTCGTTACTGCATAGTCATGACTCCCATCACCTGGCACTACCTCAATAGCATTGTAGGCACAGTTAATCTCACAGGTTCCACAACCCACACAAATCTCAGGGTCCACTACGGACACTATGGCCTCAGCCTTACGGATACCCCTAATGAGTGGAATGAGTGCTCTGGAAGCAGCAGCCTGACCCTCGTTGATAGACTCACCGATACTCTTTGGTGCAGTTGCTGTACCAGCCACAAACACACCGTCGGTCTGAAAGTCTACGGGTCTAAGTTTTGGATGAGCCTCCATGAAGAAGCCGGAGAGATTCAATGGGACCTTGAACAGTTCAGATACCTCTTTGTTTGGTCTTGGCACCATTGCTGTTGCTAACACTGTGTGGTCAACATCAAATGTCAATTCAGCCCCCAGGACTTGGTCCATGACTGTGATGCTGAGTGCTTTGTCCTTGCCCTTCTTGACCTCAGGTGGTGATTCACCATCAAACCGGACAAAAACCACACCTTTCTTTCTAGCTTCACGGTACTTGTCCTCAGCACTATAGAAGACTCGCAGGTCTCTGTAGAAGTGAAACACTCGTGAGTTAGGATACTTCTCAAGTAATTCGAGTGTGTGTTCCAATGCCACCATGCAACAGATACCAGAACACCAAGTGCGAGACCCCTCAAGGGTCGCATCCTCACGAGACCCTGCACAGTGAATGACTGCGAAAGTTTCACCGTCTGCAATCCCATCACCACTGGCAATTCTACTGTTAAACTCCACCTCAGTCATGACCTCAGGGAGCTTGCTTAAGCCATAGAGACCCTTCTCCTCTAGTGCGACTGCTCCAGTGGCAACTATCACAATACCGACAGTAAGATTCTCTTTCTTCTTCCCAGTCTTGATTACAACCTCAAACTCTCCGATTGAGCCCTTAGCCTCAATAACTTCAGAGTTCAGCATGAGTTTGATGTTCTCTTTTCCAGTGATTCTGCCTTCGTAGTCAGCAATGACCTCTGAGGCAGGTCTATTATCGAAATTGACAGTGGTTAGTTCATTAAGGAAACCACCCACCTTGTCCTCTTTCTCAACGAGGTACACATTGAAGCCCTTATCAGCAATGACATCAGCGGCGGCCATTCCAGCAACTCCTGCTCCGATAATGAGGACAGAAGGTTCAATCTGAGTAACAGCCTCCTCCTGGGCTTCGAGGAGTTTGGCTCTCGCTACTGACATTCGAACTAGGTCCATAGCCTTGGCAGTTGCTTCATCCTTGTCAGCCTGATGTACCCATGAACAGTGCTCTCGAATGTTTGCTAGCTCAAACAGGTACTTGTTCAGACCAGCCTCTTCGATTGTATCTCTAAATAGGGGTTCATGAGTTCTGGGAGTGCAAGAGGCAACAACCAAGCGGTTGAGCTTGTGCTCCTTGATGGCGTCCTTGATGACCACCTGAGCATCTGATGAACATGAATAGAGAAGGTTCTCGGAATAGACAACATTGGGAAGTCCGCTTGCGTATTGCGTGACTTCTGCAACATCCACAGTTCCAGCGATGTTGATTCCACACGAACATATGATGACACCTATACGAGGCTCAGCAGCGATGAGTTCAAGATCCTCTTCGGTGAGTGCCTCCGTTTCCTCACCCTGTGGAATTGATATATCCAAAGCTGCAAGTGCTGCTGCTGCACTACCCTGAGCAACCGAGTCAGGAATGTCTTTGGGCATATGAACAGCACCACACATGTGAATGCCAGGTACACCGGTTTCGGATATCATGAGGGACTTCAAATCAGGCTGTACGAACCCAGACTCGTCTGTCTTGATACCTAGTTGTTCGAAAATCATGGTGTCAGTTGATGGTACCATAGCAGGGCATAGAACCACCAAGTCATACTTGTCAACTAGAACTTCGTGACCCTTAGCATCACTGTGACGGACAATGAGGCTCTTTGTACCATACTCCTCTTGGACCTCACTTGGAATACCCTTCACGTAGTGAATGCCATACTCGGTTTCACCTCTGACAAGAAACTCTTCAAAGCCCTTGCCGAACGCTCGCATATCGTTGTAGAGGATGTCAATGTGCACCTCGGGCGTGTGCTCCTTGGTGATTATTGCCTCCTTTGTTGCGTATGTGCAGCATATCTTCGAACAGTATGAACAGTGATTGACATCTCGCGAACCAACACACTGAATGAAAGCTATCCGATGAGGTTCTCTACCATCGGAGGGTCTCATGACCACGCCTCCAGTGGGACCACTCGCGGAAACCATGCGTTCGTACTCTAAGGCAGTCACAACATTGGGGAACCGGCCATAACCATACTCTGGTATAGAGCTAGGGTCAAGAAGCTCGTAGCCAGTAGCGACTATGATTGATCCAGCATTAATCACTACGGTTTCATCTGCGATGTCAAAGTCTATAGCTTCAGCCTTGCATGTTTTTACACAGACCATGCATTCTATGCAGTTCTCTTTGTCAATAGTGGCGATGTTTGGAACTGCTTGCGGAAATGGAATGTATGCTGCCTTCCTCATCTTTAAACCAAGATCATACTCGTTTGGTACTTCAATAGGACAGACCCTCTGGCAGTCACCACAACCAGTACATTTCTCAAGGTCTACGCGGCGAGTGTGTTTCAGGACTTTTACTGTGAAATCGCCCTGCTTGCCAGTGACCTCTGTCACTTCCGAGTAGGCAAGAATCTCAATATTTGGGTGACGTGAACAATCAACCATCCATGGTCCTTGGATACACATACTACAATCCAGAGTAGGGAATGTCTTATCCAATTGGGACATGTGTCCACCGATTGATGGTTGTTTTTCAACAAGAAACACTTTGACTCCCATTTCTGCAAGGTCAAGTGCAGCTCGCATTCCTGAGATGCCTGCTCCGATTATGACAACTGGTTTCGATATGGGCTCCGCCATTCTTCTGTCACTCCGAGGAGATAATGCGTCGGTTTGAGAACGCCCGATAAAATGTTTCCCATCGGACAGAAGGTAGAAAATATGCAACACCGTGTGTTGATTGGCGCCAAACTTTGAGAGTTAACGATTATTATTCCATGCACTTAATATTACACAGATAACGTCCTGCAATTATGAAGGCGACTAGGCTCTATACTCGAGCTTATCTAACACGAATCAAGTACCGGGGGGAAACTCAACGCGTTGACGATCTCAGTAAAATCGAGATAGTTGATTTTTCGCCGCCTCCAAAGTTTCATTCTAGTTAGTTTTCTAAAAGAGATCCGTGCTCTTCAACACAAGCACAGAATTGTTCTGAAGTGTCTTAAAGCGTTAGTCAGGAAAAGGGGTGTTATGGACTCTTTTTGAGAGATGATTGTGTAGGGTACTCAATGGTCATTATATAGAGAGAATTGAAGCAATGTTTCGGTGAATTATTACTTGCCAAAGAAAGCGCTCTATGGAAAAGCTCTACTCTTTGCAATGCTTTTCCTACTCGTTTCATCGGTAGCAACTGTGAATGCCTTCACACTAGCTGGTGATGATAGCACGTCAACGGAAACCGAAACTGAGCCTGAAGATGATGAATCACATGAGCCTGTTGAGCATCGAGATGATGATGGAACAGCTTGGATTGAAACTGACATCATGACGGTGATGTTACATCCAGAATTACCATCCTACCAATACTGGTATACACCGGATGACAATGGTAGTCTTGCTAGATTCATGATTAACTTCATGATGGTTGTTGAGTTTGAGGACAGCAATGGTGATGGTGTCTATCAACCCAATGAAACTCTTAATTTTGCCCCACTTGATGCCTTTGAGTGGATTCTAAAGACAGGCACCATTGAGAAGGATGGTGTCAACAAAGAAGTCTATGCATCCTATACGAAGGGTGGTCTCAGTGATGATTGGGATGACGACTGGTTCGAGGACTGGATGCCTAGTTGGGAGGATGATTCTCCGGAAGAACCGGAAAATCCGGAACTACTTCTTGCATCAGGAGATGATTATGAGAACCACACCTTTGCTCATTTCTCAGATTTAACTCTGCAATTCTACGGCCACATCTACAACGAAGACCAAATTGGAAAAGTCATAGATGATGAAGGAATTCAAGCAGAGTACACTATCGAAGGCGGTGTAGAACTCAAGATAGACATTGAGATTGGGAACTTTCCATTCACATCTGATACTTCCAAAGTCGCCATCTTGAACTATCTCAGGGAGGATGTCGCCTCAAGTGAAGACATCAATCACTACTTCACATTCCATGAGGAGTCAGGGGATGATGACCATGAGTCTGAAGATGAAATGGAAGAATATGGTGAAGAATTTGACTATATCCTTGACAGTGATGTCCAAGAGATCTCCTTTGTCGAAGAAACCGCCAATGAAACTCAAGGGTTCTATCGATGGGTCGACAAAGCAGTAGTGAAACATCTAAACGGTTCAAAGGAAGCCGTCGATGTGAGTGCCTCGTATTGGACCAATGGTGAAGGTCTACTACTGTTCTTGTCATATCCAAACTTCAATGGAGGATCACTAATGCATGATCCATCAGTACGCTTCATTGAAGGTTCATCACTTTATACTCCACCCACGCCATTAGAACTGAACATACCAGTCATGACAGTTGCAGTTGGGTCCTCGATTGTAATACTAGCAGCTGGCGGACTGATTCTAAAGCGCCGACCATAACTTAGGAGGGAGATTTCTCCCTCCGCCATTTTTCTATTAATGACCGAAGTATTCATAGATGGCAACATACAAATTGGAAATGGTATCGATGGATGGAAAGAAGCACGCACTCTTTGTAGTTGGATTCCTACTTATCGTAACATTTGGGGGAATCACACAGGCTAGCGGTCAAGCTGATTCTCAAGACTTAATCATGTCAAATATGATTGTGACTGCAGACATGGGCTCGGAATGTATAACAACGCTCCTTATTGATTCGGAGGTCACCAACGTTGGACAAACAGCAATCGATTATTTCGATATGAGAATAGATGTAAGGAGCCTCAATGTGACAAGGGCGAGCCTCAACGGAACAACAACAGTGACCTCAATCATTCCGGAGAGCACCTACAATCTCATCCGAGTCACGTCACCTTTTCCAATAGCGGTGAACTCGACACTAATCTTACACCTCAATATAACTACGGACTGTCTACAAGAACGCATAGGTCTCAATGATGACGAAACCATGTATATCAACCATTTAATCTACTATATCAGACCACTCTATCAAATTCAGAATTTGACGTTTAATGCCATTCTACCAACTCATGCAATCCTTCAATCAGATGCATCTGCACCATTGTTTCCAAATCCTACAATGAACTATACTGATGGATACAGACCAATCTATGTATGGTACAGAGATTCGATGCTTCCAGGTCAAGAAATCGCATTCATTGTCAAGTACCAGTTACCTGCTGCGATTCTTGAACCTCAACCGGCTCCACTAAACGCAGTAGGTTTTGGAATGGTTTTTCTTGTAATTGGAGCAGTGTCAATCCTGTTCATTGAGAGAATTCCTTTACTATTGAAGAAACTCAAGACACGAACGGTCATCACAGCAATAAGACTCTCAAAACAAGAGGAAGAGATTCTAGCCTTTCTTACCAAGAAAGGAGGTTCTTGTCCACAACGGGAGATCTATGAAGAGCTTGACATGTCTCAATCGCTTGCCAGTACAATCCTTACATCTCTTGAAGAGAGAAAACTCATTCGACGTTTCAGAGAAGGCAGAGAGAACATGGTCCACATCATGGAAGACACTGAAGTGGAACCTACGTCCTAGCTTCGATTCCGAGTCGTTCCCAGTTGGGTTGATTCTTCCGCTGCATGTACTGCAAGTGAGTGGTCAGACCGAATTCCTCAGGTTCATGTCCAAAAGCAAGTGCCAGTAACTCTACAACATGAAGAACGTCAAAGTGATACTCAGCATCAAAATAATTCTGAATCTCTACTTGTCCCATGTCAAGTTGAAGTTCGCAAAATGGGCAAGGTGTGATTATCATGTCTGCCCCTCCAACTTCCAGTAGACTGTCGAATTTCTGTTTTGTGAAATCCAGAGCTGTCTTGACATCAGCAGTTCTTACTGCGCCTCCTGCACCACAACAAATCAGCTCATCCTTGTATGGTATGTATTTCGCTCCAGAAGTTTCACAGAGGTCCCTAAAGATATGGGGTCTCTCTGAGTCATCTTTCTTCTTGACCTGTTTGGGTCGCATCCAATGGCATCCAGGATGTAGAGCCATCCGAACACCTGTGAACGGGCGGGTAACACGTTTTCGGATCTTCTCAAGTCCTACAGCAGTATATAGCGCATCAACATAATGCCAGACTTCGATTGTGCCCTTCCACTCCCTATCAATTTCAGCAAGGTTCTCATTCACTGCATCTCGAAGCTCATCATCATGCTTCAGTTCATGATTGGCATCCCAAAGACTGGCAAAGCAGCCATTACAGCCCGTAGTGATAGGATGGCCTCCTTCCTCGGCAATGGTCAAATTACGCGCAGCAATGGTAGCCCAGGTCACACGGTCAAAGGATCCAAAGACACCCGGGGCGGGACAGCATGTTGCACCTTCCATATCAAGAAGACCAATATCTAAATCTTTGAATACGAGTTTCACTGCGCTTTCGACACTGGGATATCTGTGAGGAATGATACAACCTAGAAAGTGATAGAACGACTGTTTTGCCATGGTTACTCCTCCTTCTTTTCCTCTTTCTCTTCGATAAGTTTGTCAAACCCAGTCTTCTTTGCGATTTTCTTGAGTTCTTCAATTGCTTCGGGATATCTACTAGCATTGGGAGGGACTCGTTCTATTCCAACCTTTTCTCGCAAGTTCTCCCAGGACTCCTTGTCCAGGGGTACTGCATGACCAGCCTCAAGGACCTTCAAAGCGGTCTTCTGGTGAGGTGTAAGCATGTAACCTTCAGCGACAGCCACATTTCGTATAGCTTTGATTACATCTGTTGGCATCACATCTTGAGGACATCTATCTGTACAAGTGTAACAAGTAGTGCAGAACCAAAGCTCGGGAGCTGATATGCACTGCTCCTTCAAACCTAGAAGTGCTTTCCGGATTATTCCACGAACAAGATAGTTTGTACGGGCTCCGGCTGGACAACTCCCACTGCAGGTACCGCATTGGTAGCAGTTCTGAATGTTAGGCCCACCTGTTTTCTTGATCATCTGAACAAATGAGTCATCAGGGGCATCGATGATGATTGCACTCTTCTCTTCGGTACTGGTCAAGATGAACACCGACTGAGCGTGGGGTTAGAATTCGTGCTAAAATAGGTTACCGATAGGTCGTAAAATTCATTCACTCAAATGACAATGAGATTAACGATGTTATGTCCCAATCATAATGAAAAGATTATGTCCAAATCTGTTGGCATCTGCTCAGTGTGTATTAGTAATGCTGTACAATCATTAGCAGAAGAAACACACGAGCGACTCCGCAAAAGAGAAGGTCTGATACCTTCAATTCCAATAGATGGGAGCATAACCTGTGGCGAATGTGGAAACCACTGTAGATTGAATGAAAGTGATGTAGGTTTTTGTAACACTCGAGTAGCCAGGGATTCAAAGGTCGTTGATAGGTATCCGGGTAAAGCTATAGTTTCATGGTACTTTGATCCACTTCCAACCAATTGTGTAGCTGATTGGGTATGTCCTGTGATTAAAGAGAGAGAGCTAGGGTCTGGGTTCAAGCGGTTGAAGAATCTAGCAGTGTTCTATGGTTCATGTAACTCAGACTGTTTATTCTGTCAAAACACAAGCTACAGAACTATGATGGCAACAGGAAAACCACTTCTCACACCTCAAGAACTAGCAAGTGCAGCCGATGAATACACTGCATGTGTTTGTTACTTTGGGGGAGACCCATCATGTAATCCTGAACACTCTCTTGAAACTTCAAGATTATTGAATGAAGAGAAGCACGTGAGAGTGTGTTATGAAACAAATGGCAATATCTCGAAGAAATGGCTTGACAAAATAGCAACCATGATTGGTAAAACTGGAGGTACGTTCAAGTTCGACATCAAAGCAGTTTCTTCAGACATCTACCATACATTGACTGGAATCTCAAACACAGTCATGCTTCGTAACTTCAAGATACTATCAGAAATGAAGCAAGACCGTGAGGGAGAGTTTCTTGTTGCCAGCGTTCTTCTCGTACCGGGTTATATCGATCTTTCCGAAGTACGACGCATCTGCAAATTCATTGCAGAAAATGATACCACAATTCCTACAGCTCTACTTGGTTTCTATCCACACCATGCTATGAGAGATCTACCTAGAACGAGTAGGGCACATGCAAAAGCAGCTCGAGAAATTGCTGAGGAAGAAGGTTTGACAAATGTGAGGATTGGTAATCAAAGCCTTCTTGGGACAGATAGATACAAGTTTGATTGAGATTGTCCATAAGGAAATCCCTATCAACTCAATCCTTATATCGTGCTTATTGTGCGAGCCGATTGGCAAAAGCTGAGGTCTCAGAATGACGGACAACATCACTCGTGAAACCATTGACAGCGACGACATCGATGCTGAGTTTGTTGATAAGATTGTGAAATCTGGTGCCGACAGAATCAGAACATGTATTCAGTGTGGGACCTGTTCAAGTGTCTGTCCTAGTGGAAGACGCACTGCATTCAGGACTCGTGAACTGATTCGAAAGGCTCTACTTGGTCTTAAGGACGAGGTGCTTTCTAGTCCAGACCTCTGGCTTTGTTCTACATGCTACACATGTTTAGAGAGATGTCCAAGACAAATCAAGGTCACTGATGCAATCATCATAATGAGGAACATCGCAGTAGATCATGGTTTCATGTTGCCTCAGCACAAGAAAACCTCACAGAAACTTATCTCAACTGGTCATGCGGTACCCATTGATGAAGCGAACATGGAGATTCGGAAAGACTTAGGCCTTAACGAGATTCCTCCTACAACACACTCGAATAAGAAGGCCCTCGAACAAGTCCAAGAGATAATGAAAAGAACAGGCTTCAAAGACCTCATTGAGGGCGAGAAAATGGAGGGCAACTGAGGTGACCGAGGCACAGACGTACTCCTTCTTCCTTGGATGTGTAATGCCAAATAGGTTTCCCAACCTTGAGGCTAGTATCAGATTAGTTATGCCAAAACTAGGAGTAAATCTTGAAGACCTAGATGGAGCTAGTTGCTGCCCTGCACCTGGAGTCGTCAGATCGTTCGATGAACCCACTTGGCTAGCATTAGCTTCGAGGAACTTGGCGCTTGCAGAGATGAGTGGTCACGACATCATCACTGGTTGTAACGGATGCTATGGCACATTCAAAGAAGCTCTAGCTGAGGTTCGTGAGCACCCAGTTCGACTGAAGGAAGTTCAGAACGTCTTCAAAGGTATGGGACTGAAGTATAGTGGAAAAGTGGAAGCCAAACATGTCATTGAAGTGATTGCAGAGCTTGGACCTGATGAAATTAAGAAGAGGATCACAAAACCTCTAGTTGGGATCAAAGTGGGAGTACACTATGGTTGCCACCTTTTGAAACCTAGTAAGAACAGACCTTGGGAAAAGACACAGCACCACACCTTCCTTGATGATTTGGTTGAAGCAACAGGAGCAGAGAGTACCAAATACAAGGATAAGAACATCTGTTGTGGAGCTGGTGGTGGGGTTCGTGGTTCTCAAGTTGCTGTAAGTGTCGATATTGCAAAGGAGAAACTTGACAACTTGATTGATGCAGGAGTCGATTGCATTGTCAATGTATGTTCTTTCTGTCATCTACAATACGAATTTTCACAATCACAACTTAACAAGGAACTCGGAGAGAACAAGTATCAAATTCCGGTAATCTACTACACTCAGTTACTCGGATTGGCCATGGGACTAGATCCAACTGCGCTTGGTCTTGACAAACATGTTGTCAATACACAGCCGTTTCTAGACAAGATATTCAATTAGAACCATTTTCTTGCTGCGTAGTAGACAACTAAAGCCATTATCCCACTTGAAATAAGAAGGATAGCAACAAACGCTATGATTCTGGGTTCTAATCCGTTAGGTGTGGTGGGTGTTGGTGTGGTTGTCGGGGTTGTAGTGGTAGGGATTATTGTTCCTGCAGTGAATAAACCATCAGAATAGTCAGATGTAAAGTAGATACCATCAGTTACTCGTACCTGTACAAGATAGGATTGTCTTTGAGTTAGATCTGATGTGTCCCATTCAAACCACGTTAAATTTGTTGAAGATATCAAAGTTTGATAAGTCTGACCTGAGTCTGATGAAAAAAGAACATCGAATAGGAGAGAATCGTCAATGTTGGTGTCCGAAGCACTCCATGTGATGTTATGAGTGCCTGTCCAAACTTCGCCCCCATTTGGAGTTTTGACAGTAACTTTGGGAGAGAAATAATTCCCTATATAGACATCTGTGAACTCCACTATTATTACTGAACCGTTTGTCAACCATGCGGTTGATGTGATAATGCAAGTAGCATTATTGCCAAGTGCACGTGTATTGAGATGGAGAGTTGATTCGTTGTCCTCAATTGAGATGGTCGATGGAATGGCGGGAGCGTAGACTTCAAGCCTTGTTCGATTCACTTGTGAGGGAGTCCAATCAGCTTTCAGTGTGACATGATCCCCAGCAAGAGTGTCACCTGATTCGAACGGTGTGTCTATAACATTCGTGCGAGTTGTATAACTCATATTGAGATTTGGAGTTTCTGCAGAAGGTAGAAAGCCGAGCTGAGTGGAATCAGTAGTTGGAAAGGTGTCATGTATTTGATTCATTACTGGTAGAGTAGTAGATATGAACAGTAGTAGAATAAGTGCAAGACCAGTCCTTGTAGTTTTAGATTTCGTGATTCGGCTCGTGTTTCTAATTCTGTGTTTCAATCTCTGTCACCCTCCGGAAACGGCTGCTCTCTCCAGACTTTCAGAGCTTCATACCATAGTACACCACATGCGGTTACAAGTAATCCTAGAAGAATTATTGAGTACCAATCAGCTGCTACCCATATTAGCAGAGAACCTAGGGCAGCTGTTAGAGATGTGTAAAATGTAGCATAGAAGAGGAAACGAGGGACCATTATTCGACCTCTACCCATGAATTGGTTTAGTATGCCCATTCTCACATCGCGAATGACTGTATATTGGCCGTGGACATCTTTGTCGACAAGTCCGAATTGTCTTAGACGCTCGAGATGATGCATTGAAAGAGATGGACTTGACAAATCTGCACCACGTTGTATCTCACGTGCTGTCAATGGTTCTGGATGTCGTAGCATGTACCAGTATACACTTAGGGTCTTACCTTTGACCAGTTCTGCCAACTCATCTTCAGTTGGATTCTCCTTTGTCAAAACCCACGACTCCAGTTTTCTGGAAACAGACTAGTGAAGATGGGCTCTTAAAACCTGTTGATTGTGCTCAATAGGAATAGGTCCCCCAAGGTAAGGCTAAAATAGCTAGTACGTGCGCCAAAGGTCACGCCTGAACAGGCATCCGTCACAATAAGGTGAAAACATCGATGTCAGTGGTTCGGAAACCGATAACACCGAAACCTCCGAGGACAAGAGAAAAAGTGCTTGTAATCCTCCGCGAACAGTGTAAACAGTGCATGTTGTGTATTGAGTTCTGTCCCAAGAATGTGTTGTGCCTTACAGATATTTACAATCGGAAGGGATACCATCCAGTCACTGCATGTGACATCGATGCTTGTGTTAATTGTGAGTTCTGTGAAAGAATTTGCCCAGATATGGCAATCTTCCTGGCTGACCGTGAGGAGGCGAAGAAAGCATACAAGGCCGGAGCTCTTGCAGAGGGAACAGAAATTCCTGAATTCGAAAAGTATCCCCTCGAGGAGGAGAAATAAATGCCTGAACGTGTTATGTTTACGATGGGCGATATTGCCAGCGCTGAAGGTGCACTTAGTGCAGGCTGTCGCTATTTTGGAGGTTATCCAATCACACCCGCCACCGAGATTGCTGAATGGATGTCTCAAAGAATGCCAGAGCTTGGTGGTGCTTACGTTCAATACGAAGACGAAATCGCCTCAATAACCAGCGTGATTGGAGCATCTTGGACAGGAGTAAAATCGATGACTGCAACTTCAGGACCCGGGGTTAGCCTGATGTTAGAAGCAATCGGTCTAGCAGTTATGACTGAAACTCCGCTTGTTCTTGTCAACATCATGCGTGGGGGTCCAAGTACCGGACAACCAACAAAGGGACAGCAAGGTGATGTTATGCAGGCAAAGTGGGGTAGTCATGGAGACTATCAGATCATCGCATTGACCCCTGCTTCAGTCCAAGAGATGTTTGATCAGACTGTTCAAGCATTCAATCTGTCTGAGCAGTTCAGGACTCCAGTATTTGTTCTTGCAGATGAAACAGTTGGTCATATGAGAGAACGTCTTGTGATTCCAGATGAGAAAGACTTGAAGCTTGTCTACCGAAAGACACCAACTGTGGATCCTTCGGAATATCTTCCATTCAAAGCTGATGACGACCTAGTCCCACCGATGGCCTTGTTTGGGTCCAAATATCAGTTCTATGCCACTGGTCTGACTCATGATGAACGTGGATATCCAAGTGACAAAGAAGACATCCAGATTGAGCTAGTCACTCGACTTAATGACAAAATTGTCAAGAACGCTGACAAGATTATTGATCTTGAAAGATTCATGCTTGATGATGCAAAGATAGCTGTTATCTCCTACGGAACTCCATCAAGAAGTGCGAAAAGGGCAATCAGAGATGCTCGTGAGCAGGGAATCAAGGTTGGTATGCTCAGACTGAAGACAGTATGGCCGTTCCCTGAAGAGCAGGTAACACAATTGGCAACTGAAGTAGAACACATCATCGTCGCAGAACAAAACCTTGGTCAGGTCTATTACATGGTGAAGGCAGCTGCTTCGCCAACTCCAGTCCATCTCATGACAAAACCAGCGGGAATGCCACAACTGCCCAATGAGATTCTTGATAAAATCAAAGAAGTAAAGTCCATCAAGTAGGCTGTTTTCGTTGCATTAGACGTCTGAGTTCTGTAATTTGTATAAACCCTTATCTTGCTTCAGATTGAATTTACCTTGGAACTGAGGTTCCAGTAGGTAAGTTTCAAAATGGGCAGTGAAAAGTCAAGTATATTGACCTGTAGCTTCTGTGGGAAGGAATTGAGTAAAGCTGAGATGGTGAGATACCGAGGAGCTCTAGCATGCAGGACTTGCGCGCAAGCTCAAGAACCAGTCAAGGACTTCAAAGAGCAGCCATTCTTCTTGCTTGCTGCACTTGGAACTCTAATCGGACTGATTGTAGTTACAGTTTCTGTAATTGAAGCGCTTAAGTTTGTTCCAATGCAGTTTGATTTCTACATACCCCAAATGATGTTCTATTTCAGTGGTATTTCCATTGCATTATTTCTCCAAGCTTTTGGAGTCTATGCATTGAATCGAGCAAACTTGCACTCTGTTGCAATCATAACTACCTTAGCTACATTACTAGCTGGAATTGCACAGATTGCTGCAATTTGGGATTTGGTAACTAATGGTCCGTACTATTTCATCAACAGTGTCAGATTCACAAAGGGATTCCTTTACTATTCCTACACGACAGCAGCTTATGCATTATTCTCAATAGCCGTAGGTCTTGGAATACTCTTTCTATTGACTATGGTTAGACTTGATAACACAAGTATTGCAGCAGGGGGATTATATCTTGTAGGTGGATCAGTTGGTGTTTTTGGGTTCCTATGGCCACCATTCGGATTCTTGCATATCCTGATGTATTCAGTTGCGTTCATCTTCTTCTTCACCAGAAAAGAATCTATAGAGAAGCAACCGATTGAAACTCTTGACTACAAGACTATTGATGCGTAATGAACTGGACTCAGGAGATAAACGGCGTTAAGGAAATCGATGGTCACATCAACAATCCTTTTATCATGTTTGCCCCTGAGCCGACTCGCGAATAGGAGAGTCTCTCAATGACCGAGTCGACACCTGTCCTGAAGCATCCAATGGCGAAGTACATCAGAGAAGATAGACAACCATGGATCTACTGTTCTGGTTGCTCCGTTGGTGTAGTCACAGGAATGGTAGCACGTGCTATCGACAACCTGAAGCTAGACTTCAACAAAGTTGTAGTTGTGTCGGGAATCGGTTGCACAGGTCGTACTTCTGGTTATTTCAAGACGGGTACCTATCACACCACTCATGGAAGAGCTATTGCATTTGCTCAAGGTGTGAAGATAGCCAATCCAGAACTAGAGGTTATTGTTATCAGTGGAGATGGTGATTTAGCTGCTATTGGTGGAAACCATCTCATCCATGCAGCCCGGCGAAACATCGACATGACTGTCGTTTGTATCAATAATTTCAATTATGGTATGACCGGGGGTCAATTTGGTCCTACAACAGAACATGGGAGATATTCACAGACCAGTCCTAGACCAATTGGTGTTATTGAGCACCCATTCAATCTAGTCAAACTAGCAGCATCATCTGGTGCAACTTTTGTGGCTAGATGGACTGCAGTACAGGCACGTAGAGCAACCAAGTCCATCGAGAAAGGAATCAAGAAAGAGGGCTTTTCGTTCGTAGAAGTGATTGGTGCTTGTCCAACAGAGTATGGTAGAATGAACCGTCTTGGTGATGGAGTCACCATGCACAAACACCTGTTAGAGGTGGCGGAGATACAGAATGGACTTCCACCACACGAGGCAGAGCTCGACTATGAAACCAGGATAGTCTGCGGAGAGTTTCTGGACATCGAGAAACCTGAGTACACGGCGGTCCTTCGAGAGATGCAAGACAAACTCAAGGAGAAGAAATAATGGCCCGCTACGAGATTCGATTTGGTGGTTTTGGAGGTCAAGGTATAGTCACCATGGCTGTAGTCTTGGGCGAGGCTGTTTCACTCGTTGAGAAGAAAGAGTGTGTTCAGACGCAGAGCTATGGACCTGAGGCTAGGGGCGGAGCCACGAAGAGCGAGCTAGTGATTGATGACATAGAAGTAGACTATCCCAAAGTGCAGGAACCAGATGTGTTCGTGGCTATGAGTAGAGCTGCATATCTTGAATATATTCATGGTCTCAAGGATGATGGCATCCTTATCATAGATGAAGACTTGGTTGATGTTGAGGGCGACTTGCCTGATGGAATCAAGATCTACAAGATTCCAGCCACCAGAATTGCGGACGTTGAAGTAGGAGTTAAGCAAGCAACCAATGTTGTAATGCTTGGAGCCTTGACAGCCATAACAGGAATTGTGACACCGGAAGGTCTCAAACAACAGATTGTTGATAGATGGCCCAGGTTCAAGGAAACAAACTTGAAGGCACTAGAACTTGGACTGAAAGCAGGGAAAGAAGCGGTCCCATTTAGTGCGTAGATTAGATTGCTACATAATCATCCATGGCCCAACAAGAAGAATGAAGTAAGGCAACATCTCAATTATGTCATGAAGAGCATGAAGTGAAATAGGCATCACAAGACTTTTTGTCCATTCATAGGAAACTCCCAAGACCAGACCAATCTGAGCCTGGAAAAGAAATGACATCAATATCGCGCCAATGAGAGGGGTACTCCAACCGACGTAAATCATCGAGTACAGAAAGAAATTGGCAGGGATATGGAACAATCCAAAGATAAGCGAGCTTACCAAGATGCCGCTTATCCTACCAAAGCGTACGGTCATTGCTGGTTGAAGGACGGAGCGGAATAGGTACTCTTCAGGGATTGCTACTGCAAATGTGATTATGAAGATGGCAAATGCGGCAGCAAGGGGCAAGAATCCAATCCAGAGTTGTGGTTGAACTATTTGATTTAGTTCAAAGAAACTAGATGATCCTACAAGTATCCAAACAAGCATACTGTAGATCAGACCAACCACGATAGTCCAACGAATATTCCATCTATTTCCCCAAGAGAAACCAAGATCACTCTTGTTCGCTTTTGTTGAGAAAAGGACCACAAGAAGAGGAATGAGAAATAGGACCCCAAACTGAATCAGGTTGGACATATAGAATGACCCAATAAAGAAACTCACGGTGATTCCACTGATTGCGATAAGAAGTAGAATAGTGAGGAGACTGGTTGTCAAACCTGGAATTCCTATCTTGGTTTCACGATTTTCAGGAACAAGTAACACTACGAAAATTATCAGGAGAAAATATAGACCGGTCATCGGAGATAGTTCTACAAAGAGGGACATTACAGGTAGTTCTGTGACAAACGCCAGTGAGAGAGCAAGAACAGATAGGATGATCCAGACTATAATAGACCGATGTCGAATTATTCGTCTGAGCAATCCCAAGTAGTCATTGGTCGTCTGGAATGTCTGATCCTGTTCCAACTCCTAACACCACGAAGCGAATAGTATCGCATCTTATCAAATATACTGTGCTGATGGTCATTTCTTCCTCTTCTGTTCTTTTGGAGGAAGAGTTGAAACATATGAGATTGATTTCTGAATCAGTTCTTTCAGTTTTGCATCAATGGCTGAATCAACCACAACCACATATTCACTCATCACCATACCCTCTCTTGGCTCAAAGACTGCAATACCTTCCTGAGATAGAGCCTTCTCACGGTCATTTGTCGAGAGCCTCACAAAGAGATCTGTCTGATGGGTTCCTGTGAACATATTCCTATTGATGAAGAAAGCAAGTCCTCCGAACATCTTCTTCTCAGTATATTCTACACCCTTCAAATGGTCCTTGATAAGCTCGTGTAGCTCTTCTTTCGTTCTTCCCGTCATTTTCCACCAGCATTCCTTTCCAACGCTAAAACTGCTGCACCAAGAGCTCCTGTGAGTTGTGGCTCTTCAGGTACCCAGAGTTCAACTCCAAGTTGATTTGATAGGTGATGTCTGAATGCAGGATTGAGGGCCACCCCACCTGTAACGCAAACTGGTTCCTTGACTCCAACTCGCTTTGAGAGCGCGGCTATCTTGGAAACCATGGACACATGAACTCCAGCTGCAATGTCCGCAGCAGATTCTCCAGCACCTATGTGACCGATGACCTCACTCTCTGCAAATACTGTACAGGTACTACTGATTGAGCATGGTTTCTTTGACTGGAGTGCGAGAGGACCTAACTCATCCAAAGAAATCTCAAGAACCCGAGCCATAACCTCGAGAAAACGACCTGTTCCAGCAGAGCACTTATCATTCAACTCAAAATCCTCAGGTCGTCCGGAGGATCCGATACGTATCGCCTTTGCGTCCTGTCCGCCCACATCTATGAGCAAGCATATTTCTGGATTGATATGATGGACTCCTACACTATGGCATGTTATCTCAGTAACGGATTTCGCAGCAAGCTCGACTCTTGCTCGGCCATAGCCTGTACTTATCACAGGCACTCCATTGAGGTCTATGTTTGCAGAGGATGAGATATTTCGCACCGTCTGCTCTACAGCCTGAGTTGCTGAAGCTCCTGTAAGCATCAAGGACTTAGCCACTATCTTACCTGAGCTATCTAACAAGACACCCTTCGTTGTTGTTGATCCAACATCAATCCCAACACCCATGTCCACAGAAGCTCACTCCTCACATTAACATCTCAAGGAGTGCATCCACCCGAGTTTCAATCTGAGCGGCGTTATACACTCTGGAATCAACCATATCACCTTCGATGATGACCCCAGGTACTCCCGTCCTCTCTGTGACTAGCTCCTTTGACACAAGCTGGCCAAGCGAATAGCGTTTACATGACCTAACAGAAAACATGACAAATCCATCAAGGTCATAGTCCTTAATCAACTGACACATTTTATCGACCTTGGCATCAAGTCCCATGTTCAAATAGACCCTGGAATAGGTTTCAACGACCTGGTCAAGAAGTGATGATTTGTCTACAGCCACCATATTGCCTGTCCAAGCATGGGTATAGGTGTCAGCTGGGAAGACCACACCTCTACTTGCTAGGATGTTGAAGAATTTCAGTGTATGCCATGGTGGGATGTTGTCCCAGAGCAACCGAATCTTCTCATCTCGAATAGCTCCAATTCCATTCTTTACTCGATTCTCCACCTCTGCAACAAAGGTTTCATAGAACTCAGCACAATGCTCTGTTCCTCGACTTGACACTACGGGAGCCATAGTCAGGAATCTGTCCGCACAATTCAATGGACTTGGTTTGGTCTTACAAGCTTCTAGAGCACGTATCCAAAGACCTGTTGCCTTACTTGATAGCTCAGCCACCTCCCTAATTCGAGCTTCCTCAAAGGTTCGATTGAAGTGTGACTCGATGAACTCTATCAGACGTTCCACCCCTCGACGTACATACTCCTGATTATGAGGAAGTTGTACTTTGTCGATTGGGGGTGTGTCTAGGAGATAGACAGGAGCTCCTGTCATCTCAGAGATTGCATCATACCATTTCAGAACAGTCCCGCAGATGTTGTTGCATGCAAGGAGAAGCTGAGGTGTTGGGAGGGAACCCATTGGAACCTCATCGGGCTTTTCTGTAGAACCAATACTGACACGAGCATATGAGCACAATTCCTGTGAATACCCAAGGTCTTCTGCGATATTGGAGACCTCAGGTCCTATCTTTTGGGCTCCAATGATAGCCCCAGCTTGTTCAGGATAGACCACACCAAGATCTAGAGCAATAGGAATCTCTACCGGGAAGCCAGATGTCACCCATGCGAGGTTACCGTTCTCACTTGCCTCCATTGCCTCAAGTCCATGGCGAAAAGCAATCTGTTGTAGGAGTGCTTGTGTTTCAAGTCGTCTGTAAGGTTTCTCTTCAGCTGCTCTTTCTTCAGTCATCTTTTACTCACTCCAGTGTTTCTAAGAAGGTCTGTATCCGTGTTTCAATACGACCACGGTCGCTTAGTTCAGGATCCAGAGGTACTCGGACAGTCTTTATACCCAACTCAGATGCTGCCCTCTCAATAGAAGGTGCTTCAAACTGATCGGGATCACAGAAGGACTGTTCACATACTATGAGACCTTGGATTGAGAGGTTTGATAGAAGTCCCTTCATCGCATCCATACGAAATGAGAGTCCTTCATGAGTAGGTTCACCAGGAGCGGACAGAACTGATTGAGCCATTGCAGTGAACGGATCACCAGACTTGGAAGGAGTTTCGGTGAACACAGTCTTGAAACCAAAAGAGAGTAGGTCCAGCACGATAACAGAATCGGGAATGTCAGGCATTTCATTAATCATGGATGCGATTGCTTGGGGTTCAACCATTCCGCCTGCAATTGCTATACGAGGTGTTTCAAGATCATCAGGAAGCTTCACTCCTGAGTAGTCGCCACTCATTATTGCACTCCTGACAGATTCGATGTTATCCAATAGCCGTAGCTCCTCAGCTGTGTTGCGAACCACTGTTGCTGCATCTTTGGTTGCGGAAGCTGATGCAATAGTCGGAGCAGTCAGAAAAGACCGAACAAGCCGGACTACATCAGTGTAAGGAATTATCTTTGGATTGACCACTCTTGCAGAATAGAGAAACTGTGAACTACTGCGAAAGTCTTGAACTAGTTCGACTGCACGATTATAACTCTCTGAAAGAAATGGTCGATTGAATGTTGCAGCGATTGATTCACTAAGAAGCCTCAACTCTTCGGAAAGAAACTTGATTGTTGAATCATCCTGACTGTACCTCGTCACGGGGTATGTTAACCGGAATACTCTATCATCAGGAAAACGATATTTCCAGACATCTCCAAGATTCTGAAGAGCATCACAGGTGTTCCCAGGGAATAACAATCCAGCTAATGTCAAGAACTGACCATTTGCACGTTGACTATAGAGATTCCTGATATATGAACAAGCAAAGGTTTGGAGGCTCTCTTCGAAGCCACTAGCAGTACCAGGTAGTGCTCTGATTAGAGAGGGAGTGAAACCATGAGCCATGAAGAGTTCCATGGGAGCATGGGGATAGATGTAACCGATTATTTCCTCGCCTGAATCCACCAGTTCCTTCAAGCCTACTGATGATTGTTCAATAACTCCTTCGTAGTTCAAGTTGGTTTCCTCTCTTAAGCCGGTGATTCTGGTAGTATTGCTGACTTTTCAGCAATCAGTATCTTAATTGTTCCGCTGAGGCTTGCAAATTCACATTTAATCGTTATTTCTTGCCAAAAACCATCTGTGGAAATCATTATCAATAGTGTTTGCAGTCGTAGGAAACATACTCTAGTCAAAATTCTGACTGAAGATTATTGATGAGAGATATGGAGAACGATAAACATGGAAGAAATGATATGGCACAAATCAAGATGGCCACAAACAGTGAAGAAGTCACTGGACTATCCTGATGAGCCCCTTTTTGAAATATTAGATAAAATTGCAGGTGAGCACCCGGACTCACCCTCTACAATCTACTCAGGGATATCACATTCTTTCGCAGAAGTGAAGGATCACGCGGATAGGATAGCCAACTACCTTGCTAGTAAGGGTATAGGCAAAGGCGACAAGGTCGCTATATTTCTGCCAAACACGCCTCACTATCCCCCGATTTTCTTTGGCATTCTTAAGAGTGGAGCTACTGCGGTCACTTGTAACCCGTCATACAAAGCAAATGAACTACATTTCCAACTGAAGGACTCTGGAGCGAAGGCGGTATTCGTGTTCGACCACCCTTCATTCACACCGACCTCTTACGAGGCGATAAAAGGTACTGACGTGAAGATTCACGTGATCTGTAGTATCAAGATGTTCTTGCCAAAGGTGAAGGCAGTTCTTGGAGGTCTCTTGGGGAAGATACCCAAGGGTGATCATTACGAGGACTTCACAGATTTCTACGATGATATAGTCGAGCAGTATGAGCCAAAGGTACCTGATGTTTCAATCAAACCAAAAGAGGACCTTGCACTCATTCTCTACACCGGTGGTACAACTGGGACTCCTAAAGGAGCCATGCTCACTCACAGCAACCTCTACAGCAATGTAATGCAGCTTGATGAGTGGACACAGCTTGAACCTAAAGGAGGGGGGGCTCCAGAGAAACTGAAGCCCGGAGAAGAGGTGTTTGTTGGAGCTTTGCCATGGTACCACAGCTATGGTTTGACTCTGACAATGATTGCATCATACTACATGGGTAGCTCTCTGGTGTGCGTGCCTGATCCAAGGGCTGGCAAACCTCCAATGAGTGAACTACTAGCAGACATTCAGAAGTATAAGGGAACCATTCTGCACTGTGTTCCTGCGCTATATGCAGGCATGGTAAACAATCCCACTGTTAACAAATATGACCTGTCAAGCCTCAAGGCATGTGGTTCTGGAGCTGCTCCATTACCGCCAGAATTAGCCAAGAGGTTTGAGGATGCCAGTGGAGCTACGCTCTTTGAGGGATATGGTCTGACTGAAACATCTCCAATGACTCATGCCAATCCTTCACTCAAGTCGCTTCGCAAGTTTGGGTCAATCGGAGTTCCACTACCAGACACATACGCCATAATACTAGACATTGAATCTGGTAAGAAAGAACTGAAACAGGGAGAAACAGGTGAGATCGCCATCCATGGGCCCCAGGTGATGTCGGGTTATTGGAACAAACCTGATGAAACATCTGATGTAATGAGGGACATCGGTGGCAAACGCTACTTCCTGACCGGTGACATCGGACACATTGATGACGATGGTTTCTTCGTCATTTCAGACCGTAAGAAGGACATGATCAATGTTGGTGGTCTCAAGGCATATCCAAGAGAGATTGAGGATATCTTCTTTGAGCATCCCAAGGTTGCCATGGCTGCAGTCATTGGTCTTCCGAGAGAAGAGGACCCGACAAACGAATATGTCAAAGCATATGTAGTTCTCAAGGAGGGTGAAAGCGCCACTGAGGCAGAGTTCATTGCTTGGGCAAAAGAGCACATGGCTGGTTACAAACGTCCCAAAGAGGTCGAGTTTAGAGATTCCTTACCGATGACTCAGGTTGGAAAAGTACTCAGACGAGAACTCAAAGAAGAAGAAATGGCTAAGAAATAGAACAAACTAACAAAGGGGAAGGGTACAACCTTCCCTTGTTCTTTCTTTTTTATTACTAAAAGTCATCCTCAACAAATATCAGTAAGCAAAGCTATACTGAACAGCTAAGTTATGATAAACTCATACCTGAGTTTGTGGAGTTGAGAGAGAGATGGACGAGTGTTATTGGCATGGGAAAGAGCCATGGCCTGAAAATGCAGCTACGAATATAGACTATCCAGAGGAACCATTGTTTGAGATGCTGGATCGGTCAGCACGACAGAGTGGAGACCTACCATATACAGTGTTCATGGGAAAGACACAGACTTTCAAGGAGGTCAAGGAACACTCAGACAGAATTGCTAACTTCCTAGCCAGCAAGGGGATCAAGGAAGGTGACAGTGTTGCGATATTCCTACCCAATGTACCTCACTTCCCTGCAATCTTCTTTGGTATTCTGAAGACTGGAGCAAAGGTCGTGACGTGCAACCCACTGTACAAACCAGGTGAGCTAAACTATCAATTGAATGACACTGATTCGAAGATTGTTTTCGCTCTTGATCATCCAACCTTCACACCAACGGCATACGAAGCCATCAAAGGAACTGATGTCCACACTGTTGTTGTGTGTAGTGTCAAACCTTTCTTATCAAAAGCCAAAGCAGTCATTGGAAGTCTCCTAGGTAAGGTCCCTAAGAGTCCATACTATGAAGAAGACAAGACATTGTTCTATGAAGACATCCTCACTGAATACGAGCCAATCCCACCGCAGGTTGACATAAACCCTAGGGACACAGCTGTTCTAATCTATACAGGCGGGACAACTGGAACTCCAAAGGGAGCAGAACTCTCTCACTATAACATGACATCAAATGTGCTTCAGATAGCAGAGTGGGTATACCTAAAAGAGGAGGATACAGGAAGAGAAGGTGGTGTCAGGTATGGAGATGAGGTGTATGTAGGTGCTATACCATGGTACCACAGTTATGGAATGACCCTCAGTATGCTCTCAGCGACTTGGTTTGCTGGTCAGCTTGTAGCTATCCCAGATCCGCGAGCTGGGAAACCACCACTGTCAGATTTGTTAGCAGAACTAGAGAAGACTAAGTGCACAGTGTTCAATTGTGTGCCTGCGCTCTATGCTGGAATCGCCAACCATCCAAATGTTGGTAAGTATGATCTGTCTGAAATCAGCATCTGTGGCTCAGGAGCTGCACCTTTACCTCCTGAGGTTGCGAAGTCTTTCGAGGCTGTCACAGGAGCAATTCTGTTCGAGGGATACGGTCTCACTGAAACATCACCGGTGACACACATCAATCCAACCAACAAGAAGTACAGGAAATTTGGTTCAATAGGAATTCCACTCTCTGACACAATCTGCAAGATAGTTGACATAGAAACAGGAACCAAGGAAATGCCTATCGGGGAGATTGGTGAGATAGCCATCCATGGACCTCAGGTGTTTTCAGGATACTGGAGGAAACCTGAGGAAACCGAGAATGTGATGCGTGAGTTTGGAGGTAAGAGATTCTTCCTCACCGGAGATGTAGGCCATATGGATGAGAATGGCTACACCTTCATCAGTGACAGAAAGAAGCAGATGATCAATGTCGGAGGTATGAAAGCGTATCCACGAGAAATCGAAGACATCCTGTTCACACATCCGAAGGTGAAGATGGCAGCGGCTGTCGGAATTCCTAGAGATGATGATCCCAGCAACGAGTTTGTCAAGGCGTACATTCAACTAAAGGAGGGTGAAACAGCTACACCCGAGGAGTTTATCGAATGGGCAAGGGACAAGATGGCGGGGTACAAGCGACCGAGAGAGGTCAAGATCGTTGAATCGCTACCCCTGAGCAATGTGGGTAAAGTATTGCGACGTGTGCTTCTGGAGGAGGAACTGAAGGAGAGAGGAAAATAACATCCTGTGTGTTTTATTAGGAAGTTCTGGCATAGCTAAGGACTCCTACTCCTGGAAATCTAGAGGTGGTTAGAATGTCGCCCTCATGGAAAAGAATCGGCGCGTATTTTGGGATACTTGGTGGAATCATCTTTGTTGTGACCACATTCATAGCGATGTTGACATATCCTGGAGGATACTCCTTCTTGGAGAACTCCTTTAGTGCATTAGGACTCACGGTGATCAATAGCACACCGTCAATGTTGAATTATTTCTTGTTCGTGACTGCCTGTACTGGTGCGGCTGTCTGTCTAATACCATTCTTGTTCGCAATACGGACATTGTTCACAGAAACGACGGGCCTCAAGGTCCTGAGCGGGCTAGGCACTATCCTAGGTCTTTGCGCCGCACCCAATCTCTCAGCTCTAGCAATCTTTGCAGGGAATGAAGCTCCTATAATACATGGAAACACTACAAGGTTGTTTTTCATACTCATTATGGCTGGAATTCTCTGCTACTCAATTGCCATCGCCATGAATAAGGAATACAAGAACCTCTACGCATGGATTGGCTTCATCGTTGTGATAGTGTGTCTGCTTCACATAATCGCCATGTTCGGAGTCATGTCTGCTTACTTTGGAACTGCACTCTGGCAGAAGGTTTCAGTCTATGCGTTAGTATTGTGGTCAGTATTTCAAGGCTATGAGCTTTTGAAAATCTTTGACTAGTATATTCAGAAACTGGGGAGGATGACCTCCCCATCATTTTCTTAGATATTCTCCAGTGACGCACGTATAGTCGCTTTGCAATAACTACATTGAGCCTCCAATGGTCCAACCCAGTCAACATTCTCATGGGAAACTTGTGCACCACACGAGGGACATTCCACAGGAAGGCGAACTGTGGTGGTTCTTCTGCTGCCATGTGTTTGAACACTGCCTTCATAATCATGAGGGATCACATGATCAGGAGCATCAACCAAGATACTCTCTGTTCTCCTGATAGAATGAACTGTACGACGTGCTCTTCGAATTGAATAACCGATACAGACACACATGAGTAAACTTCCGAGAATCGTGAAGAACATTACCAGCTCAAACATTGACATCGATTGGAAGAATCCTGGAATGTGAGCATCATCGTACACACCGATACGATAGAATCCACTTGTATCACCATACACAGAATTCTCAGACACGCGAATATACACTGTAGTGTTTGAAGCTAGATCAAAGTCAACCCGGGGATAGTTTCCGTAGTCGGTTCCACTCTCGGCTATCACATTAGTATACATATTATCTGTAGCCACAGTTATTTTGACTTCTAATTCCCAGAAAGAATCAGAATTGACAACGACTGTCCAGTGGCCAGCATCCAGGTCTGCATAGTAGCTGTTTGAAGTCCAGAGGTGCTCGTTCTCCCTAGTTACGTTTGGCACCAAATTACCTTGGGCAGCTACAGTCCCCATCAGTATGAATAGAGATACTATGAAGGAGGCTAGTAAGATTGTCTGTCTTCGGTGCATTGAGTGTCGTCCTCAACCAAACCAGAACATAGCAGGATATTAGATTTACCAGCATGGGCTTATTCTGATTTTCCAGAACCGGATTGTTTGTGTTGTTTTCCTAGCTCCACATACAACTGAGCACCAGCCATGAAAGCTTCTTTCATGGAGTCAGAAACTTCCTTGACTACTTTTCCAGGAATGCCGAGGACCAGACTACCATCAGGAATCACTGTCCTCTCGGTCACAACAGAACCTGCCCCTATGACACAATCATTACCAACTTTAGCTCCATCAAGGACTATCGCACCCATCCCGATGACTGTACGGTCACCAATCTCACAAGCATGAATCACACAGTTGTGACCAGCGGTAACATAGTCGCCGATGATTGTCGGGTTCATGAAGGTAGTGTGTACAGTACAGTTGTCCTGTATAGAAGTTCCTTTCCCAACCTTGATGAAGTTCATGTCAGCTCGCATCACTGCGAACTCCCAGACAGTGGAATCAGCCCCTATCTCGATATTACCAATCAGGGAAGCGCGCGGTGATATGTAGGCTTCCGGATCGACCATAGGTGTTTTGCCATCGAACTCATATAGTCCCATTAGTTGCACCTTAGAAAATTAGTACAGTGATTCTTCTTTAAGACTATCTAAATACCAACAGAATCTAGACTAAAGAGAGATGGTTTGCAATGCCCATTACTCCACTACACTATCCTCTTGCATTTGGTCTTTCGAAGACTAACAAGAAACTTCTCTTACCAGGAGTGGTGGTTGGGTCTGTCATTCCAGATATTGAAGTCCCAATCATGTGGGTATTCTTCAGTGAGTTACCAGACCATCTTTTCCTCCATAGTCTAGTAGGAGCAGTGACAGTGGGTACGTTTCTCGCAGTTCTCGTCACTTGGTTGTTGTATCCACCAATTATCTCCACGTTGTTTAGGGTGGATAAAAACGACCTGAAAGAAGCATGTGGTCTTTCGGTCATGTTGGTTGTTTCCTGCCTTATCGGTGTTCTCTCCCATCTCCTACTAGACTATCCCATGCACTGGTTCAATCCAATCCTCTGGCCATGGGTGAACCCGTATGATGTCGTAGGACCACTTGTCCTCTTCTTCACTCCTTTTGGACCAATCAATGGAACTGCATACTGGATGGCGAACTACATCACGAGTGCAGTCATGATAATTACATGGCTTCCAATACTGATTCATTACTGGGGTAAAGATCTCTGGAGAAACCACTGGCTTGGAAGTTCCTGATGGAATGAAACTCAATGGAAGGGAACAAACCATTCTTCGAGAGAGATGTAAGAATGTGTGTCGAGAACATTTTGGTCGTCATACAGTTTCCGGAGAAAAATGTTGAACGACTCAACACTCTCTGTTCGAACAGTAGCGAATAATGTATAGTCCTCACTTGTCCGATAGAGATCCCACACCTCATCCATTTCTGCCAAACTTTGAGCTGTTTCACTAGCTGTACCAGGCGATACTTTCAATCTCACGAAGAACTTCACAGGTAAACCGATTAGACTGAAATCAATATCAATCGAGTGACCTACTATAGCTCTCTTGAGTACAAGCTTCTCAAGTGCTTTTGATACAGCAGGTTGACGCATTGGAGGTGTCATTAGAGAGCCTATTGATTCTTGTGTAAATGGATACGGTTTTTCTGAAGTTGGCTTTTGACGGCGCATGATTCTGAGAAGTTCTACTTCCTTTGAGGTGAGAGACATGTCGGGGGATCCATTTAGCAGAATCTTGAATCCATTCTTTTTGTAGGTGGTAAGAACTTGGACAATGTTGTATTTTCCGGTACCAGAACTGGCAACAACGCGATCAACTCTATCAAGTAGGTCTTCAAATGCTCCTTGACTATCAAACCTAAAATAGCCGATAAGTGAGAAGTCACCAGCGACTCCGTCTAACGATTCAAGCTCTGCCATTTGCAGAACTTTCTTGCTTACATCTATTTCTCGGGGATTACTCTTCATGAACAAAATCGTATCTCTTGCTGTTTTTACTTTGGTAGGATCCAATATTGTAGTGTAGCTCCGAATCACTCCGTCTTTTGCGAGTTTTTTGATTGTGCGAGAAACCCAATTTCGCCCTTTACCGAGTGTCTTTCCAATCACAGCAGGAGTCAGTCGTGAATTCTGAACAAGTAATTCTAGAAGTTGCTGTTCAGTATCAGATATCAATTGCATTATTTCCCCACATAATTAGTGCATTATATTCCAAATTACTATGTAGCATTCATATACTTTACGATTTCAGCGAGGCCAGTGATTCACATGACTGACTATAAGGTCAAAGATATTGGTCTTGCTGAAGAAGGCAGGATGTTAATCGATTATGCTGAGAAACATATGCCAGTTTTGATGCATCTGAGAAAGAAATACGCAAAGACTCAACCCCTCAAGGGAATGAAGATTGCAGGTTGTCTTCACGTTACAAAGGAAACTGCAGTTCTCGTTGAAAGCTTGAGAGCAATTGGTGCAGAGGTTGCATGGTCTGGATGTAATCCTCTTTCGACTAACGATAAGGTTGCGGCAGGATTAGCTGCGAATGATATCCCTGTATATGCATGGCACGGACTCGACACAGATGAGTACTACTGGTGCATTGAGCAGACATTGAAGAGCGAGCCAACACTCACACTTGATGACGGTGCTGATCTCATCTTCACACTGCATAACAAGCATGAGGAATTAATCCCCAATCTACTCGGTGGTTCTGAGGAAACAACAACTGGGGTTATCCGTGTAAGAGCCATGGCAGATGATGGTAAGCTCAAGTACCCAATCATGGCAGTGAACGATGCTGACACAAAGCACTTGTTCGACAACGTATATGGAACCGGTCAGAGTGTTATAGATGGTCTCTTACGAGCATCAGCTATTCTCATTGCTGGAAAGACT
>Ga0209536_100001964_pt1 | contig 33630 bp, 23 predicted proteins | sample DeeMarSeWOR28_12_FD_187461 | JGI IMG/M metagenome (GOLD analysis project Ga0209536, IMG submission 187461) | Marine sediment microbial communities from White Oak River estuary, North Carolina - WOR-2-8_12 (SPAdes) (version 2) | ecosystem: Environmental > Aquatic > Marine > Intertidal zone >... | reverse complement strand
GTCAGCGTCGTCTTGCCATGGTCCACGTGACCAATCGTGCCCACGTTCACGTGCGGCTTCGTGCGCTCAAATTTGCCCTTTGCCATTTTTTTGCTCCGTTATCGGTGACGCCACTCTTCCAAGACCGCTACCGCTGCCTTCGCCCTGAAACCTAACTACGACATCCGCAAAAAATCATTCCGTTTCCAGCTGCAGAATCCGACGGGGCCGAACGTCGAAAACGAATTCTGGTGCCCATGGCGCGGATTGAACGCGCGACCTCTCCCTTACCAAGGGAGTGCTCTGCCACTGAGCTACATGGGCGGCGGATCATGCTCTCCGGCGGAACGCACTCCACGGCGTTCTCACTTGTATTTGTGTCCGCTGCGAATTTCCTTTGGAGCGGGTGAAGGGAATCGAACCCTCGTCGTAAGCTTGGAAGGCTTCTGCTCTACCATTGAGCTACACCCGCCTCGTTTCTGCGTAACCCAACCCCGCACTATCGGCGCCCTGCGGACCCGGCAATCCTGGTGGAGGGGGTAGGATTCGAACCTACGTAGGCGCATGGCCAACAGATTTACAGTCTGCCCCCTTTAGCCGCTCGGGCACCCCTCCGAACGAAACCGGGCATTGTCGATCTTTTCCCTCGTAGTGTCAATTGTATAAAGCGTTTTTTTGCATGCCGTTCGAGATCCGGTCGGCGAATGCTTCGCCCCATGCGCGCCATCGTCCGGTCGAATGGCGGGCGTTCATTGCGTCCGAGAGTGATTGCCCGATGATTGGGGGTGCGCAGACGGCTCACCAGGACCAATCCCTTTTCGGCACGGAGCTTGGCATATCGCCGAGCAAGCCAACCGGAGGGGTGCCTGGAGACCGATTGTAAGTGTGCGCTCACGAACTGATCGAGGCGATCAGAATTTTATTTATTCTTTTTTAATCAATTTATTATAGAGCTCGCCCCTACTGCATCCGGTCCACGCTTGTCGCCCAAGGCGAGGGGCCGCTGTCGCTGCCCGCGTTCTGCAATCGGGCTTTTAGTCGCCGCCCGAGCCGCTAATGCTGGTCCCGCCACACACGAAAACGGTCTGGCCAGTAATGTAGCCGCTTTCAGGCGCAAGCAGAAAAGCAACCGTGCGGGCGACGTCGGCGGGCGTGCCGACCCTCTTGACCGGGATGCTGTCGATCACGCGCTGGCGCTTCTCGCTTCCGATCGGGTGCCCATTGTCGAAGAGGTCGGTGGCAACCGGCCCGGGCGCAACCGCATTGACCGTGATGCCATCAGCCGCGACTTCGAGGCAAAGGGTGCGCGTAATCCCGATCAATCCGGCCTTTGCCGCAGCGTAGACCGTGCGCCCGGTCTTGCCCAGCACTGCGCGTGACGACATGTTCACGATGCGGCCGAACTTGGCGGCGCGCATGCCCGGCACGAACGCCTGCATCAGGATCATCGCCGCCCGCACGTTGAGCGCGAGCGCGTAATCGAGGTCGTCGACCGTCGCCTGCTCGAGGGGGCCCGGCCGGTTAGCGCCGGCGTTGTTGACGAGGTAGCGCACCGGATGCCGCGCTGCAATTTCGGCCCCGGCCTGCTGCGCCGCCGCCGCATCGGCCAGATCCGCACCAACGAACAGCAATCGCGCATGCCGGATTCGTGGCGGACGCCGCTGCAGTGCAACCACGGTGCGACCGGCCTCGAGCAGGTGCTGCGCAATCGCTTCGCCGATGCCCGAGCTCGCGCCCGTGACGACCGCGACACCTTCCATCTTTTCCCCTGGCGTCATGTTATGAATTGGTTGAATTATAGAGAAAAGCTGAAAGGGCACCCTGCTCGGACACCCGGGGCCCTTGCGACCGGGGACATTAAGAGCCGTTCAGCGGCGTAGAAACTCGTGCCGCCTCATACCGGCGCGACCCGGTCAATCGGCTTTTCGCTATTGCCCTGCAGCAGCGCGCCCCGGCGAGCCTGAAATTAAGCCGCCATTTGCCCCCGGGATGGGAAACCTCGACTGGCCCGAAATGCGCCGGTGTTAGTCGCGCTGGGACCGCGTATCGTGAATTGACTTTGCAGTGCGAGACCGACTCCCCGCGGCCATGCTCACGCTCGCGGCATCACCAAGGGCATCGCCACCCTGTCGAATAAGGCCGCGCTCCAGTAGGTTTCGCGTCACGCATCCTGCGGGCAGGCACAAACCATCGCTAGCTACTCCCCGGCGCTCAGCCGTGCAGCTTGTGGTACTTCTCCATCAGCTGCTCCGGCGTTTCCTTGCAATTCGGGTCCGGAATAATACAGTCCGGCGGACAAACGGTCACGCATTGCGGTTCATCGTGTGCCCCAACGCACTCGGTACACTTCGCCGGGTCGATGATGTATTTGGAATCTACGACGCTGATCGCCTCATTCGGACAAACGCTTGGACATGCGTCGCAAGAGGTGCAGTCGTCGGTGATGATTGTCAGTGCCATTACGATCTCCAGAATTGCAGGGGTAGCATTATTGCATAGCTCTTATGCCGCCACTTGACGCGGCGTTAGCTGAAAGCCCGGAGTGGAACGTGGACCCGGTGGCGCCTGCTCGGCGCGTTGCGACATTGCCTACATGAAGTTGTCAGTATACGAGGTCAGCGCCTTCATGTAATTGGTGCGCTCAAAGGCCGCAGGGTCCGGGCACGCGTGCTGGCTGAGCGAGCCTTTCAGCTGCTCTACGGAAACGTATTCGCGCTCGGCCATCCATTTTTCGACGCTCGTCAGCAGGGTCGCGACATGGTTAGGTCCTTTGTTCAACAGGCTGCTCGCAAGCATCACGCAGTCGGCGCCGGCCAGGAGCAGCTTCAGCACGTCGTCGGGAGTATGGGCTCCTCCCGTGGCAGCCAGGCTCGCGCGCACGCGACCGCGCAGGATTGCGATCCAGCGCAGCGCGAGCCGCAGCTCGTCGGAGGTCGACAGCACCAGGTGCGGCGCGACTTCCAGTTCGTCGAGCAGAATGTCGGGCTGGAGAAAGCGGTTGAACAAAACCAGCCCCGACGCGCCGGCACCCGCGAGCCGCGCTGCCATATTGGCCATGGCGCTGAAGTACGGAGAAACCTTGACCGCAACCGGTATCTTGACAATGCTGCTGACTGATTCCACCAGGTCGGTGTATCGCTTCTCGATTTCAGTGCTGGTGTCGTCGAGATCGGTCGCGAGAAAATAAATATTGAGCTCGATCGCGTCGGCACCGGCTTGCTCGAATTGCCGGGCGATTTGGGTCCAGCCGCCAGGCGTGTAGCCGTTCAGGCTTGGTATCACCGGCACCGAGAGCGCCTGCTTCGCCTCGCCAATCAACCTCAGGTAATTCTCGGGGCCGGTTCTGTAGTTTCGGATCTCCGGAAAGAATCCGTGCGCCTCGGGCGAGAGCTCGGTTCCCGACAGCATGAGATTGTGGGCTGCCATTTCCTCGTGTTCGATCTGCTCCTCGAACAAGGAAGGCAGTACCACAGCCGCTACGCCCGCATTCTCCAGCCGCTTCAGACGGTCGATCGAATTCGTCATCGGTGAGGCCGCCGCCACGATTGGATTCTTGAGTTCCAGGCCCAGATACCGGCTGCGCAGATCGACACTCATTGTTCCACCTCCTTCGAGCTGGGCGCGGGAGCCGTGGGCGCCTCAGCGCTGCCGTCGTTGCGTTCGGAGTCGTCAGTTACTTTGCGATGCACGCCGGCCACCTGTTCATAGAGCTGCCACCGCGCATCGGCAGCGGCCTGTGCCATCCTTGAAAGCATCTTCGCCCGCGCCGGATCCGCCTGCGCAAGCATCGCGAAGCGGCCCTCTTTCATCGTGAACTGCTCGAGGGGAACGGTCGGTTTGCGCGAGTCAAGCTTGAGCGGCTGATCTGCGCCGTGCATGCCGAGCCGCGGATCATAGTGATAAAGGGTCAGGTAGCCGCTCTTTATCGCGTCGCGCTGATGGCTCATCCCGGTCGACATTTCGATACCGTGCGCAATGCAGTGGCTGTATGCAATGATCAGGGATGGCCCCTGCCATGAGGCGGCTTCCCTGAAAGTGCGCACGGTCTGCATCGGGTTGGCGCCCATCGCCACCTGGGCCACATAAACATTGCCGTAGGCCATGGCAATCATGCCCAGGTCTTTCTTGCCGATGGGCTTCCCCGCGGCGGCAAACTTTGCGACCGCGCCGCGCGGCGTCGCTTTCGAGGCCTGGCCCCCGGTATTGCTGTAGACCTCGGTATCCAGCACCAGGATGTTGACATTCCGTCCCGAGGCGAGGACGTGGTCGAGGCCGCCGTAGCCGATATCGTAGGCCCAGCCGTCGCCGCCCACGATCCACACGCTGCGCGCGACGAGGCTGTCGGCCACCGCCATTAGCCGTCCCGCTTCCGGAACGCGCAGCTTGGACAGGATCGCTTTGAGCTGCTTTACGCGCTCGCGCTGCTCCCGGATCTGCTCGTCGTTGTCCTGAGGTGCGTCGACAAGCGGGGCGGCAAGCGCCTCGCCGATCTCCGCGCGCAACCGATGCACGAGCGTCTGCGCCAGATCGCGTTGCGCATCGAGGGCCAGCCGCATGCCGAGGCCGAACTCGGCGTTGTCCTCGAACAAGCTGTTCGACCACGCCGGCCCCTGGCCATCGCGGTTCTGGGCGTAGGGCGTGGTGGGAAGGTTGCCGCCGTAGATCGAAGAGCAGCCGGTGGCGTTGGCGATCAGCAGGTGATCGCCGTAGAGTTGGGAGAGCAGGTTGAGATACGGCGTCTCCCCACAGCCTGAACAGGCCCCCGAGTACTCGAACAGCGGCTGACGCAGCTGTGAGCCCTTCAGCAAATCGATGGTTTCGAACGGTGGGCGCGCTTCGGGCAGGCTGAGGAAGAAATCATAACTCTGGCGCTCGGTTTCGAGATGATCGAGCTTGGGTTCCATGTTGATGGCCTTGTGCTTGACCATCTCCTTGCTGCGTGTCGGGCAGATGTCCACGCATATGCCGCAGCCAGTGCAATCGTCGGGCGCCACCTGCAAAGTGTAGGCCCAGCCGTGAAACGGGGCGCCTTCCTTGCCTCTCCACGGCACGCTCTTGAAGCCCTGTGGAGCACCCTTCAATTGCTCGGGCGTATACACGTTCATGCGAATGGCGGCGTGCGGGCACATCAGCGGACACAATGCACATTGAGTGCACAGCTCGGCATCCCAGATCGGGATCTCGTGGGCGATGCTGCGCTTTTCCCACTGTGTCGTGCCGGTCGGGAAGGTCCCGTCGACCGGCATTGCCGAGACCGGCAGCAGATCGCCCTTGCCGTCAAGCATCATCGCCGTGACACGCTGCACGAAGTCGGGCGCTGCGCGCGGCACCACCGGACGGCGGGTGATCGACGAGTTGGCCTGGTTGGGCACCTTCACTTCCCGCAGAGCCGCAAGCGACGCGTCGACAGCCGCGAAGTTGCGATTGAGGACGGTCTCGCCGCGCCTGCCGTAGGTCTTGCGGATCGCATCCTTGATCTTTGCAATCGCCTCGTCACGCGGCAAGATGCCTGAGATCGCGAAAAAGCAGGCCTGCGTGACGGTATTGATGCGGCCCGCGAGTCCCGCCTGTTTTGCCACCGCAAGCGCGTCGACCACATACATCTTCAGCTTCTTTTCGAGGATCTGCTCCTGTGCTTCACGCGGAAGCTTGTCCCAGACGTCATCTGGGCCATACGGGCAGTTGAGCAGGAAGGTGGCTCCCGGGCGCGCCAGCGCCAGCATGTCGAGCTTCTCCATGAATTCGAATTGATGGCAGGCGATAAAGTCCGCCTGACGGATCAGATAGGTCGATTCGATGGGGTTGGGCCCGAAGCGCAGATGCGACACTGTAATTGCGCCCGACTTCTTGCTGTCGTAGACGAAGTAGCCCTGCGCGTGAAGCGGCGTGTTTTCACCGATGATTTTCACCGAGTTCTTCGTCGCGCCGACGGTGCCGTCGGCGCCTAGGCCGTAGAACACCGCCCCGGTGACATCGCCGGGCTCGGTGTCGAAGCTGTCGTCCGCGGCCAGCGACAAATGGGTAACGTCATCGGTTATCCCGACCGTAAAATGGCGCTTGGGTTGCGTTTTGGTGAGCTCATCCAGGGCGGCCTTGGCCATCGCCGGCGTGTACTCCTTGGACGACAGGCCATAGCGGCCACCGATGACTTTCGGCGTCGCGAGGTCTTGCGGCCAGGCCTCAGCCAAGGCCGTGACAATGTCCTGGTACAAAGGCTCGCCTATCGCACCCGGTTCCTTGGTGCGGTCGAGCACCGCGATCGAGCGCACGCTGCGCGGGAGCGCGGCCACGCAGGCTTGCGCATCGAACGGCCGGTAGAGCCTCACGGTCAGCAGGCCGACCTTCTCGCCGCGTTTAACCAGGGCTTCAACCGCCTCCCCGGAGGCGCCGACGCCGGAACCCATTTGCACCAGCACCCGCTCGGCATCAGGCGCGCCCCGGTAATCGAACAGCCGATATTGGCGATCGGTAAGCTTCGCGAACCGATCCATGCTCTCCTGCACGATGCCCGGCACCGCCATATAAAAGCTGTTGCAGGCCTCGCGCGCCTGGAAGAACACGTCCGGATTCTGCGCTGAACCACGCAATACCGGACGGTCGGGATTCAGCGCGCGTGCGCGGTGCGCGTTGACGAGTTCCTCGTCGATCAGCGCGCGGGCGTCCTCCTCGAGCAGCAGCTCGATCTTATTGACCTCGTGGCTGGTGCGAAAGCCGTCAAAGAAATGCAGGAACGGCACGCGCGCTTTCAACGTGGACATGTGCGCGATCATCGCCATGTCCTGCGCCTCCTGCACGCTGGCAGACGCGAGCAGAGCGAAGCCTGTCGTACGCGCCGCCATCACATCGCTGTGGTCACCAAAGATTGACAAGGCGTGCGTGGCCAGCGTGCGGGCCGCAATATGGAACACCGCTGGCGTCAGCTCGCCCGCGATCTTGAACATGTTGGGAATCTTGAGCAGCAGTCCCTGCGACGCGGTGAAGGTCGTTGTCATGGCGCCGGCCTGCAACGAGCCGTGCACCGCGCCCGCCGCACCGGCTTCGCTCTGCATCTCGATCACCTGCGGCACAGCACCCCAGATGTTCTTCTGGCCGTCCGCTGACCAGGCATCGGCGAGTTCGCCCATGGTCGACGACGGCGTGATCGGGTAGATCGCGATCACCTCGCTCACCAGGTGGGCGACGCGCGCAGCAGCTTCATTGCCCTCGAGGACGACCAGGGGTTTGCTCATGATTTCCTTTCAATCATCACTTTTTACCTTGCGGCGTTGGCGCTTACAGCAGCCCGGGCTTGCCGGCTTTCCAGCGGCCGTACTCGGTCGTCATGATCGCCACGTGCTCGCGTTCCTCTGCGGCGAGTTCCTTGTAGAGGTCTCTTTCGACCGAGCCCTCAGGCGCCTGCTTGCCCTGCTCGGTGAAGAACTTGACCGCGCGCTCCTCGAAAGCAATGGCGATGCGGAACAGGTTTGCCGGATCCTCGGGCTTGCGATCCACGCCGGCGAAAATGGCGGCATGATCGATCTGGAAATCCTCGCCTGGTTTGGGCAGGTCGGCGTGATAGCGCTTGGACAAGGTCTCCATGTGTTCTTTTTCCATTTCGGCAAAGCGGCCGAAAAGCTCGCGTAACTCCGGATCTTTCGACTCGCTCGCCGCGCGTTGGTAGAAAGCGTGGCCGCCAAGCTCGATTTCGAACGCGGCGCGAATGGCGTCCAGGCCTTTCGTGTCATCGATCGCACCGCGCTCCAGCATCTCGAGCTTGCCTTTGCAATGCGGGCACATGCCGTAAGGAAAGGCGAAGCCCTCGCTCACTTTGCCGCACTCGTTGCACCGCCAGCGCAATTCGACATTGGCGCAACAGATGTAGACTTCGTCGCCTTCGATAGGGCGGTGGCACTTTGGACAGGAAATCATGGTTGATTCTCGCTGTGGACAGTTGACGGTGAGGCTGCAGCAGGCGCGGCGGCGCCGGGGACCGCTGGCGGCACGAACGCATCGGCATCGGCCTGCGTAATGGGCCAGGTTTGTTTCCCGCTCTGCAGGTAGGCGCCGATGGCCCTTGCCGCGCGGCGACCCGCACCCATGGCAAGAATGACCGTAGCCCCGCCGGTAACGATGTCACCACCGGCGAACACGCCGGGCAGAGTCGTCGCTTGTGTCTCCGGATCCGCGATGATGTAACCCCATTTATTGAGGCCGAGGCCCGGCGTCGACTGGGTAACGATCGGATTGGCCTTGGTGCCAAGCGCGTAGATCACGGTATCGCATTCGAGTTCGACGAATTCATCCAGCGGCACGGGTTTGCGGCGGCCTCTCTCGTCGGGTTCCCCCAGCATCATCTTCTGCACCCTCATCCCGCGCACGTTGCCGTCATCGTCGGTGTGGATCTCGACCGGCGTATGCAGGAAGAAGAACTCTATGCCTTCCTCCTTGGCATGGCGGACTTCCTCGACGCGAGCGGGCGCCTCTGCTTCCGAACGGCGGTAGACACAGCGGACGGTCGGCGCACCCAGGCGCTTGGCCACGCGCAGACAGTCCATGGCCGTATTGCCGGCGCCGATCACGACGACGCTCGCACCGAGGGAGATCGGCGTGTCGAGATAGGGAAATTTGTCGCCGCCCATCAGATTGACACGCGTCAAGAATTCATTCGCCGAGTAGACCTGCCCGGCGAACTCGCCGGGTATGCCGAGAAAGGATGGCGCACCAGCGCCGGCGCCGATGAATACCGCGTCGTAGCCCATCTGCTCCATGAGCCGCGGAATGGAAAAGGTCTTGCCGATGACCTTGTTGGTTTCGAACTTGACGCCCATATTTTTCAGGCTCTCGACCTCGCGGCTGATGATGTCGCGCGGAAGGCGAAAGGAAGGAATGCCGTATTGCAGCACGCCCCCGATCACGTGCAGGGCCTCGAACACGGTGATCTCGCAGCCGTAGCGCGCAAGATCGGCGGCAACCGCGAGCCCCGACGGGCCGGAGCCGACCACGGCCACTCGCCCGAGCGGGCGCTCGAAGTGTGGCGGCTCGACCCTGGATGCTCTGGCGTTGTCTCCGACGAAACGCTCGAGACGTCCGATGGCCACCGGCTCCATCGGTTCCTTCTTGTTCTTGCCGATGATGCACTGGGCTTCGCACTGCGATTCCTGTGGGCAGACGCGGCCGCATACCGACGGGAACAGGTTGGACTCGTTGATGACGCGGAGCGCGCCATCGAGATCGCGCACCAGAAGGTGGCGAATAAACCCCGGGATGTCGATCGACACCGGGCAGCCGGCGACACACACGGCCTTGGTGCACATGATGCAGCGTTCCGCCTCTTCCAGCGCGTCACGCAAGCTGTAGCCCAGATTCACTTCCTTGAAGTTGCGCGAGCGCTCAAGCGCGTCGCGCTCCGGCATCTTCACGGCGTGCGGCGTTAGATCCTTGTACTTCTTGTAGTTGCGCTTGTTCTGCTCGAACAGCAGCTTCTCCACGTTGCAGACGTGCGCGTAATCCTCGCTCGCTTTGGTTTCCTGTCCCTTGAAGCGTTGCTGGCGCAGGATGAGTTCCCTGAAGTCCACCAGATGCCCGTCGAAGTCCGGCCCGTCGACGCACGCGAATTTGACCTCGCCGCCCACGGTGACGCGGCAGGAGCCGCACATGCCCGTGCCATCGACCATGATGGCGTTGAGCGATACCATGGTCTTGACGCCGAAGGGACGCGTCGTCTCGACACAGGCGTTCATCATTGGCAGCGGCCCGATGGCGATGACCAGATCCGGCTTGTCGCGTTCGAGAACATCTTTCAGCGCCGCTGTCACAAAACCCGGCGTGCCGTAACTCCCGTCGTCTGTGCACACGATCAGGTTGTCGCTGAATTCCTTGAAACGGTCTTCCCAGAAGACAAGTTCCTTGTTGCGAAAACCGATGATGCCCGTGGTGCGGTTGCCTTCGCCCTTGAACGAGCGCAGTTGCGGATACACCGGCGCCACACCAAGTCCGCCGCCAACCAGCACCACGTGCCCCACCTTGCTCACATGCTGCGGCAAACCAAGCGGTCCGACGAAATCGGAAAAACCGTCGCCCTCCTTGTAATGATCGCGCATCTCGACCGTGGTCTTGCCGAGCGACTGGATGACCATGGTGATGGTGCCCTTGTCGCGATCAAAATCGGCCACCGTCAGGGGTATGCGCTCGCTCCCTTCATGCAGGCGCACCATGACGAAATGACCGGGTTCCGCGGAAACCGCCACGTCGGGAGCCTCGACCTCCCACAAGAAGGTCGTATCGGAAAACACTTCGCGACGAAGGATCTTGTACATGGAAAGGGCTTGGCGTTAATGAACGGAGTGGTTGCTCGAAGGTTCGCAGTTCTTCGGAGGAAGCGGTCGCTTCATCGGAAAGTCATTGAAACGGCAATACACGGCGGCTGCGCTCGCTCTTGTCCTTACCACTGTGAACTCATCGATTCTCTAAGCCTTTTGATTTGTCTCTGCAACATCATCGAAAACCGATTAATTATTGCATCGCCTCGCGTACTCGGTTTGATTTGGATCAAGTCCGCTGGGACAACCATTTCCCGAATGTGGCTTTGGGCCGTAGCCAAGAAGGCTGGCTCCTTGCTGCGAAGTTTTCCGTCCGGAAAAAGCGGCAGTGCAGGATCCTGCTCTGTGAACGCGCTGCAACAAAATAACGGCCGGGGAGGAGGAAGGCGGCCTTTGTTCAGCCCAGGGCACACCCCTGGCCCGGTCTCAGTGCAAATAGGCTGCGAGAAAGATCTCAACTGCGCGCCGCAAATTCAGCCGCGCAGAACGGAAAAGGGCACTCAAGAAATTGGGCATGCGATATGAAAGCGCCTCCTGCCGGGACTGCTTCGCCTGCTGTGGCGCGCACTCGAGTGACTGGGTGATCACGCTTGGCCACGGCGGGCGCTTGAACCTGCACCACGGCTCCCCGGCGAACGCCGCCCTGACGAGGCAGAATATCCGCGCAATGCCGTCAAGATTGCGCCCGCGTCAACCCAGCCGGTATCATCGCGCGGCGGACTGCGGCGACCCAATGCGCTTCTGGTATCGTTGCCGCAGCCTCAGCAAGTCACTCTACGGACTTTTCCGTGCGCGAGACCCGCGATATCAGCGTTCCGCTCAACCGTGGCGAATTGATCCGTGCCGCGGCGATCGTCACGGCCATTTGCACGGGTCTGTGGATTGACCAAATTTTCGCGGCGCACGGGCAATTGATCGTCAATTTCGTGGTCTGGCTGCTCTTCATCGTCTGGCTCTGGAGGGAGCATCCCGCGACCCAGGTCGCGCTCGTTGCCTGCCTGGTTTATGCCACGATCGGCGAGATCTTCCTCTCGCTCATTTGGGGGCTGTATGAATACCGGCTCGCCAATGTTCCGCTGTTCGTGCCTCCTGGCCATGCACTGCTGTTCATGCTCGGCGGCCTGATGGCCGCGCGCGCGGCAAACTGGATCGTCTGGGCCGTTCCACTTGCGGCCGCTCCGTTCGTCCTCTTGCTCGCGGCGGTGGGCGCCGACACGTTCGGCCTTGCTCTCTATTGCGTGTTTCTGGCATGCATGGCGTTCGGGCGGGCAAAGAAACTCTACGCCGTCATGTTCGTGCTCGCGCTGGCGATGGAAATCTACGGCACCTGGCTCGGCAACTGGACGTGGTCAAGCGCGGTGCCCTGGCTCGGCCTGTCGACGCTCAACCCGCCGCTGGCGGCGGGAGCCTTCTACTGCGTACTCGATCTACTGGTAATGGCAACCGTGGGCCGGAGGAGCCACTACGCACTGCTGCATGCGGCCCGATAGCTCGCGCGGATAGGTATCGGAAAACCTTTCCAGCTTGACCAGCCTCAGGAAGCGCAGCGCCACCTCACGGCGTTCAGCTTCCGCCACGCCGCTCATCTCGAGCCCGAACTCCTCGTTGCGGCGCGCCATGCGCCACGGAGAAGCTGACCTCTTTGACCGCCACTACCGGGCCCTGGGCCGTGTGGTACTGGGAGCCGACGTTTTCGACTTCGATCGATTGCGCCATCCGGGCTCCACTTCGCTCCGCCGTGACGAAATAATGGTGATGATTACTGGTGATGAGTACCGGTGACAAGTGCCAGAGATTCAGAGCGAACTTTAACCATATCACCAGTTCGTATCGCCATTTCTCATCACCAATTACTTGAATTTGGAGGCCAGGGCCTCGCTTCCCCGCGCAAGCATCCCTACATCGGCGCCCACGGCTACGAACAGGAAACCCATGTCGAGGCAGCGCTTGCCGTCGGCCTCGCCAACCAGAATGCCCGGCGCCTTCCCGGCCTTGCGAATGCGCTTTGCGGCGTCTTCCATGGCCTTCCACACGTCGGGATGCTGCCAGTTGCCGAGATGCCCCAGGTCTGCGGCCAGGTCATTGGGTCCGATGAATACGCCATCCACGCCCTCGACCGCCACGATCGCATCGAGATTCTTCAAGGACAGCCGTGTCTCGACCTGCACCAGCACGCACAACTCGTCGTGCACGCGCTTGAAGTAATCCTTGATGCGCCCATATCCCGTCGCGCGCGTGGCCCCCGCGACGCCGCGCACGCCGTGTGGCGGATAACGCGTAAAGCGCACCGCGTTCTGCGCTTCCTCGACGGTCTGCACGTACGGCAGAAGGAGCGTCTGCGCGCCGATATCGAGGAAACGCTTGATGAGCACCATATCGTTCCATGCGGGGCGTACGATCGGCGTGGCCGAACCGCCAACCATCGCTTGCAGCTGCGACTGCACCATGGGCAGCTCGTTCGGCGAGTGCTCGGTATCGAGAAGCACCCAGTCAAAGCCGGCGCTCCCAAGTACTTCTGCAACAATATGGCTCGAGAAACTTGACCAGATACCGATCTGCGGCTTGCCCGCCCTGATCGCGGCCTTGAATTTGTTGTGCGGTAATTCCATTTTGACCTCTCTATCCCTCCAGGCACGTCATTTGTCGTTCATCATCCATCACGCATCATAATCAGTGATGCACCTCGGGCTCCGGCGTCGGCGGCCCGTGCTGGAGGATATCGAAGTCGCAGCCCTTGTTCGCCTGCATGATGTGCCGCGCAAAAAGCGCGCCGTAGCCGCGCGGAAAGTGCGCCGGGCGCGGCTGCCAGTCCTTGCGCCGCCGCGCGAGCTCCTCGTCACTTACCTTGAGCTCGAGTTTTCGCGCCTCGACGTTGAGCTCGATCAGATCCCCGTCCCGCACCAGCGCAAGCGGCCCGCCAACGAACGCTTCCGGTGCAACGTGCAGCACGCAGGTACCGTAAGAAGTTCCGCTCATGCGCGCATCCGAAATGCGTACCATGTCGCGCACGCCTTTCTGGAGCAGTCTCTTCGGGATGGGAAGCTGGCCCCATTCCGGCATTCCGGGCGCGCCGAGCGGCCCGGCGTTCTGCAGCACGAGCACGGAATTCTCGTCGACCTTGAGCCCGTCGTCGTCAATGCGCGCGAGAAGATCCGGATAGTCCTTGAACACGACCGCAGGCCCGGTATGCGCGAGCAGACGCGACTCCGCCGCAAGCGGCTTGATCACGGCGCCGTCGGGCGCGAGATTGCCGCGCAGCACGGCCAAACCGCCGTTCTGCGCGAGCGCCTTCTCGCGCGTGCGAATGACATCGGTGTTGTAGATCTTGGCGCCGGCAACGTTCTCGCCGAGCGTTCTGCCGTTGACCGTGCGGCATTCGAGCCGCAGCAGAGGCGCGATCTCGTTCAGGAGCGCGCGCAGCCCACCCGCATAGTAAAAATCCTCCATCAGGTAGGCGCCGGCCGGCCGCAGGTTCGCCAGCACCGGCACATTGCGCGCCAGCTCGTCGAACCGCTCGATGCCAAGATCGATGCCGGCGCGGCCCGCCATCGCGACGAGGTGAATGACAGCGTTGGTCGATCCGGACAGGGCGTGGACGACGGTGATGGCGTTGTCAAATGCCTCGCGCGTCAGGATCTCCGACGGTCGCAGGTCCTCCCACACCATCTCAACGATGCGCCGCCCGCTCGCCGACGCCATGCGCGGGTGATTTGCGTCCGAGGCCGGAATCGACGCCGCGCCCGGCAGCGTGAGGCCGAGCGCTTCCGCAGCGGAGGTCATCGTCGAGGCCGTGCCCATCGTCATGCAGTGTCCATGGGACCGGGCAATCCCGTCGACGGCTTCGTTCCAGTCCTCATCGCTCAATTTGCCCGCGCGTCGCTCCGCCCAGTACTTCCAGCGGTCGGTCCCAGAGCCCAGCGGCTCGCCATGAAAATTTCCGCGCAACATCGGACCCGCAGGCATATATATGAACGGCAGCCCCATGGAGGTGGCGCCCATGATCAGTGCCGGCGTCGTCTTGTCGCAGCCGCCCATGAGAACCGCACCATCCACCGGGTACGAGCGCAGGAGCTCCTCCGTCTCCATCGCCAGGAAATTCCGGTAGAGCATCGTGCTCGGCTTCTGGAACGGCTCGGCCAGCGCGATTGCCGGCATCTCGATCGGAAAGCCACCTGCCTGCCACACACCGCGCTTCACCTCATCCGCGCGCATGCGGAAGTGCGCGTGGCAGGGATTGATGTCGCTCCAGGTATTGATGATTCCGATGACGGGCTTCCCGAGGAACTCCTCCCGCGCGTATCCCATCTGAAGCGTGCGCGAGTGATGTCCCGTCGCACGCAGGTCATTGCCGCCATACCAGCGCGCGCTGCGCAAGTCTTCCGGTCGCTTTCTGGAGCGTGCCACTCAATGATCCCCGAAATGAATTTCGGCCGCAGGAGGGTCGATCGTGCCCGACGTGGGTCCTATTCTAGCCTTCCGGAACGTACTGCTTGCCGATCGCCGGTTTGCTCCGGCCCATGCCCGGCAGCTCCCAGATGCCCGCCCCGCCGGGGTTCAGGTCGCCGTCAATGTTGGCATCAATGACGCACGGCTTGCCCTTCGCGATGCCTGCGCGCACGGCGTCGGCAAGATCGGCTGCGCGATCGACGCTCACCCCGTCGATGCCCGCGGCACGCGCCATCGCGGCGAAATCCGGGTTGTAGGGCTGGTTGGTGCCGGGGTGCCTGAAATCGGTGGCAAGCTCGCGCCCGCCCAGATAGCCGCGCTGCAGACCACGGATCGATCCATAGGCGTAGTTGTTCCAGACAAGGTAGACGACCGGTATGTTGTACTCGTAAGCGGTCCCCAGAACGTTGGCGTGCATCAGGAATGCGCCGTCCCCGACCACCGCGATACAGGGCCGGCCGGGAGCGGCGAGCTTCGCACCCAGCGCACCGGCCACGCCGAAGCCCATCGGGCCGAAGCCCATCGAGCCGATCAGGGAATCCGGGCGCCTCGGCTTGCAGAACTGGATGAGCCAGTTGTGGTGAACGCCGATGTCGCTGACCAGTATTGCGTCCTCCGGCAGAACGCGGTCGATTTCGTGCGCGGCGCGCTGCGGAGGAATCGGCGTGGCGTCCGCCTTGAAGCCGGGCGCGATGAAATCCTCCCACTCCTTGCGATAGCCCGCGATCGCGTCGAGCCAAGCCCCGCGCTCTGCGGGCATGTTGCCGCGCGCAAGGCGCGCGTCGATCTCGGCGAGCAATTGCCGCAGGAAGGTCCGCACGTCCGCCATCAGGCCCAGCGCGACGGGATAGTTGCGCGCGATCTCTTCCGGATCGATATCGACATGGATTAGCTTTGTGGGCGGAATGGTGAACGAGAACCCCGGTATCCACGAACTTGAAGTGCGGTCGTCGAACCGCACGCCCAGCGCAAGCAGCACGTCGGCCTGCCGCGCAGCGTGGTTCGCCTGGTACGGACCGTTGCGTGCCACGAGGCCGAGCGCCAGTGGATGCGCTGCGTCGATGGCCCCAATGCCGCTCGCGGACATGGCGACCGGGATACGCAGTTTCTCCGCAAGCGCGCGCAACTCCCTCGTTGCGCCGCCATACCGGACGCCCTGGCCGACGAGGATGACCGGGCGCTGCGCTGCCATCAGCATGTCCACTGCCCTGGAAACCCCTTCCGGATCGGCGCCACAGCGGCACGTGATGTTGGCGTTCCAGTCCTCCGGCCGCGGCGTCTCTTCCGGGATCGGCTCGTTGAACATGTCGAACGGCACATCGAGCACGACGGGACCCGGGCGGCCCGTGACCATCGTCTTCCACGCCTGGCGCACCGCGACCGGCAGTTGCGCCGCCGTGGTGGGCTGGAAAACGCGTTTGCAATAGGCGCGCACCGTCGACGGGAAATCCGCCTGATAGTGCCGGTAGGTTTCCTGGAACGCGCCGCGGTTGAACTGGCTGGTCGGGACGTTGCCGGTTACCGCGTAGAACGGCACGGAGTCGAAGAAGGAGTTAGCGAGGCTGATGGGCAGATTCGCCGACCCGGGGCCGCACGAGGTAAACGTCGCCGTCGGCTGCCCTGACACGCGGTAATACACGTCGGCCATGAAACCGGCGACACTTTCATGATGCACGGACACCGTCTTGATCTCGGCGGCGCGAGCGTGCAGCTGATCGATGAAACCAATGTTGCCGTGACCGCACAGGCCGAACACATAGGGCACTTTCTCGCGAATCAGGTAATCGACGATCACGCCGGCGCCATCGCGCGCGTGCTGACTGGCTGAACCACGGGAACCCGGCGCGGGCTTGCTCGGCGCGTTCATTGACGTTCTCCTTCCGGTTTGACCGGGCTGCGCTCCCGCTTGCAGCCCCGAGGATGCCCAATGTAAGCAAGGGAACGGACCACGGTTTCGTGGTTAAGCGTCCGGCGAAACACGGTCTCTCCCTCTTCGTCATTCTACCCCACTGCACGCCGCGCTCGCCGCCACTGCCCGGCACGCGAACGCCCGGCACCGCTGGTGTAGAATCGTGGCCCAACCCGGAACAAACAGAGCCGCCATCATGAATGCACCCACCGAGAATCAATCGCTCGCGAAAAACGTAACCTCGCTGTCGCATCTCGACCTGCCGGGCGCCGGTCAGGTCTATGTTGCCGGGAACTACGCCTACGTCGGCCACATCACCAACAAGGAGGGCCTCGGCACCAGCATCCTCGACGTCTCCAACCCGAAGAAGCCGACGCTTCTTGCCCAGGTCCCGGTTGGCGACCCCGGCTCGCACAGCCACAAGGCGCGTGTGATCGGCGACATCATGATCGTCAACGTCGAGCAGAACATGACGGCAATCGGGCGCAAGGCGGACGAACTGCCCAAGCTGCGCGCCGCTTTGCGCGAAGAGCTGGGGCGGGATCCGACCCACGCCGAGATTGCGGCGCAGCTTGGCGTGAAGGAATCGGACATTCCAGCGGTGGAAGCGGCGGAGAAGGCGCCCTACGGTCAGGGCGGTTTCAAGATCTACGATGTGTCGGACCGCACCAGGCCGAAACTCATCACGCATCACCGGACCCATGGCCGCGGTGTTCACCGCTTCGACATGGACGCGAACTATGCCTACATCTCGACCGAGATGCAGGGCTATATCGGCAACATTCTCGTGGTCTACGACATCCGCAACCCGTCGAAGCCAGAGGAAGTCTCCCGTTGGTGGATGCCGGGCCAACATATTGCAGGCGGCGAGAAGCCGACCTGGCCGGGCCGGCAGCATCGCCTGCACCACACGGTCCGCACCGGTGACCGGCTGTTCGCCGGGTGCTGGCATGGTGGCGTGCGTGTGATCGACGTATCCGACATCAAGAAACCCCACACCATCGGCGAGTACAACTACCACCCGCCTTTTCCCGAGCCCTCGCATACCTTCATGGGGCTGACCAAGCCCATCGCAGGGCGGCAAATCGCTGTCGCAATCGACGAGGAGGACCACGCGCACAGCGCCGAGGAAATGGCGAAGCGCCGCGGCCGCCCGCACGGCTGCCTGTGGGTGTTCGATGTTACCGAACTCCCGAAAATCCAGCCGCTCGCGATCTATGAAGTGAGCGAGCTCGATTCACCCTGGAGCCGCGCCGCGCCGGGACGATTCGGCGCGCACCAGTTCCAGGAGCACATGAAAGGCGGGGACACGCTCATGTACTGCGCGTGGTTTGCGGGCGGGCTGCGGATCGTCGACATCGCCGATCCGACCGCGCCGCAGGAAGTGGGCTACTACATTCCGCAGCCCGCGCCCGGCAAGGTCGCGCCGCAGAGCAATGACGTCGATGTCGATGAGCGCGGGCTGGTGTACCTCGTGGATCGGTATGCGGGGTTCGATATTCTCGAGTTCTCCGGTCCAAAGGCGTGATGGGTTAGAACAAAAAAACGAGCGCCGATCGCGCCCGTTTGAGGAAAAGGTGTCAGGAACCTTTTCGGAAAAAGGTTCCTGACACCTTTTCCTGTTTCAACCTGATTGAAACGATCAGGCCTTCGCAGACGCCTTTGCGCTGTGAAACAGATTGAGCGCCGATCCGGCGCGGAACCATTCGAGCTGCGGCGCGCTGAAGGAATGCGAAAGCTGTAGCGTCTCGTTCGAACCGTCGGCGTGCTTCACGCGGCACTCCAGCGGTTTGCCCGGCGCCATTGTGGCGAGCCCGACGAGGCTCAGCCGGTCGTCCTCGCGGATACGGTCGTAGTCGGCGGGATCCTGAAACGTCAACGCCAGCAGCCCCTGCTTCTTCAGATTCGATTCATGGATGCGCGCGAAACCGCGGGCAATCACTGCGGCGCCGCCCAACAGGCGCGGGCAAAGTGCAGCGTGCTCGCGGCTGCTGCCCTCGCCGTAGTTATGGTCGCCCACGATCACCCATTTGATGCCTTTCGAACGATAGTCTCGCGCAATCTTTGCAATCTCCTGCCCTGCCGCGCCGCTCACCACGTTCTTTCCCTTTCCAGCTTCACCGGTATAGGCGTTAGTCGCGCCCATGAGCAGGTTGTCGCTGAACTTGTCCAGGTGGCCGCGGAAACGAAGCCACGGCCCGGCAGGCGAGATGTGATCCGTGGTGGTCTTGCCCTTTGTCTTCATCAGGACCGGCATGTCGGTTAAATCCTTTCCGCCCCAGGCAGGCCACGGCTCCATCAGCTGCAGGCGCTCACTTTTCGGATCGACGGCAAGGCGGACACTGCTGCCGTCCGCTGGAGGGGCCACGTAGGTGGACTGGCCGCGGTCGAAGGGTTTTGCAGGAACCTCGGGCGCCGGCTTCGGCGGCTCGATCCGGAACGATTTGCCGTCCGCCCCCTTTAGCGTGTCCTTGAGCGGATTGAACGAAAGCTTTCCGGCAATCGCGAACGCAGTGACGATCTCCGGGCTCGCGATGAAGTTCATCGTCGTTGGCTGGGCGTCGTTGCGTCGCGGGAAGTTGCGGTTGTACGAAGTTACGATCGTATTGGGTTCGGTCATTGCCTTGTCGCTGCGTTTCCACTGGCCGATGCACGGGCCGCAGGCGTTGGCGAGCACCGTGGCCCTGGCGTCCTTCAGCGATTTCATCTGCCCGTCGCGCTCGATCGTCGCGCGTACCTGCTCGGAGCCCGGCGTGACCATGAACGGTACCGCCGTCGTGAGGCCGTGTGCCTTTGCCTGCTCCACGACGTCCGCTGCACGGCTCATGTCCTCGTAGGACGAATTCGTGCAGCTGCCGATCAGCGCAGTGGAAATCTTGTCGACGAAACCATTCTTGCTGTCCGCGATCTCCGCCGCGAGCTTCGAGATCGGCCGTGCGCGGTCGGGGGAATGGGGTCCGACCACGTACGGCTCGAGCTTGGAGAGATCGAGCTCGACGACGCGCTCGTAGTGCTTCGCCGGATCACGCTCGACCTCGGGGTCCGGCTCCAGGAGGTCCTTGTGCTTCAGCGCGAGCTCGGCGATTGCTCCACGTCCCGTCGCCCGCAAATACACCGCCATTTTCTCGTCAACCGGGAACATCGAGGTCGTCGCCCCGAGCTCGGCGCCCATGTTGGCGATCGTCGCTTTTCCGGTCGCGCTGATCGTCCGCGCTCCGGGGCCGATGTACTCGACGATCGCATTGGTTCCACCGGAAACGGTCAGCTGCCCGGCGACGTAAAGGATGACATCCTTGGGCGCCGTCCACCCGCTCAGCTTTCCGGTCAGATACACAGCGATGTGCGTCGGATAGAGGAGCTCCCACGGCAAGCCGGCGATCGTTTCGACTGCGTCGGCACCGCCGACTCCAACCGCGCAGGCCCCGAGCCCGCCCGCGTTCGGCGTGTGCGAATCGGTGCCGATGATCATCGCGCCGGGAAAGGCGTAGTTCTCAAGCACGACCTGGTGAATGATGCCGGCGCCGGGATTCCAGAAGCCGGCGCCGTAACGCGCCGCCGCCGAACGCAGAAAATCGTAGATCTCGGTGTTTTCCTTCACCGAATCGCGCAGGTCGGATTCGCTCCCGACGCGCGCCTGAATCAGGTGGTCGCAGTGAATTGTGGTCGGAACCGCGACGAGCTCGCGGCGGGTCTGCATGAACTGCAGCATGGCGGTCTGGCCCAGCACATCCTGGAAGACAACACGGTCGGGGCGAAGATCGAGATAGCTCTTGCCAGGCTCGAGCCCTCCCCGCTCCGGATCATCAAGGTGCCCCAGCACCACCTTGTCGGCGAGGGTGAGCGGCCGGCCCAGCCGGCGGCGCACGACTGCGAGGTTGCGCGCCATCGTTTCGTAGATGCGTGACACGGCTTCCGGTGTCGATTCAACGCTCGTCATGTCGGTCTCCTCCGCTTGTTATCGATGCATTCGTAATCAATTTTAATTGTAGAATTCTATGAATATGTTGACTGATATATAGTAGTATTCAGAATATGTTAGACGGCATCGAAGCACTGATTGCGCTGGAGAAGTTCGGGACGGTCAGCGAGGCAGCGATCCGCCTGCGGCTGACCCAGTCGGCGGTCAGCAAACGCATCCAGGCCCTGCAGGCGGCCATCGGATACCGGTTGATCGAGCGCGACGGCCGCCGCGTGCGGCTGACGGCTGAAGCGTTCAGTTTCCTCGAGCGAGCGCGTCCTGTTATTGCTGACTTGCGCGGGCTGGCGACGCCTCTGCCCGGCAGCTCCGCCTCGTTCTTTTCAATCGGGCTCGCCGACTCGATTGCCTCATCGTGGGGCCCGGGAGTTGTCAGCCGGATTTTGCGCACCCTGCCGGATCTGCGAGTGGGACTCCACGCGCACCGCAGCGTGCTGGTGATCGAGAGCGTGCGCCTGGGCCGTTACCACCTCGGGCTCAGCACCGATTACCCGGTTGCCAGGGACCTGATCCATTACCCGGTCATCGATGAGCCGCTGGCGCTGGTGAACTGCGGCTTCGGCACGTCATCCGGCAAAGACCTGCCCCTCATCTCGATCGAATCCAACTCCGCGACCTGGCGGTCGGTTGAGCCGCTATTGAACGCCCACCATCCGCACCTGCTGCGCAGGCCTCTCGTTCCTGTCGAATCCTTCGGCGCGACGCTGCAAATGGTCAAGGCCGGTTTCGGCGACGGGCTCGTGCCCCTGGGAATGGTCATGGACATCGGCCTGAAACGCTCGGCCTACCACGAATTGCCCGCGGTGAGGCGTCGCGTATCGCTGCTGACCCGGAAAACGGTCAACCAGCTCGAAAGCTTCGGCCGTTTCCGCGACGCGCTGATAAAGCAGACCGCTCGCTATTTCGGCAATTCAGCCACGACACCCAGCGCCGGCTAGGAGCTCGAGCGGCAAAAAGGGGTCAGGACCCTTTTTGGCTTCCTTGACCAACGGGAACTCGACCGCATTTCTTCAGAGTCAAAAAAGCTTTTTGCTGAGAAGGGCTTCGGAAAACGAAAAGGGTCCTGACCCCTTTTTCTGCTCTTTTTGCACTCGAGCCGCGGGGCTATTTTTTTTCAGGCACCACCGGTAGCAGCAGATGGGCCGGGCGATCCGGCCCCACGTGCAGCGTCACGTCGCCGCCAAAAATGGCGGCGGGCCGGTCGCGCGGGTCATTGTGGCGGAAGGGGCCCACGCCGGTGAATTCCGCATTGAGGTTACCCAGACCCCGCGCCGTCCCGCCGGGCCATTCGTAATCACGCCCGCGCACGGTGAGCCCGACGCGATAGCCCTTCGGAACGACAACGCATGTCGGCCACACCTCGACGTCCAGCTCATAGACTTCCCCCGGCGTCAGCTTCTGGATCTCATCGTGCGTGTGATAGGGCCGGTAGGCCAGCGATAGCTTCCGATCGAGCTTGCGGTGCGAGGCCCGCAACCAGCCCTGCGCAATCGGGGTGTGCGGGTCGAGCGCGCCCATGAACGTAACTTCTCGCAGATCGGGCGCAAAGACACGCACCACCAGGAAGAGATCAGCGTCCTCCGTGGCCGAGGAAACCCACAACTTCGCGGCGATCGGCCCCGTGATCTCAGTGTCGCGCCCGAGCGGCGCCGTGAGGAACGTCACGCCCTCTGAGAAGCCCCCGTACGTGACGCTCCCGGTCTTTGTCTGCGCGTCGGCGGTGAGCGTATGGCCCGCCGGATGCAAGTAATACTTCGTCCACTCCGTGCGCGCGAGCGGCCATTCGCTTTCATGGCGCTCGACGAACTTCTCGCCCGGGTGACGCACCAGCAGGACCACCTTCGGCTGCTCAGCCCAACCCGTGTTCTCGCCCTTGAGGAAATGGCCAAAGAATCGCTTCTGGATCCGCACGCCGTAATCGGTGTAGAACTCGGTCCAGTGCTCGATACCGTGCACTTCGAGCCACTTGTCGTTTGAGGCCGCGCGCACGAAACCCTCGAAATTGCCGCGCGGGTGCAGGCCCTGGCCGCCCCAATTTGCCGACGACAGGAGCGGCACCTTCACCTTGGACCAGTCCGGCATGCGGGAGCGCCAGTAATCGTCGCTCGCCAGCCGGTTGGCAAGGCAGTCGGCCGGGAACTCGCGCCGGGCCGCGCCCAGCTCTTCTTCCGGCAGCGTCATCGGACCGGACACCCAATCGCCGTTCATCCGGCTGCGATAGCCCCGGGTGCCCCGACCGTGCTGCACCGAGACAACCTGCCTGGGAAACCAGGTGTCCGCAAAAGTGCAGTAGATGCCGCCATGATGGCTGAGATCACGGTAGTAGTCGGCTGCGCCCTCCCAGACGCAAATCGCCGCGAGGTGCGGCGGCTGCAATGCCGCGGTCTGCCATTGATTCATTGCGTAATAGGAGATGCCATTGAGCCCGACTTTGCCATTGGACCAGGGCTGTTTGGCCGCCCACTCGACGCAGTGATACTGATCCTGCGCCTCACGCAGCGACCACAGGTCGAGCAGCCCCGGCGAGCGGCCCGCGCCACGCGAGTCCACGCGCACGACCGCGTACCCGTCCGGCACCCATTTCTCCGGATCCACCACTTCCCAGTTCTGATACTTGTTAGTGGAACCCGTGGGCACGTCCGGGTGTTCTTCGCACATCCGGCGCCACTGGGTATCGTACAGGTCCTCGAAATGCAGCCACTTGCCGTACGGGCCGTAGGTCAGGATGACCGGATAGCTTCCGTTCTCGACCGGCCGGTAGACGTCGGCGCGCAGGACCAGGCCATCGTCCATCCTGACCGGCACGTCCCAGTCGATTCGCATGCCGTCGCGGATCTCGCTCAGCTCTCGATAGTCCACGCTCCCTCCTTCTTAAATGCCATGACCTGTGACCAGCGATGGCGACACACGGCCGCTCTATCGGCTTACGGTTTAACGCTTACCGTTTACCGACTACCAGTTGCCGCTCACCGCTCTTCAAGCCACCTTGACCGGCTTGCCCGTCGCCGCCGACTTGACGATCGCTTCAAACACGGCCACACCGTGAACGATCTGGTCAGCGGTGATCGGGAACGGCGCCGCACCGTTTATCGCGGCTGCGAACGCCTCAATACTGGCTTTGACCGGGTTGAACCCCTTGTTTTCTATCACCTCCGGCTGCGAGCTGGGGGCGTGGCCCGGTTTATCGGGTGCCGGACTGAAGCGAAAGATATCCAGATTCGCTTCGGTCTCGGCGAGACCGCGCGCGCCGTAGACGGCAACGCGATAGTTGGCGGCAGATGCGATCGAGCAGGTGAAACTCGAGGTCATCCCGCTCTTGTGTCTGAGCGTAACGGTTGTCGTATCGTCGACCAAGGGTGCTGCCCGCCGCGTGCTGACGCAATACACCTCAACGATCTCGCCGAAAAGATCGATGAATCCATCGACCAGATGAACGCCAATCCCCGTCATGGCGCCGGCTGGCGTCTCCTCCGGGCTGATTCGCCACGACTCCTTCGGCAGAAACAACCCGGCTGGCGCCGTCGCCTCGGCCACGCCAAAACAGATGGCGCCCAGGCGCCCGTCCCTGACGCTTTTGCGGATTTCCCGGATCGACGGGTGGAAGCGCCGCTGGTAGTCGATGCCGAGGACGACGCCCGCTTTTTTCACTGCGTCGAGCGCGGCCCTCGCGCTTGCCACGGTCAGCGTGAATGGCTTCTCCACGCAAACGTGCTTGCCTGCCTGCGCCGCGCGCTCGATATGCTCTTCGTGCTGGCTGTGCGGGGTGGTGTAGACAACCGCGTCGATCTTCGGATCCCTGAGAATCTCGTCGAGATCACTGCGCAGCTCGATCTTCTTGTCCCGGCAGAAATCCTCGGCCTTGGCGCGTGTGCGCGTGTTGGCGGCAACAAAGGAGATCTGATCGCTCTTGCCCTGCACGCTTTCGACAATCATCTTTCCCCACCAGCCCAAACCGATGATTGCTGCTCGAATCATGTCCCCTCCTCCCACTGTTATTGCACCGTACTTGCATCCTGGAAGACGCCGGCGTCAATTTACGCATACGCGCACCTGCGCACAATACCGCGAGCGAGTTGGCCACCACGATCTGCGGCCCCAACAAAAGCAAAGAGCGCAATCAACCCTCACCGGACACCGACAAACCCCAACAGGATCGAAGGACTATGACTCGGTCGGACTTCATGTCAGCGCTTGTCCGCGGCTGATGCTGCCTTGTGATTCTCGAGATACGCTACAGCAAGGTCAGCTGATTCCTGTTGCCGCAAAAATCTTCTTCGCCGCGTCCGAGGAGAGGCGCTTCGCGAGCGCGCGGGCGGCCTCCTGCGCTCTGGCGGTGGCGGCAACATCGTAGGTCGTGATGTTTTGAATGGCATCGGGCAGAGGCCCCACGAGCTTGACTGCACAGCCCTTGTCGATCAACACCATCACTTCGGATATCTGCGCAAGCCCGATTGCGCCGGGCCCTTTCGTCGCGACGGTCTCCATGATCGCAGCGCCAGTGTCGACGACGACGATCCTGCTGCCCAACGCTTCCTTGAGACCGAGCCGTTCCAGCAATTTCGCTGTATAGAGGCCGCTCGAAGCCTTGTTATAGATCACCGCTGTCGCGGCCTCCAGGGCACGCGTGAAGGCGGCCGAGTCGGAAACGTCCGGCGCATCGGCGTTCGCATGCACCACGACGCCCATCCGGGACCGGCCCACGCAGCCGCGGGTGTCTGGTGCGATCCCGCCCTGCGCCGCGAACTCGTCCATGGCCGCCGGCGTCGCGACCAGCACATCCGCGCTCTCGCCCGCCGCGACGCGTTTTCGGACCTCTGGCACCGGGGCAAACTCGACCGTGACGCGCGTTCCAGTCTCGCGCTCGAAGTCCTGCGCGATCTTCGCCACGCCGCGCTTGACGGCGCCGGCACTCAGCAATTTCAGCGCGCTATCGGCGCGTTTCTCGTTGGAAGCCATCTCTGTCGTCTATGTCCCCAAGGCGCGAGTGGAGCACGGCGAATGATGAATGAACCGTGGCGTTATTCAAACGCGGTTCCTGGCAGTGCCTCCCCTCGCGATTGACCACCGGCCCACGCCGCACCGCGTCCGGCGTTTCATTTGCCTGACGCGGAGTTCGGGAACCGGATGAGGGTGGGCGACGCAAGGGTAGCAGACCGCCCCGGCCCGCACAATTAAACGGCTTGGGCGGGACTAGTCGATATGCTATTCTGGTGCAGCAAGCCGTTACCGCGCGGTGGGCTCCCGCCGCGCGCCCCAATCCAGGATTTGAAGGAGGAGTCACATGACCCAGGCGCAACGCATTCGTGGCGTGCTCGCTCCGGTCGTCACACCGTTCAACAAGGATCTGAGCCCGGATCCAGAGCGTCTCGTCGCGCAGTGCAAATGGATGCTCACACAGAACTGCGGGCTCGCCGTCTTCGGCACCAACAGCGAAGCCAACTCGCTGTCCGCGAATGAGCGCGTCGCGCTGCTCGACGCGCTGCTCGCCGCCGATGTCGATCCTGCGCGGATGATGCCGGGCACCGGGTGCTGCGCGCTTACCGACACCGTGCGCCTGACCGAGCACGCGGTCAAGGCCGGCTGCGCGGGCGTGCTGATGCTGCCGCCTTTCTACTACAAGGACGTTTCCGAAGACGGGCTCTACCGCAACTTTTCCGAAGTGATCGAGCGTGTCGGCGACTCGCGGTTGAGGATCTACCTCTATCACATCCCGCCCGTCGCGGTGGTCGGCATCAAGCCCGGCCTGGTCGAGCGGCTCATGAAGCAGTATCCCACCGTGATCGCCGGCATGAAGGACAGCTCGGGCGACTGGAACAATACGAAGATGATGCTGGATGCTTTCGCGAAGTCCGGCTTCGACGTCTTTGTCGGAAGCGAGTCGTTCCTCCTCGCGAACATGAAGAACGGCGGCGCAGGCTGCATCTCGGCGACGGCCAACGTGAATCCCGCCGCCATCGATCGACTCTTCCGCGAGTGGCGCGGCGCGGATGCCGAAGCACAGCAGCAGGCGCTCGATCTCGTGCGCAAGACTGTCGGGCAGTATGTGATGATTCCATCGCTCAAGGCAGTTGTCGCGCACTTCACCAACGATCCCGATTGGGCGACCGTGCGCCCGCCGTTGACCGACCTCACCGCGGCGCAGGCGAAAAACGTGATCGACGGGCTGAAGAAACTCGAATTCGACATGCCCGGCATCAGCCAGGCGCAGGCAAAGGCCGCCTGATCCAGAATGAAAGCGTGACCGGTAACCAGTGACCGGTAGAACGATGAAAATTGCGTTTTTGACACTTTCTGGTCACGGGTCACTGGTCACCGGTCACGCGGTTCCAGCGGAGCGAGAGAGATGAGCAAGCAACCTGCCAAGCCCGCGGCGACGGAGGCACCGGCGTGTGCCCCGCCCGATTTCAATCCGCGCATGCCGCTGCTGCGGCTTCCGGTGCATGCGTGCGACACGCACGCGCACATCCTCGGGCCGAAGGACAAATACGGCTACTCGCCTGAGCGCGTCTACACGCCGCCTGACTGCCTGCTGCCGGACTACCTGCACATGCTCGACCGCCTCGGGGTCGAGCGCGCCGTGCTGGTGCAGCCGAGCGTCTACGGCACCGACAATACAGTCATGCTCGATGCGATGAGGACCGCGGGCAACCGCCTCCGCGGCGTCGCGGTGGTCGAAGAAGATACCCCGGACGACGAACTGAAGAAGCTCGACACCGCAGGCGTGCGCGGCGTGCGCGTGAACATTGTCGACGTGAAAGACCGCAAGCCCGGCACGCTGCCGCTCGACGCGCTGCGCGCGCTGGGACAGCGCATACAGCCCCTCGGCTGGCACATGGAATTTCTGATGCACGTCGACGAGTTTCCCGATCTCGATCGCTCGTTCGCGGATTTCCCGGTTGACATCGTGCTGGGACACCTCGGTTACATGAAGACGGACAAAGGGCTCGAGGACCCCGGCTTCCAGGCGCTGCTCCGGCTCGCCAGATCGGGGCATTGCTGGGTGAAGCTGACGGGACCTTATCGCATCTCGACCGGGTCGCTGCCCTATCCCGATGTGACGTCGTTTGCGCACGCGCTGCTCGAGGCCGCACCGGACCAGATTCTGTGGGGCACCGACTGGCCCCACGTCATGTTGAAGGGCTCGATGCCCAACGACGCCTCGCTCTGTGACCTTTTGTCGGAGTGGATCCCGGACGCGAGCCTGCGCTCGCGGGTGCTCGTTCACAATCCGGCGCGCCTATATCGCTTCTAGCCTATGAAGCGTGATCGGTGACCAGAAACCGACCCACCGAGACCGACGAGACCGGCGAGACCGGCGAGACCGGCGAGAGAATCAAGAATCTTAAATTAAGCCGCGGAGACGCGGAGAGAAACGGAACTGAACTTGAACCGCCACGACGCCAAGCGCGCCAGGAAAAACTCGACTCGACTCACGTTTCACCGAGTTTAATGAGCCGCCGAGGCGCCAAGAGAATCAAAAGAACACATCGGCGGCTGCAGTTCTTGGTTCTTGAAATGAATTCCTTCTAGTGTTGCGCCGGGTCAGGCGAGCAACAGCCTCATCGTTTCCAGCGCGAAACGCACCGCCCCGCTTACTGCGAGGGCCACGCCCACTGACAGCGAGACCGCAAATATCGCCTCGCGCGACCCGATGGTCTTCAGCATCACAGCAAAGGTCGATACGCACGGCACGTAGAAGGTGAGAAACAGCAGGAACGTAAGAAGCTGAACCGGGTCCAGGTAACGATCGACATCGAAGGTGCCGAGCGCCTGATAGACCATCAGGAGAGATAGCTCCTTGCGCAGGACCCCGAAGAGCACCGGCACGCCGAGCACCGCCGGTAGCCCCAACCACCACGAAGTGATCGGCGCCAGCAGCGCGTTGATCACGCGGTCCGCGCCAAAGTGGCTGAACAGGGCGAGCACGACGCTGCCCCCCACCAGCAGCGGCGTAACGATCGTGAGAATATCGCGCGTGCGCCCCCACATCTCTTTCAGCAACGGACCCCAGCGGGGAAGCGCATACGGCGGGATCTCCTGCACCTGGCCCGGCCCGCTTTGGGGATAGCGACGCCGCAGCAGCTGTCCCAGGGCCGCGATCACGACCATGGCAAGCACGAAGATCGCGAGCACCCCGGTCGCACCGAGGTATTTGCCGGCGAGCGCGAGGATGATGGCCGAGCGCGCGGAGCAGGGCACGAAAATGACGAGCAGCGAGCCAACCACGCGCTCGCGCTCGCGCGTGCCTGCAGCGATCGCGGAGAGTGCAGGCACATTGCATCCGAGCCCGAGCAGGAACGGCACGGCGACGCCGCCGTGCAGTCCCACCCGGTGAAAACCGCGGTCTACGGCGAACGCGATGCGCGCCATGATGCCCACGTGCTCCAGCACGATCAGGAGCAGCACGAGCGGGATCATGTACGGCACGACGATGCCTACGAGCCCGATCAAGCCGTCGGCCACCGCGCGCGCCACCACCCCCGATGCGGTCGTGGGCTGCCAAGCGGAGGCCCACTCCACGAGCCGCGCCGCAGTCATCGCGTCAAGTTGCACGCTGACGCCGAAGACCACGAATAGCACCGCTGCGAAAACAGCCATGCTGCCAACGAGTCCCCAGCGCGGACTCAGAAACAGCTCGTCGAGCCAGTAGCGCCAGTTGCGACGCTCGCGAACTCCGCCCGGGCGCATGGCGGCCTCCGCGAGGATCGCCGCGCGGTGGTGGCGGTCGGCATGAAACTCTTCGCGCAGAGGGCGCCGCAGCGTGCGGTCCGCCACGGCCCGCAAACGAAGAACCTCGGCGTGCTGCTGCGGAAAATGCTGCCTCATCTCGTCGAGAAAGTAACGATCGCCCTCGGCGACCCGCGCGACGAGAAAGTGCGGCGGCACACGGAAGGCATTCCGGATTTCAGGGGCGCGCACTGCCTCGGCGAATGGGCGCAGGCCCTCGCCAATGTGCGGACTCGGCGGCGCGGGCACTGGACAGACCCCGCGCCGGACTGCCTCCACAGCCGCGGCGAACAGCTCCGCTATGCCATGCCCCATCACCGCGACCGTGGGAACGACCGCCACGCCGAGGCGACGGGCAAGCATCCGGCTGCCGATATGCAGTCCTTTGTCACGCGCCTCGTCCATTTTGTTGAGCGCGATAACGAGGGGACGACCGATCTGCAGCAACTCGAGGGTCAGTTCAAGGTGGCGTTCGAGCGCTACGGCGTCGACCACCTGCACGATGACGTCGGGCGGCGCGAAGGGAGCTGGCGGACCCTGCGGTTCGTGCGCGGACACCGGAGGGCGTTCGTCACCCCAGAGGAGGTACTTGAGCGCGGCCTGGTCCCCAGGATCCGGGTCGCGCAATGATCGCAGACTCGGCAGGTCGATCACCCGCGCCTCGTCGAGCCCGATCTCCACAGCGCATTCGTCGTAGGCCTGGCGCGTGCCCGTCAAGGCACCGCTTTGCACCGACGTGCTCGCCACTGCGCGGAAGAACGTGCTCTTTCCACAACCGGGTAGCCCCACGAGCGCGATCCGCAGCCGGCGCTCGCCGCGAAAAAGCGGCTGGTGCAGGGGGACCGCGGTGCTGGTGACAGGTCGCTTCATGGAATCGCGCGCCCGCTCGGACGGGCTCACGCCATCCTAGCTTTTACCGCCGCGCGACCGGGTGATCCAGATCAACCTTCGGCGGCGCGCACTGCCCGGCGCTGCCGTGGAAGCGCTCCGTTCTGCCGGACCTCTATTTGATCCGAATCCGGGCGTCTTTAATGACTTTGCCCCAGCGCGCATGTTCCGCGGCGATCCAGGCGCCGAAGTCCCGAGGCGTAGTAGCGAAGCGCTCGTCCGGCACGCCTTGCTCGCGCAGCCGCTTGCGAATCCCCGGCTCATCGAGCGCCGCGTTGAGCGCGGCGTTTATTCGAGCGGCCGCCTTCCGCGGCGCTCCGGCCGGCATGAGCAAGCCCCACCATGCATAAGCTTCGAAACCGGGCACGCCCTGCTCTCCCACGGTCGGTACGGCCGGGAGCTGTTTCAGCCGGCTCGCGCCGGTGACTGCGATGTATCGAAGTTTCCCTCCCTCGACGAACTGGGAGATCCGCGAGTTCGGGCTCGCCATGAAGACCGCGATGCGCCCGGCGATGGTCTCCTGCACGACCTGCGCGCCACCCTTGTACGGGATGTGCGTGAGCCGCGTTCCAGTGCGCAACTGGAAGAGTTCCCAAGCCACATGATGGGCCGAGCCAACACCAGGCGTGCCAAAATCGAGCTTGCCGGGATTCGATTTCGCGTGCGCGATGAACTCGGCCAGGTTGCGAGCCGGGATGGCCGGGTTAACCGCAATGACGTAAGGCCCGCGTTGAATAAGACCCACCGGCGCGAACGCCGTCACGGAATCGTAACTCGCGCTCGGAAGCAGATGTGGCGCAACCGCCAGATTTGCGGCCGTGCCGAGCAGCATGGTGTGACCATCGGCGCTCGCTTTAGCGGCCAACTGCGCGGCGATCGTTCCCGCTGCGCCTGGACGGTTCTCGACGATCACCGGCTGACCGAGATCGCCCGCCATCTTTTCGGCCAGTATGCGGCCTACGATGTCAGGCCCCGATCCGGGAGGCGCACCCAGAAGAATCCGGACCGGTCGGGCAGGATAGGATTGGGCGCTGGTCGCGATCGGTGAGGCTGCCATCGCAACCGCGATGCCGATAATGGCTGCAACCAGCCTCCAGATTCCTTTCATGGCGGCCTCTTCAATTCACTCGAGCAAACGCGCGATCCCAGAACAGCGGTCGGAAAGAGCTCACTAATCTTCTTATGACTGCAGTTAATACGCTTTTCGATTGTCGCGATAACTGGCGGTCACGAAGCATTGCTACTTGAGCACGCCCACCTCGCGCATGTATTTCAGCACCCCGGGATGAATGAGGTCCCGTGTCGGCGCGGCGGCAAGGGTGTTCTCGAGCGTGGATTCCTTCGCCTGGTCGAGCTTTTTGCTCAACGCAGCCTGTCCCTTGTGCAGCGCCCGGGCAAGGCGATAGCCGACGTCCTCGGGCAGTGTAGCGCGGCAGAGCACGAACGGCCACGAGCCGACGGAATCGACCGGGCCTTGCTGACCCGGATAGCTGCCCGCGGGCATGGTGGTTTGCTTGAGAAACGAGTGCTTGGCCTGGATGCGCTTGATCTCCTCGGCGCTCGGCGCGACGAAACGGCCACCCGCCGGTCCTTTTGCGATCGCCATGAACGGTGGCCAACCGACGCCACCCCCCCACATCGCTGCGGCGCGCCCATCAAGCACCATCGGAGGACCATCGCCGGCCTTTTCCAGCAGATGCGCATCGAAATCTTTCTTCATGTCAAGCCCGAGCCCATCCATCACGTAGCGCCCGAGCACGATGAAGCCGGAGCTCGCGGCTCCCCACGCGATCGATTTGCCCTTCAGATCCGAGATGCTGCGATAGGGACTGTCGGCGCGCACCATGAACATGCCTGCCTGCGAATAGGTCGCGTTGATGATGCGTATGTTGGACGCCTTGGGCCGGCCCAGGCCATTGATCGCCTCGTACGTCACCTCCCCGGTAACGAGGCCGAGATCGATCTTGTCCTGGTCGAGAGATAAGACGTTCTCGTTGCTGCCCTTGGTGTTGATCGGCTCGATGGCGAGCGTCTCGTCCGTCTCGTTCAAGACCTCCGCGTACGGCCAGCCATAGGCGGGAAATCCGCCGCCCGGCGTCGCGGTTCCAAGGACAATCTTCGTTTTTTCCTGCTGAGCCATTAATCACCTCTCGTCGTAAATCGCGAATCGTGAAACGCGAATCGTAACATTCCCTGTGGCAGCTTCATCTTTCCATGGGACCTACAATTTGCGATTCACGGCTTCAAGCGTGATGCCATTGGCTTCTTCCCAGTAGCGCGCGATTTCCGTCTGGTCCAGGCCCGCGCCCAGCTTCTGCGCCGCCGCAGACCACAGCTCCGAGACACGCTCGCCAAGCGGGGCGAAGGCTCCGATCGCGTGCGCCGTGTCGACCGCGATTTTCACATCCTTGGCGATGAAACCCATCGCCATTCCGGTGCCAAAGCGTCGCGTCAGGACGTGCGGCACTACCTTCTTTTCCAGCGGGTGGTTGCGACCCGCGCACATGGGTATCAGCGCGTCGGCCATGAGCTTCGCGTCGAGGCCGAAACGCTTGCCCACCGCCATGGCCTCGATGACATTCACGAGCGCGCACGCGTTGACATAGTTGGCGAGCGCCTTCATCGCGTGCGCCGAGCCCACCGCCCCGCAATGGATGATGCTACGCCCCATCGCCTTCAGCACGGGCTCGAGCCGCTTCACCAGCGCCGCCTCGCCGCCCGCCATGATATCGAGCGTGGCGTCCTTCGCGAACACGACGCCGCCCATCACTGGCGCATCGACAACGCCGATGCCGCGCGGCTCGAGTGCCTCCGCGAGCGAACGCGTGCCCGTGGGGTTGCACGTGCTCATGTCCACCACGACGGCCCCTTTCGCGAGACTCGCGGCGACGCAGTTCTCCGAGCCCTCGCCGAGAATCACCTTGCGCACGATCTTGTCGTCGGGAAGCATGGTAATCACTGCGTCCGCGCCGTTCGCCAGCTCCACGAGCGACGCGGCGCTCTTGCCGCCGTGCTGCGCGACGAACGCCTGCATCGTCTCGGGGCGGGCGTCGAACACCGTGACATCGAAGCCCGCCTTCACCAGGTGCCCGGCCATGGGATTGCCCATGTTGCCAACGCCTATAAAACCGATCTTTCTGATCGCGCTCATGGAATGTTCCTGGGTTCGACTTCCTGGTTACCAAACGGGGAGGAATGATGGTGATGATTACTGGTGATGGCAAACCGCGGCTACGCCGCGCACAAAAACATGAAACGCCTTTTCATCACCATTTCTCATCACCATTATTCATCACCAGTACTCATCACCAGTTGGCTCTCACCAAACGGCGCCGCGCGCCGTAATCGGCCAAATATCCTCGACCACCCCGCGGCGGACGCAGACGTAATGATCGTAGAGGTTAACC
>Ga0209536_100001963_pt1 | contig 33643 bp, 29 predicted proteins | sample DeeMarSeWOR28_12_FD_187461 | JGI IMG/M metagenome (GOLD analysis project Ga0209536, IMG submission 187461) | Marine sediment microbial communities from White Oak River estuary, North Carolina - WOR-2-8_12 (SPAdes) (version 2) | ecosystem: Environmental > Aquatic > Marine > Intertidal zone >... | reverse complement strand
AACCCGCCAATGGGTGCACCTTTCAAGACAGGTTGGCGGCATCGGCACTAAAGGCCCCGGTGAAACGCAGTTGGAAACCGACCGCCGCCTGGTTCGAAACCGGATTGAATCCTTGCGCAGAGATTTAGCCAAAATCGATCAGCAGCGTTTGACCAGAAGAAAGGGCCGGGAAAATATTTTCAAGGTGTCGTTGGTTGGTTATACCAATGTCGGCAAATCAACTATTATGAATTTGCTGTCCGGTTCCGATGTGCTGGTTGAGGATCAATTATTCGCCACTTTGGATTCCACGACCCGCAAAGTGAAATTAAGCGAAGATCATGAAATACTCTTAAGCGATACCGTTGGCTTTATCCGCAGGCTGCCCCATCACCTGATCGCCTCGTTCAAAAGCACCCTGGATGAAGTGCGGAATGCCGATCTTCTTTTACACGTTGTTGATGTCAGCCATCCTGCTTTTCAAGATCAAATTGGAACGGTTCTCCGCGTGTTGGAAGAAATGGATTTAAGTGACTATCCGGCGATTACCGTTTTTAATAAAATTGATCTGCTCAAAGAGAAAAATCAAATCGCTTCATTGGCAAAAGAATTCCTCCATAGTGTTTTCATCAGCGCTGCCCGGCATATTCAGATCGAAAAATTAAAAACGACTATTGTTGACTTTATTGAGCAAAGATTTGTTGAAGCCGAGATTGAGATTCCCATGGAACATTCAGCGTTGGTGAATTTTATTTATTCAAATGCAGTTGTCACCGGGCAGGTTTATGATGACGACCACATCGTAATTAAGTTCAAATGCACCCTGCCGGCGAAAGAGAAAATCGTACAAACTGTCCAAAGAAAGACACGACGAAAAAGTGAAACTCACTTTGAATAAGGCTTAAGATTCACGGGAGAAGATCATGAAATTTTCGACAGAATATTTATGGTTCAGTACGGAGAAGAAAAGGGAGTATATCAACATCACAGGAACGGTGGAAGAAGTTGTTACCAAAAGCGGTGTGCAGGAAGGAATGGTATTAGTCAGCGCCATGCACATTACTGCAGCTGTCTATGTGAACGACGCCGAATCTGGTCTCATACAGGATATCGACGACTGGCTGGAAAAATTAGCTCCCTTTGATCCCAATTATCGCCATCACCGTACCGGCGAAACCAACGGCGACGCGCATCTGAAAAATCTGATCATGCATCATGAGGTGATCGTTCCTGTTACCAAGGGACGGCTTGATTTGGGCCCCTGGCAGCAGATTTATTACGCGGAGTTTGATGGTCAGCGAAAGAAAAGGGTTATTATAAAAGCAATGGGTGAGTAGAAAAGGCGAAAGGCAAAAGGTAAAAGGCCTGCCTCTGCCGAAGCGAAGCTCCGGCCTCGCGCAGGCAGGCAAAAGGAAGGGGGTCTACCCTGTGAAATATGGCGATAGAATTAGTAGCTTCATCATAGCATGAATTAGGAGATCCAAAATTTAAATGGGAGATTTTAATAATTATTTCATAGGTATAATCCCCCTACTTCCCGCTTCTCACTTTTCCCGTTTTCCATTTTATTGGAATTCTTTAGAGCGTTTTTATGCCTTTCACCTCCTCCTCAGTCTTTGTTATATTGTTGCCATTAATTCGGGTTAGCGAATGATAATAATGAAAAATTCTAGAGCCTTGCCTGTTGTTTTTTCCTTTATACTTGTGGCTGCATTTATTGCTGATGATGTTTGGTCTCAATATGTCCGTAAGGAGACTTTTACCACGGAGAAACAGCGTCGGGCAAAATATGAATTGGATGATTGGGCCAGCTATATGAAGATCCGCAAGATCAGCTCTGTGGCAACGGGTACAGATTACATTTATTTCGCAACGTTGGATGGCGGCATAATGCGTTATGATTATTTTGACGATCAATGGGATTACCCATTTACCACCAGCAACGGACTCCCGGATAATAGGGTCTTGGAGGTAGTTTTCGACAAGAATACCTCCTTCCTTTGGGCGGCCACCCAAAAAGGTATCGCCATATTTGATCCCTCTGCAAAGGAATGGCTCAGAGAAACCGAAGCAGACTTTTGGCCCTATAGATATCCAGATAAGCCTGTTATAAATGAGGGCGATCCAATTGAGCAGAATATATTTTATCCGCGCCAATTTTTGGCTCAATTGCCAACCTTCTTTGCCAACAGCCCATACACCATCATCAATGATTGGGTTTTAATGGACGACCATTTTCGGGAGTTCAGCATAAGCGGCTTTATTAAAGATTATAAAGAAAGGGTATGGTTTGTTGTAGATAATTTTGGTATGGGCATGGGGGATTTATTTTTTAGTCGGGCAGATTTTTACGAAATGGGACTGCCGGACATCACGCCAATGGATATTGAATTCCAGCATAATGATTTATGGATTGGCGGAATAGACCGCAAAACGGACCGTCCCGGAATTGCATTGTGGCCAAATGGTGAGATTGGCTGGCAGTATTTCGAAGCCCGTTGGATAAGCCGGCTTCCCAACGACAATGTGAATGATATTTTGGTCGACGGCGATTCAGTTTGGTTTGCTACCGAATACGGGGTGTCGCTCTATGATGTGGGAAAGAATAAATGGAAAAACTTCAGTTTAAAGGAAAGTCTGATAAGCAACCTCGTGCTCGATGTGGAGAGATTGGGAAACTATGTTTATGCCGCTACAGATCAAGGACTCTCCCGAATCAATCGACTTACCGGAGGCGTTAAATCCATTAACAAAGATCAGTTTTTGAATTTGAGGATAAATCAATTGGCGGTCCAAAAAGATACCCTGTGGGCGGCGACCGATCGGGGTATTTTCCGGTTTGTTTCACAATTGAATCAGTGGCAGTTTGTGCCTGCCAAAGCAGCCATTCAGGATTTTACTGTTACCGCTGTATCCAATTATGAAAACGAAGTTTGGTTTGCGACTAATGATGGTATTATGTGGTTGAACTTGAAAACGGACAAATGGGAAAGTTATCCTCAAATTGCATTTGAAATCTTACCACCCTTTCGGGATATTCAGGTGAATGAAAAAAGTGTCTGGGTTGCAACTCCCTCAGGACTGCTAAAATATAACAAAATTGACAAATTCTGGAAGGTGTTTACTGAGGAGGATGGGCTATTGGATAACAATTGCCACCGGATACTATTAGACGGGGAGCACCTTTGGGTTACAACGGACTTAGGCATTACTCGGTTTTATTGGGATAATCCCAATCGGATTGATTGAGCTCAAGTACGTACTGATGGGAGTTTGGATTTATGATCCTTCATTCGTAATTTTGTAACTATATATTTTGAGATACTTGGTATTTACATGAACGCATCCGAGAAAAATAAATCTGAAAGCACAGCACCATCGCATTTCATCCGCAATATTATTCTTGAGGATTTGGAATCAGGTAAATATGACGGTCGGGTTCACACCCGATTTCCACCGGAACCCAATGGCTATCTTCATATCGGTCATGCCAAATCCATTTGCCTCAATTTTGGACTGGCAGAAGAATTTGGCGGTTTGTGCAATCTTCGCTTTGATGACACCAACCCGATTAAGGAGGAACAGGAATATATCGATTCCATCATGGAAGATATCCGCTGGCTGGGCTTTGATTGGGAAGACCGTTTGTACTACGCCTCGGATTATTTTGATCAGCTCCATGAGTATGCCATCCGATTGATTAAAAAAGACAAGGCGTATGTTGATGATTTAACTGCCGATCAAATCCGCGAATACCGCGGCACTTTAACTCAACCCGGTAAAAATAGTCCTTATCGGGACCGTTCCATTGAGGAAAATCTGGATTTATTTGAGAAGATGCACAAGGGTGAATTTCCTGACGGCACAAAAGTCCTTCGCGCGAAAATTGATATGGCGGCATCCAATATTAATATGCGCGACCCAGTGCTGTATCGCATTCTTCATGCATCGCATCACCGAACCGGCGATAAATGGTGCATCTATCCAATGTACGACTGGGCGCACGGGCAAAGCGACTCCATTGAGAGAATTACCCATTCCCTTTGCACTTTGGAATTTGAAGACCACAGACCGCTCTACGATTGGTTCGTGGAGCAATTAGAGATTTACGCTCCACAGCAAATTGAATTCGCACGCTTAAATCTCAACTACACCGTTATGAGCAAACGTAAGCTGCTTCGACTGGTTAAGGAAGGATATGTCACCGGGTGGGATGATCCGCGCATGCCAACCATATCAGGGTTGCGCAGAAGGGGATATACGCCTGAGTCGATCCGGGACTTCAGCGATAGGATTGGACTTGCAAAGGCAAACAGCACAGTTGACATTGCCTTGCTAGAACATTGCCTGCGTGAAGATTTAAATAAGAATGCGCAGCGAGTCATGGGTGTTCTCCGTCCGCTCAAGGTGGTTATCGATAATTATCCCGATGACCTGGTGGAAGCGATGGAAGCGGTTAACAACCCGGAAGATTCCGCGATGGGAACGCGAAAAGTACCGTTTTCAAAAACACTATATATTGAAAAAGACGATTTCCGCGAGGATCCGCCGCGAAAGTATTTTCGCTTGGCTCCCGGGCAGGAAGTCCGACTGCGCTACGGATATTTCATCACGTGTGTGGATGTGGTTAAGAATGAGAAAACCGGTGAAGTCATCGAGCTTCACTGCACCTATGACCCGGAAACCAGGGGCGGTAATGCCCCGGATGGGCGTAAAGTTAAAGGAACCATTCATTGGGTCTCGGCAAAACATGCCGTCAAAGCAGAAGCCCGATTGTATGATCGCCTGTTCACCAAAGAAAATCCTGAAGATGTTGCTGAGGATGAGGACTTCACGGCCAATCTGAATCCGAACTCGCTTGAAGCATTAACATGTTTTGTAGAAACGAGCCTAACGAGCGCAGCAGCGGGAGACCGTTATCAATTTGAACGGATGGGATACTTTGTCGTGGATAAGGATTCCTCCCCGGGAAAATTGGTATTCAATCGAGTTGTGACCTTGCGCGATACCTGGGCAAAGATTGAAAAAGCACAACAAGATTCCAAATGATTATTCCTCTTTCCATTTCCCGTAGCGAGTAATTAGGTGGAAGATTATTTAAATCAGTTTATGCAATTTGCCCAGGACAATACCTACCTGGCATACACCATGTTGTTCATCAGCGCCTTTGTCGAAAATGTCTTTCCACCCATTCCCGGTGATACCGTCACACTCATCGGCGCATATTTGGTAGGTACCGGCAACCTGAATTATTTTGGCGTACTCATAAGCACCACCGCCGGAAGTGTGGTCGGTTTTATGACGCTATTTCTTCTGGCTTTCTGGTTAGAATGGAAGGTTGTTGAAAAGTACGACTTCAAATGGATGAAGCGAACCCATATTGACAGAGTGCAAGCGTGGTTTCAAAGATATGGTTACCGGGTTATTTTGGCAAATCGTTTTCTTTCCGGCGTTCGCTCGGTTATTTCCATCACGGCGGGTTTGTCAAAATTGAAAATTTCAGCGGTGTTTTTACTCTCTTTTTTAAGCGCTTTGATATGGAACGGCTTGATTATTTCAGCGGGTGCGTTTATAGGTGATAATTGGCAAGACATTGAAAGGTATCTCAAGCTGTATAATCAGATAATTTTAACAGGATTTGCAATTGCCCTCGCGGCGTATTTGGTTTATTTTTTGGTTCATAAAAAGAAGCTTTTTGAGAAAAAAAAGAACGATTAGATCTCCATTTGAAAATTTGGAGTTTGTAGAAAATTTTGTAAATGGAGTGCAGAAGAAAGGTAAAAGGACTAAAGTCTGAAGTTTGAGGTTTGAAGTTTATTATGCTGTTAACCTCAAACCTGGAACTGTGAACATTAAACACCAACTTTAGTCTATTAAATTTCAAATTTCTTTGGTTAGATTTCAGAAATCTTTGGAGAATTTAGATGTCCGTGCGGGTACGATTTGCGCCGAGTCCAACCGGTTATTTACACGTGGGTGGATTACGGACAGCGCTATATAATTTTCTTTTTGCCAGACATCATCAAGGCGTCCTGGTACTGCGGATTGAGGATACCGACCAAACCCGCTATGTTGAAGGAGCTGCGGAAAGTTTAATCCAAACGTTAAAATTGACCGGCATTGAATATGACGAAGGTCCGGATGCTGGGGGAGACAACGGCCCTTATGTGCAATCCGAACGCTTGGAAATATATAGAAAGCATAGTCAGCAATTGATTGAAAACGGTAACGCTTATTACTGTTTCTGTACCCCCGAGGATTTGGAAAAAATGAGAGAGAATCAAGTCGTTGCGGGATTAAATCCCCAGTACGACCGGGGGTGTAGAAATCTGAAGCCGGTTGAAATCTCAAAAAAATTAGAACAAGGGATTCCCCACGTTATCCGGCTAAAAATGCCTTTGGAAGGTGAAACTGTGATAGAGGATTTGATACGCGGCAAGGTTTCATTCCAGAATGAACTGCAGGATGATCAAATTCTGATCAAATCTGATGGGTATCCGACTTATCATTTGGCCAATGTCGTTGACGATCATTTAATGGGGATAACAGATGTCATTCGCGGCGAGGAGTGGCTTTTAAGCCTGCCGAAGCATATTCAATTATATAAAGCCTTTGGATGTGAACTCCCCAAATTTGCTCATCTACCTTTGCTGCTAAATCCGGATCGATCTAAATTGAGCAAACGCCAGGGAGATGTCGCGGTTGAAGACTATCTTGAAAAAGGATATTTGCCTCAGGCATTAATCAATTTTTTGGCATTGTTGGGATGGAATCCCGGCACCGATCAGGAATTCTTTAGCATGGAAGATTTAATTGAGCAGTTCTCGTTGGAGCGAGTCAGTAAATCCGGGGCAGTATTCGATATTGAGAAGTTGAACTGGATGAATGGGCATTACATTCGTGAACTGCCGGAGAATGAACGTAACCAATTTATAGCTTCTCTTTTTAAGAAAGCCGGATTTGATATTTCAGACCGTGAAAAAACCAATAAAGTCATTTCCGCGATTTACAAAAAAATCTCGACAGGGGAAGATGTAAAAAGGGAAGCGCAGATCTTTTATCTGGATGAAATTCAAATTACAGAAAATGATGCGCTGGATTTCCTAAAAAAGGACACTTCCAAATTCGTATTGGAAAAATTTCTTGAAAATCTTGAGACAGTTGACGAGCTCGACATGGAGAGCTTCAAGCAGATTATGAAGAATGTGCAGAATGAAACCGGAATCACAAAGCAAGAGTTGTGGATGCCGATCAGAATTGCCCTGACCGGAGTAACTCACGGAGCGGACCTGCCCTTGGTAATTGAAATATTTGGTAAGAAAAAAGTTGAGAATTTTGTCAAACAGATTTTGCGGAAATATTTTTGATCAAACACCAAAGAGTACACCGAAATGAAGTAAGAAGTGAGACGTCCAAAGTGAAACAGGAAAGGAGCAAACGGGATAATACCACAAATTACTTCTTCCGTCTCAATTCTTACGTTTGGCGTTTCACCCTTCCGGGCTGTCAGGTGTTTAGTTTTTGCACATATAATTAATTCGGAAACAAATTTAATGTTATAGGAATGATTAATGAAGATCGCGGTCCTTTTGGGCGGAACATCCGCAGAGCGTGACGTGTCAATTGTCAGCGGAATTTCGATTGCAAGAGCTCTCGTTGAAAACGGACACACAGTAGAGGCAATTGACTGCTCCTATGGAGATCGAGTGATTAAAAATCTTAATGCGGACATTTCTGAAATTATCGCGCCAGTCCCCTCTGACATTGAAAATAAGAAAACAGAATTAGATCGAAATATTTTGAAAACGGTAGACTATCTAATCAAAAAGAAATTCGATCTGGTTTTCAACGCACTTCACGGCGGTTATGGCGAGAATGGACAATTGCAAGCTGTGCTCGAGTTATGTCATATACCTTACACCGGCAGCAACTCAACTGCCAGCGCTGTTGGGATGAACAAACATTTTTCGAAGATTATTTTTCAAACAAATGGAATTGCCACAGCTCCCTGGCATCTAATTAATGAGGGAGAAAAAATCGATCTAGAGACTGTTCACAAAATTGGTTTGCCGGTTGTTGTGAAACCCAATGACCAGGGATCAACCGTAGGATTAACCATCGTGCATTCTGATGAAGAAATTGACAATGCGGCTCGGAAAGCATCCGTTTATGGAAAATGCGTCATGATTGAAAAATATATTGCAGGTAAAGAGTTAACAGTCAGCGTTCTGGGGAATCGTCCTCTCCCGGTGATAGAAATCATTCCCAAAAGCGGGTTATATGACTACGAGTCAAAATACCAGAGCGGTAAAACCGAATACGTTTGTCCGGCACAAATTTCTGAGAATGCAACCCAAAAGCTTCAGAGATTTGGATACCAGGCATATAAGTCTATTGGCTGTCAAGGCTATGCAAGGGTAGATTTTCGTATGAGTCCGAATGGAGAGATTTTTTGTCTGGAAGTCAACACCCTTCCCGGAATGACTCCAACAAGCCTTGTGCCTAAGGCAGCCGAAGTGATGGGGATAGATTTCAATCAATTGATAGAACGGATTGTGAAATCAGTATTTAGCTGAGGATTTGGTGTAGTTCTCAGATTCTAGTTATTTTGTAAACATGGCCTCCCATTTCTAAAATCCTGTTGACTGAAACAGATTGATTTAGACCGATTTAAATCTCAATTTGAAATAATTAGACGCAAATATCTGTGTATATGCCATTTTTTTCATCCTTCGCGTTGTGATGTTGACCACCTCCATAAAACGGCAAAAGAGCGAATTTTCAACTGCGTTTTTTGAAAATTCGCTATCACTTATAAACAAGGAGGTATTATGATAAATTTAAGGAATGTTTTTGTTTTCCTGGTAGTCGCTTTATTCATTTTTGGTTGTCAGGATAGCAAGGTTCCTATGGATTCTTCATCTGGCAGCAATGACATAGGCAAGTCACAGTTTAACAAGCCAAATTGTGATCCGGATGTCATTGATTTTGAGGCAATTGCCCCGGGAACCATAGTGGATGAGGTTTTTGGCGCAGCAGGTACAGGTCCAATCAGTGTTTATGCCTATAATCCTGATTTGAGTAATCTATTTCCTGGAAATGGTAAGGCCAATGCTGCAGTAGTTTTTGATTCTGAGGATCCTCCTGGAAATGATGTTGATTTGGGTACCCCCAATGAAGATTTTGGTGGAGAGGGCATGGGGTATGGTGGAGAAGTTGGTAGTCCATACCAAAATGACACGCATCTTTATAATATTCTGGTTATTAATGAAGCAGACGAATTCGTGGATCGTGATGGTAATAATAGAATAGATAATTCAGATTCTCCTGTGAGGCACGAAGACGATGCCGACAATATGGGTGAATATGTGGATTTTGATTTTTCAGCCATAGGAAATGGTAATCATAATACTGTCACAATAAATAGTGTTACCCTGATGGACATCGAAAGAGAACAAGGAGAAGACGGTACATACTTAGAGTTATCGGGCCCCGATCTTCCAACGAATTTAATAGGTATACCACCCACGGGTGATAATGGAGTGGTAGTTATTGACGGCATCGGACTATCTGGCGTCAGTCTTTTGCGAGTTAATTTTAACGGATCAGGAGCACTTGACGCAGTTACCTATAATCAGGGAGAGTTCAGGTATTGCTGGATTACAACCGGTGGATTTCAGAATGCGGGTGTTCAATCCGGTGGCAAAGACTTTACCTTTGGTGGAAATGTTGGTCCACCTCCTTCGGGATCATGGGAAGTCATTGATCACAATACAGGTGATAATTTCCACAGCAATGATGTTCATATTGATAGTTGTAGCGTAATTTCTGGTACCGGACCCGGTCAACCTGGTGGCAAGAAGGGGTTTCAGATAAACCAGGCATTTTTCTCCGGAACGGGCCGTTTAAATCATGTAGATGGTTATCCATTCATCGGTTTTGTAATTGATCGGGGAGAACCTTCCGGTAAAAATGGTAATCAAAAAGATGAATTCTTTATAGAGGTATATGAGCCTGGTACAACGACGGTAGTATTCCAAACTCAATTTGAATTGGATGGTGGTAATGTTCAGATTCATCCTTGCAATGGGAATCAATGTCAGTAGAAGAAGGTTGAATTAAGATCATTAAGACCCTGAGCTTAACGTCAATGAGTTCAGGGTCTCTGTTATACTTATGTAAGATTTTTTGCCAAAGATGTCATTCTAATCATTAGCATTACACTATTTTCCTCCCGGGAATGATCCCCACAAGCCTTGTTCCCAAGGCGGCGAACGCCGTTGGAATAGATTTTAACCAACTGATCGAAGAAATTGCCAAATTAGCATTAAATAATTAACCATCTAATTCATGTTGCCCTCCAGTTGAAGGCCTGCCCTTACTGATTTAATTTGCACCTCATTTTCCCAACAATATCCTAATCCCTTCCACAAATTGTCGAAAATCACTTTTTATTGATGAAAAAATAGACAGTTTTTGTCTCCGGGGAAATTGCACAATCCTTAATATTACTGCATTTCAAGCCTCATCTGAAAGTTGGTACGGTAATTGTAGAAATAGAAATGAAATAACAAGGAGGTATGATAAAATAAGAAGATTAGTCATGCCCATAGTTTTTGAAGTACTAATTTAACTAATGTTTCACCAATCATAAAGGAGATCCAGCATGGGTCAGCAACAACTCTTATTAATTGTTTTAGGTATCATCATCGTCGGTATTGCAATCGCCGTTGGCGTAACCACGTTTAGAAGTAGTGCAGTGGATGCCAATCGTGCTCAGGTTATTTCCGATTTAAATAATTTAGCCGCCAAAGCTCAGCGTTATTATCGAACTCCCGTATCAATGGGCGGCGGTGGACAGAACTATCAGAACTTCGCGGTTTCGGCACTGGATACCGGTAACGCGAATGGTAGCTATAGTGTCACAACAACTGCTCCGACTGGTGCAAGTTATGTCGCTGGAAGTACAGCCGCAGTCTCCAGTAGCGCTCAGACGATTTACGTCGTTGGATGCGGTACTGAGAAGGGTGATGATGCTACCAATAAGGTAAAGGCTTATGTTACCGTGACGGCGGACGATGTCACGGCAACCAAGCTCAATTAATGAGCTGCCTTAGGAAAAAGGCGAGATGTTCCAAAGGCATCTCGCTTTTTTTTTAAGTTATTCGTGAGGAGAATTAATTATGTCAGATTTTAGATTTGAAGGAATGACGATTTCGGGACGTGCCGTACAAGGTTTTGTTTCTGCTGATAATTCACGCAGTGCAAAAAAGAAAATTTTACATCTGATCACTCAGCGAAAGATTAAACTCACTCGAATCCAAAAACGGAAAACCTTTATTTACAAAGTTAAAAAAGGTATGGAAAAACCTTTTACCGGTGAGCAAAAAGCTTTTACAAAGAAAGAAGTTCGAAGTGCGCTTCAGAAACTTGGATACCAGGTAATAAGCGTTTATCCCAAATTGTTTGATTTTAAACTCAAACCGCCCGCAACAGAAATAGTCACTTTTGTGAGAGTTAGCGCCGATTTATTAAATCAACAGTTACCTTATAATGAAGTCCTCCAACTCTTAATCAATGACATTCAAAATCCTTCTTTACGCGATGCGGTAAAAGAAATTAACAATGATCTAAGAACGGGTAAGGACAGTGAAGAGGCTTTTATAAAACAAGAAAGAATATTGGGACGTTTTACGGCAAGAATGTTAGGGCTTGCATCCAAAAGCGGAAATATGGCTGATATTTATGAAAGCACAGCAAAATTTTTAGAACGTAATGCGGAATTCAAAAAAAATCTAAGAAGCGCATTAATAATGCCAATTTTCACCCTCATTGTTCTGATGGGAGCAGTAATGTTTTACGTCGGATATATATTTCCCGAAACAGCAGAGTTATTTCTGAATCTTGGGGTCGAACTTCCACCAATGACCAAAGCAACATTGGATTTAAGTTACTTTTTACAGAATAACTTCGTGATAATTCTTCTCCTCCATATCGTGGCTTTTGGTGGATTATTTCTTTTCCTGCGTAGTCCTAAGGGGCAGATGATGAAGGATAAGTATTTTATTAAGTTGCCAATTTTAGGTTCGTTAATCCATAAAACGAATATAGAAATTTTTTGCCGGGTATTTTATGGACTCTACAGCGGTTCAGGGGAAAATATAGATGCTATTAAACTCGCGGCTGAAGCATGCGGAAATAAATATATGGAACAACAAATCGCTACAATCTCAATTCCAATGATGTTAAGCAAAGGTAGAGGTTTGGTTGAGAGTTTAGAAGCCAGCAACGTTTTTACTAAAACTGCTTTAGCTCGATTTCATTCCGGCGCGGAAACCGGAACTGTAAAGCACTCCGCTTTACAAATTGCCAATTACTATGAAAAGGAAACAGTTTACAAGTTGAAGAATGTGGTTGATTTCATTCAGATAATGATTGCAATGATCATCATGGTTGTGATGACTTTATTGACTTTGATATCAGCGGAAACCGCAACAGTGAGTCCAAAAATAAATTGATGGAAGGCGATAATGCTTAACAGGGATGTAAATAATGGTAAATGAAGTAGAAGTAACTGATAAATTAGGTTATAAATTACTAACCCAGGGTATTATTGATTACGATAAACTGGATCATGCACTCAAGATTAAACAACAAGAGGATCCTCGTCATAGAAGATCACTTGCCCAGATTCTTGTTGATGAATTTCATTTAGACCATGATAAAGTTTTTCGTGAAGTAAAAAACCTTTATGGCTTTCGGGAAATCAATTTAGCTGAGGAAAGTATTGATAATCGGCGGATTGGTTTTATTCGGAAGATGTTTGATCCCTTGCCTTCTGCACTTCAGGACCGAATGAAGGAAGAAAAGATCCTCATCCTGAGATATGATCAGAAAAATCCTTTTAAATTTGTTTTCATAACCCCTGATCCCACTAACCGGTATATACCCACTATAGCCCAGGCCATCGGGGCAAAACGCTATGAAATTTGTTATGTCCGTTTGACTGATTTTCAATCCTTACTCGAAAAAGTTTTTCCTTTAGAGAATGAATTTTTAAAGGAAATTGGAGGAACGGATATTGAGATCCCGGAAGATGAAGTTGAGGAAGGGATTATTGAAGAAGAGACAATTGATGCTGAGATTAATAAAAGTATGCTGGTTAACCTGGTTGAAGGAATGTTACTGGAGGCCGTTCGCCAGGGTGTCAGTGATATTCATATTGTTCCTAAAGGACCTCGAACAAGTGACATTCATTTCCGCATAGATGGTAAACTCAAAGTCTGGCACACCCAGGAAGGGGTCAGACCGGAATCACTTTCTGCAGTGGTGAAAGACCGCTCTAAGAATATCGATCGGTTTGAAAGAGAGAGAGCCCAGGACGGTTTTATTCAGCGCAGAGTTGATAATCATATGATTCGTTACCGTGTTTCGGTAATGCCGATTGTGGGGAAGGAATTTCAGTTTAAATACGAAAGTATTGTCATTCGAATTCTGGATGACCGTAAAGTTATTACTGATCTGGGCAAATTGGGTTTTCAAGGATCGGCTAAAGAAGCATTTGTAAGGGCAATTTCCAAACCACAAGGAATGATTATTGTTACAGGTCCCACTGGAAGCGGTAAATCAACAACCTTAATGGCCGCACTAAATTATATCATAAATCCTGAACTTAATGTTTTAACAGTTGAAGATCCGGTTGAGTATATCATCCCTGGCGCACGGCAACTAAAGATAAATCAAAAAATGGATTTTGAACTGGCGATACGCTCTATTTTGCGTCATGACCCGGATGTTGTTATGGTGGGTGAAATTCGGGATAAAGTGACCGGTGAAACAGCTATCAAATTAGCCAATACCGGTCACTTGACATTTTCAACCTTACATACTAATGATGCCCCAAGTGCGGTATCCCGTCTTTACAAAATGGGAATAGAGACATTTCTAATTGCTTATGCCATTAACATTATTATTGCTCAACGGTTAATCAGAAGTATATGTAAAAAATGTAAAGAACCTATTTCAAAAATCGATCCGGTTATTCCCCTAAAATTAGGGTTTACTGAAAAGGAGATTGCGGAAACAACTTTTTACAAACCGGTAGGATGCAATTCCTGTAATGGGGGATATAAAGGCAGAGTTGCAATTCATGAATGTCTTTATTTTTCAAAAGCTATTCGAAAAATGATTTTTAAAACCGGTAAAGACATAGATGAAGAAAGTATCAAGCAACAGGCAATAAAAGAGGGAATGCTAACCCTCCGCGCTGCTGCAAGAGAAAGAGTAAAACAAGGTCTCACTAGCTTTGAAGAAGTAGCAAAAACAACAGCAGGTGATTAAAGGAGATAATTTTATGGGTTCAGTTCAAACATTATTATCTATAGGATCCTTAATATTACTATCAATTGTAATTTTGAGCGGAAATAGAAAATTGAATGATAATGAAGAATATTTACTACGAACAAGATTTGGTTTGGAAGCAACTGCCATAGCAACTTCAATTATTGAAGAAGCTTCTCAATTGCCATTTGATGAGATGAGCTGGGATACAACTAAAATAGAAAAAGATCCTGACGATTTTACTCTACCTTATTATTTGGGACCAGATGCTGGTGAAAGTACTTTTGATACATTCGATGATTTTGATGACTTTCACCAGTACACCGAAACTGATACCACTCAACAGAATATATACCATGTTTTGTGTCAGGTTGGCTATGTGGATTGCAAAACTGGCGGATCTAACTTAGATACTTACTCCCTTTTAAGAACTTTATATAAAAAATTAGATGTTACAATTTCAAGCCCGGTAACCAATGATACCTTGAATTTAAGCTATATTCACGGATTTTGGTTTTTTAATTAAAATTAAAGGAGATTAGGTTGAGTTCATTAATTGATATAATTGGTTCATCAATAATCGGGGGTTTTTTATTATTGTTGTTGTTTAATGTCCTGGACACAACAAGTGAATATTTTATTTCACATGGTGATGATCTCATTGTTCAGCAGAATCTGACTTCAGTTGCCTCTATTCTTGAACATGATTTACGGAAGATGGGTTTTTTAGTACCTGAAATGGAATTGTCAATTCTCCAAGCAGATTCTACGGCATTAAAATTCAGAGGGGATATCAATAACGATTTTAGTGTGGACACTGTAGAATATTATTTAGGACCAACGAGTGATTTGTCAGTGACTCAAAATCCTGATGATCGTTTTATATATAGGAAAGTCAATGGTCTTCCTATTAAAGGAGCAAAAACTGGGGTGGTAACTGATTTTAAGTTTGAGTACTTGGATCAGGATGGCAATGAGGTTGCAAATCTGGGCTCCATTAAAATGATTCGGATAAACATGAAAGTTGAAAATTCTGCAGTATATAGTAATGACCCTAACCCTAAGAAAACTAAATATCGAACCGCGATTTGGCGACAAACTCGTTTGGTCTCGAGAAATCTAAGGAGATAACATCATGGTTGGCAAAGCCTCTCTATTACTATTGTCAGGGATGATCATTGTTTTAATGACATATCATCAAAAAATGGGGAATATATCTACCCGAGCTGGAGAGAACTTTTTCGATTATTATTCGAAAGAAGTTGCACACCAAATAGCAGTTAGTGGTGTCAATATCGCAGCCACGAAAATTTATAAAAATGGTAAATGGCATAGTATTAAAAAATCATTTGACTTTCAGGATGGGAATCTAAAAACCGTCCTGCTTTCGGATACTTTGGGAGTAGATACAATAATGGTAGGTACTATTGGAAATTATAAGGGATATATTGACACTGTTATTGCATATTTTGGTTTTATATCCGATAACGGATCTCCCTATACAAAATATGTCTGGTTTACTCACCTGGAAAATGGTGTTTCTTGGAATCCTGGAGATGAAGTATGGGGACCTCTGCATACCAATGGTACTTTAAATCATAAAAATGATGCGACTATAATATTTCATGACAAAGTCACCGCTGGAAAGGGTATTAGTTCTCCGCCTAAAACGGCAAAAACTCAATTTTTAGGTGGTTATGAAGTTGGAGTGTATTTGCCTGAGATAACCAGTATAAATACTCTAATTAATGCTGCCAATTCTGGTGGGTATAAATTCCCTTCATCCACTGATACCATGAAAATTGAATTTAAAGCAGATGGCAATGTCGTGGTCTATCAGAATTCCACTGCGATATATCCTGACCCAGGTACACCCATGTATACATTGGCCCCTAATGGTGCCATTTATTCCGAGGGTCCCATAGTTGTTCTGGGCGGGCAAGTTAATACATCCGCAACGGGTCTTACTGTTGGGTCCGGAGATAATGTACTCTTTAAAAATGAAATTGCCTATGCTGATAATCCGCAGACAAATCCAAATTCAGACGATGTTTTGGGAATAGTCTCCTGGAATGATATCATCATTGATAACTCTACAAAAGCCGATTGGGACTTACAAGCCGCGTTAATGGCAGTCAACGGATCTTTGACCGCAATTGATATGAATAAGAATGGAACATTTAACTATTACGGATCTACTTACCAACAAAGCAGGGGAAACGCAAAAATGTTTCAGAGCTTTACAAAAAAATATAGGCATGATCAAAGACTAGCAATTACTCCACCTCCCTGGTATCCCGGTGTAAGTTCAAGCGATAGCAAACCTTATTTAATTGCCTGGTATGAATAATAGAGAATTAAATAAAAAGGACCAAGTTATCATATGGCCACTGAACAAAGTTTGAGTAATGCAAGACTTCTATTAAAAACATTGACTCAAAAAATACCTCCGGCACTTCAGGATGTCGATAAGCAGGTTTTTATTAGCACGGGAATCATACGAAACTTATCAATTGAAGAAAAGACCTTACTAAAGTATTTAATGGATGCGATATTGCTCAAAATGAGAAAATGTGATGCATCAGATATTGAATTAGGGGGCGATGGAGCAAAAAATAGTATTTGGCTTCGAATACACGGCAGAAAAAAGCCTATTGGAGATTTTGGAACATACCTTGCGGATGAATTCAATATCTTAATCCAAAGTGTATTAATGGACAAACAACGCGAAGTGTTGGTTCAGGAACGCAGTATTGATTTTTCACATACGGTTAATATAGGCATAAACGGAGATATTAAGAAAACTCGTTACAGGGCAACTGCATATTTTGAATTAGGGGAATTAGCATTAAATATGCGGGCAATTGGTGATAAGATAAGACCCTATGCGTCCTACGGTTTCTCATCAAATGTTACAAAAATGGTCAGTCTAATGCAAACAAAAGAGGGGTTAATTCTTGTTACCGGAATTACAGGATCGGGCAAAAGCACAACATTGGATGCAATTGTAGAGTTAAATAACCGTTCTATTGAAGCTCATATCATTATCATTGCATCACCGGTAGAATATGTCCATCTATCTGATAAATGTATTGTTAGACATCGTGAAGTCGGATTAGATACACGCTCATTTAAAAATGGAACCATCGAAGCACTTCGGCAAGATCCTGATATTATAATCATTGGAGAGATGCGTGATCCGGACACAATTGTTGCAGCATTGGAAGTAGCCGATAGTGGTCATAAAGTATTTTCTACATTACATACATCCTCTGCAATTGAAAGTATCGATAGAATTATTGGTGAAATCCCCCCAATAGAGCAAGATCGGGTTCGAAACCGCCTTGCCGATATTTTACGATGTGTTATTTCACAAAAACTCGTTCCCGGCAATGATGGCAAATTAACATTAGCAAAAGAAGTAATGATAATGACGCCATCAATAAGGGCAGCAATAAAAAACAAGAATTTATCTGAAATTTACCAAATGATCAATGAGGGAGAAAAAATGGGAATGATAACAATGGAACAAGATTTAAAACGATTATACTTTGAACGTAAAATATCTTTAGAAACAGCTAAAAATTTTGCGAATAACAAGAGAAGATTCGAGCAGATATTAAATATGGCTTTGTGAGGACTTATATATGAAGAAGAAGAATAAATTTGAGAAGCTAGCCATTGGAATCTTTGTTGATGGGTTGACACTTCATATTTCTGCTCTATGCAAACAGAAAGGCAAAGTTAAATTAGTTGATGCAAACATTGTTCAATTAGCGAGACGCCTTGAACCTTCCAGAATTCATGAAAGTGAACTTGTACTAAATGAACATGAAAGCTCTGGTGCACCGATTGACATTACTTCTGATATCGAGAAACCAGACCATAAAATTGAGGAAATTATCCCTGAGGATGGTTCTGACAATACAGTTGTACTACAAAATATATTGAGCACATATTCTCACCGAAAATATAAATTGGGCATTAGCGTCTCTGAACCGGAAATTTTCTACGCACCATTTTCAACCAATTGGGGGCTAAAAGGAGATGATTTAAAGAGAAAAATAATTGAAAACTTGGCAATTGAACGACCTGATGCTGCTGATTTGTCACCAAGTGATGTCAAAATTATTGAAGTTGCTAATAAGGATGTCTTAGCTGTTGTTCGAGGAGCCGAATTTCCTTTGGTTAATCTCATCGGGAGAATTCGGAAGCAATTAGGCAACAAGATAACCAAAATCTCCTTTATTGAAAGCGCTGAAATATCTCTGGTTAATCTGGTCAAGAAGAACTATAGATTTGAACCCGATGAAATTACCGCGATAATTTTTATCGGGCATGAATATAGTCGCCTAATCTTCATGGTAGGAAATGAACTTTTTGGTATCTCACAATTGATAGGGGAGGGCTTAGACTCCTTTGAAATTTCGCATACAATTTTTAGTCGGTTATTACTGGAATTGGATAACTTCAATTTTAGGAAAATGGACAATATTATTCTATGCGGCGAGGCTTACGAATCAGACACAATGTCGTTCCTGCAGAAAAAATTTGCTCAAGATGTAGATGTTGAATATCTCAACTGTAGTAATATCTCCAATAACGGTGCAGATCCAGTATTATCGCGATTCGCAATTTCAGTTGGCGTCGCCTGGCGGGCCCTGGAAGATGACAAGGACGATATTTACAAAATTGATCTGCTTCCGAAGGTGGTTCGTGAGCGACAGAAGTTCTTCAAATTGGGATTCATTGGTTGGATACTTCTTCTAACGCTACCATTTCTTGCATTCTTTTTTACGACAAAAACAGCTGAATATTCAAAGCGAGTCAATGATCTACAAGACGAAATTCAATCAAAGCAAGAAGAGTTGGCACTTCTTCAAGAACCGAAAAGGGAACTTGAAGAACTAAAGGTCAAATTATCTGGCTTTGAAAGTGTTTTTGCTCAGCTGGATTCAGTGTTGCTTGGGACCAAAACCTGGAGTCATTTTTTAATCAAGGCAACGCGTGCCACACAGAGTGTTGGTGGAATATGGATTACCGAAATCAGATCCTCATCAGCGGATCGAATCATCTTAACTGGCTATTCTCTTTATAGGACCAGAATTCCAGTATTTTCAAATCGATTGGGCAAGACCGTTCTGAATAAAGTAGAGGTGCAGGAGATTCGTGAGAGGACTGTCTACAATTTTGAATTAGAAGTATTTTTAGAGCCAAAATAAATAGGTAGAGAATAGTGAATTATAAAACAAGAAATGTATTAGTTCTCCTCATATTTGTGCTGTTAATTAGTCTCACTGGAGGATATTTCAATTATTTTTATTTTCCTAAAAAGGCCGATGAAGCAAAAACAAAAATACAAGATCTTGATCAAAGAATAGCTGCTTTGCAGGGAATTGAAGAAGAAATAGCCCAAGTGAAAGAAATGCTAGCGAAACAGAAGCGTAAACTGTCAAACCTCGATAAGCAGCTAACTTCCCATGGTTCCCCTGCAGAAACCTATCAATATATCAACACCATTCTTACCTATTCCGGTGTGCTCAAACTTGATCTGGTCTATCAATCAAATAATCAATCCGAAAATTATAGATATGATGTGTACAAAATTAAGGGAGAAGGATTTTTCACTACTATTTTTAAATTTTTATGGTATTTGGAGAGAGGACCTCAAATCTATAAGATTAGAAGATTGTCGCTAAGAGGGGTTGAGAACCGGGAAATTGATTCGACCCGAACCTTCATCGTTGTACCGTTTGAAATGGAGCTTTGGGCATTATTTACAGAGCTAGAGGATGTACCTTCAATCAGGAGAACACTGCGCAATGTCCGGGCTTCATACGTTCGAAATCCATTTATGCCTTTTATTTATAGGAACCTTCCGACGAATAGTGAAAATCTATTAGAGGCCGAAAGGGCTACCCTTAAAGGTATTCTTCCAGGTCAGGCGTTTGTTGAAGATCATTCAGGCCAAGTTCATAACATGCGTGAAGGCGATAAGGTTTATTTAGGTTATGTTTCCAGGGTTGATGCCGAAAATAATCGGGTAGTTTTTATACTTAATAAAGGTGGCATCAGAGAGAGATTCACTCTTAAACTAGGCTTTGAATGAAATTATGAAGACGATAAAGAGTAGAGTTCTTTTGATTTTCGTGCTGATATTGGCTGTATTTTCCAGCTCTCAGGTATACCCTCAGTTACAACGACCACGCGCATTGCGCAATTCTTATACTGCAGAAGAGGAAATTGTTTCAATGACAAAGACCTTTCCAATGCATAAGGCGCTGGACATCTTTAATGATATCAGTAAAAAGTTTTTGGGGAAAGTGATTATTGATCCCGAAGGTCGTACAACTCCAATCGGATTCAATATCGATAAGATGCATTGGATCGATGCCATGGAATTGATCTTGCGGACAAATAACCTTTGGTATCAAGAATATGAAGATTACATAAAAATCATTCCTTTATCAGAAGCCACGGGTCAGGCAACAGGTGCCCAGGGAGAAAAAGAAGTTAACTTTAATACAAGAGAAGTTACAATCTCTGCTGTGTTTTTCGAAGTAAATGAATCCAAACTACGTCAGGCGGGAATGAGCTGGAATTTTTTTAGAGATAAAGACGTAAACTTGGGCGCGACCAACACCAGTGTGGATGCCAGGAGTGGCTTATTTCAAGTAGATTTCAGCCCTGATTTGGATTTTGCTGAAATAATGGCGGTTTTCAAATCATTAGAAAGCGATCAAATAGGGGAAATTATTGCTAATCCTCAAATTACGGTTCGTTCCGGTGAAGAAGGAAGAATTCAGGTTGGTACTGACATAGCAGTTACTGTCCAGGATTTTGCGGGAAACTCGGTCACCCAATTCTTTTCAACCGGAACTATCATTAAAGTAACTCCGACTGTCCTATCAAAAGATACAATTCCTTTTACTCATTTGGACTTGCAAGTGGAGCGAAGCAGTTCATCCGGTGAAAGTCAAGGTTTAGAAATTCAGAAAACGGTGGCTGAAACCGCAATATTATTACTGGATGGAGAGGAAACAGTGATAGGCGGACTTTATACCAACCAGAAAAACAATTCCCGCGAGGGAGTTCCTTTCTTGAAGGACTTGCCCTGGTGGTTTTTTGGCCTGAGATGGGTTTTTGGATTTGAGTCTAAAAATGTAGTCAAAAAAGAATTGTTAATGCTGCTTAAAGCAGATCTTCTCCCCACACTTGAAGAACGTTTAGCTAGAAAACTAAGTGGAGAAAGACAACATCTGCTAATGGAAAAAAGCAAAGAATTTCGGAAGCAGTTTGATTATTACCAAAGGCAGTATGAGGTAGGAAAACAACTTAGAGGTAGAGAGTAGAAATGAAATTAATTATATTTCTTAATATCAGTATCGCATTTTTGCTTTCACTATTTCTTTCCTGTGAATCGCCAAGTGAGAGCAACAAAGAACAAACCGTAACATTAATGGGAAAGGTGATTGATTCCCAGACTAACAATCCCGTTGAGAATGCGGTGGTCAAAGTGATAAATATTTCTCCTTCAATAGTTGAGCTAACAGATTCGCAGGGAAATTTCGATATTAATTTCGAACTCAAAGAATCCAAGAATGTATTAGTCATTGCCTCAAAAGAAGGCTACATGTCGGATACAACCGAAGCTATTGCCGTTCCAGGAAGAACCATTGAATTACCTCTATTCCTAATAACTCCCACCGAAGGGACACCGGTGATCTCCGGTCAGGCAGCCAGTATTATTCTGGCTTCCCAATCCACAGATCACATTGGCGTCAAAGAAAGCGGCTCTCCGGAAACCGCTCAACTGGTTTTTGAGGTTCAAGATTCAAGCGGGCAGCCTATTAATCTAAGCAATTCGCAGGAAGTGCGCTTTACAATTGGAGCGGGGCCGGGTGGGGGAGAGTTCATATTCCCGACTTCGGATTTCACGGATAATACTGGTCGCGTTAATGCCTATATTACCAGCGGAACCAAAGCCGGTGTGGTACAAATCATTGCTGAAGCAACTGCTGATACCGGAATAGTCCGTTCAACGCCGGTTTCCATTGCCATTCATGGGGGTCTGCCCGACTCCACTCATTTCAGCCTCGCCGTTGAAAAGCTAAACTTTCCAGGCTATAACATTTACGGACTGACAGACCAGATTACGGCATTTGTTGGCGATAAATATTCCAACCCTGTGAGACCGAATACGGTGGTCTGGTTTAGCACGGATGGGGGAATTATTGAAGGCTCTGCGCTCACCAATTTGCAGGGGCAGGCGAGTGTGAATTTGATTTCCGCCGCACCACAGCCAATCCATCCAATCCTTGGGCCGGGATTTGGTACTGTAACCGCGAATACCATCGATGAGAATCAAAACATGATAACAGAGGATGCCATCGTTCTTTTTTCCGGATATCCTGTAATATCAATACAACCTACCTCCTTTATTATTCCAAACGGGGGGGTACAGACATTCATTTATACGGTTAGTGATCAAAACAGCAATCCACTTGCGGGAGGAACCAGCATAACGGTTACTGTCGAAGGTGAAAATATTGAAACCTTTGGTACTTTGAGCGTGGACCTTCCCGATACACAGAGCCCATCATGGACAACATTCTCGTTCTTGGTGTTCGACTCGGATACTGCCGTAGTATCCAGGCCAGTCAGTATTGGGATAGAAACTTCGGGCCCGAATGGTGGCGCCATTTTGGGCATTTCTGGAACGGCTTATTAAGCCGAAGCTGGCCTCTCTCCCAAGCAAAAATCCCCATTGTTTCATTTTTGCGGGCGATTTATTTCCCTCAAAGAATCATTTCCTTGCAAAAAGCTCGTGCGACGGGTTAAATTTAGTTTTTAAAAATTATGGTTATTGTTGATGGGCTTAAGAATCTATAATTCATTATCTCGCAAGAAAGAGGAATTCAAACCATTAGATCAAGGACGGGTGCACATATACGTTTGTGGCCCAACGGTGTATTCCGAACCACATATTGGTCACGCAAAAAGCTACGTTAGCTTCGATGTTGTCGTCCGGTATTTTCGATACTTGGGTTATACAGTAAAGTACGTGCAGAACATAACTGATGTGGGACATCTTACTGACGATGCTGACGAAGGCGAGGATAAGATCTCCAAAGAAGCACGCCGGGCCAAAATAGAACCGATGGAGATTGCCCAGCGATATACCTGGAGTTTCTTTGATGCCATGGATGCGCTGAATATCATACGACCGGATATTTCACCACATGCATCCGGGCATATTATTGAGCAGATCGAACTGATAACCAAACTCATCGAAAAGAATATTGCTTACGAAATTAACGGTTCAGTTTATTTTGATGTTTCAAAATTTCCGGAATACGGAAAGCTGAGCGGTCGAAAAGTTGAGGAATTAGAATCCGGTGGGAGGATCGAAATTAATCCTGAGAAGCGAAATCCTAATGATTTTGCGCTTTGGAAAAAAGCTGATCCCTCTCATTTGATGCGTTGGCCCAGTCCCTGGGGAGAAGGCTACCCCGGCTGGCACATCGAATGTTCTGCGATGTCCATGAAATATTTGGGAGAAACCTTTGATATTCACGGCGGCGGCCTGGATAATATTTTCCCCCATCATGAGTGCGAAATTGCCCAAAGTGAAGCAGTAACAGGAAAACCTTTTGCACGATACTGGATGCATAACAATATGGTAACGGTAAACGGTTCCAAAATGGGAAAATCATTGGGTAACTTCTTTACGGTTGCAGAGGCTTTGTCAAAATATTCACCAGCCACAATCCGGTATTTTGTATTGAGTAGTCACTACCGCAATCCTTTGGACTTCAGTGACAAAGCGTTACAGAGTGCCCAAACGGGGATAGAAAAAGTGCAATCTACTGTGGGCAAATTGAAAGATCTTATAGCAAGTAGTTCCGATTTGAAAGACTTCAAACCGCCTTTTACTGTGGCTGAATACCGGAAAAATTTCCAGGATTCCATGGATGATGATTTTAACACACCCAGTGCGATCGCGGTTCTGTTTGATTTAACCCGAGCGCTAAATCAGTATATTGCGGACAACTCAAAATACCATAAACCTTTTTTGCTGGAAATCGAAAAGTTTTACAAAGATGCTGGGTATGATGTTTTGGGTATTCTTGAAGACAGGAACGAGCAAAATCAACTTATCTCCCGCGAATATGTTGAAAAGATGTTGAATGCGGCAATCGATATTCGGAATGAGTTGCGGCGTCAAAAACAGTGGGAATTGTCAGATAAAATAAGGGACAAACTCAAAGAGCTTGGATTCACCTTAGTAGACCAGCCCGATGGTTCCACCAAATGGGAATTCGAAGCTAAGTCGTGATAATTGTCCTTTTTTTCGTCAATTTGTGACAAAAAATAACCACCTTCCCTTATTTGAAAATTACTGCCGATCATTTTGTCCTTATAATTTCGAGTTTTGCTTATGTGAGGTATCTCAATATTAAGTGGCATGTTATTTGTATTTTTGTAAGTACCAAGGGATGGGGAACGTTGCATAGGACTCAGTGTCCATAATCGCATACCAAACCTCCTCCAAGATTATTTGCAACGTTCCCTTTTTTATTTTTAGTCTGCCACAATAAATCATTTCCAAAAAAGCAAGAAAAAGTTCTTTTATTTGTCAAACTGTTTGATGAAAGTATTTTTACTAATCAACGGTTAACATTGAGATCGAGCCAAGATGTCCTTTGACGAATTGTATGAGAAGTACGCACGGAATATATTAAACCTCGCTTATAAAATGACTGGTGTAGAAGAGACAGCTCGTGATTTGACCCAGGATATTTTTTTGAAGGTATATCAGAATTTGCCTGAATTTAAAGGAGAGTCTCATATTTATACCTGGATTTACAGGATCTCGCTAAATCATATCATAAACTACCTAAAAAGAGAAAGACGATTTCGCTGGATGGAGTTAATGGACTCGAAAGTCAGTGATGTCTTAAATCGAGATGAGATTCATCCTAATTTTAATATGCATTCCAACCCGATACTTCCCGACAAAAAGATTGAAAAGGTGGAACGCGAGAGAATTGTCTGGTCTATTATTTTAAAATTACCGGAAAAACAAAGGGTACCCTTCGTTTTGCACAGATACGAAGGATTAAGCTACCAGGAAATTGCCGATCAATTAAGCATTAGTCTTAGCAACGTCGAATCTCGCATTCATCGGGCAAAAAATTTTCTGATAAAAAAATTGGAACCGTGGGCAGATAAAATTTAGCAGAATGCAAGTTTCAATTTTGGCAAATGTCTAATATTACAGACAAGGAATTATGCTATGAAAAAGTCTCATATGAAAAAATATTTCCTGGATTGGCTCGAAGGAAAGCTGAGCTCCCCCGAGATTGATGCGATTGAAAGCCATCTGGAAACATGCTCGGAATGCAAGGAATATTTTGATAAGATGCAGTTGTTCCTGGGTAAGCCGGAATTAGGGGCTATACCCGAATTACAACCTGATGCATACTTGCCTACCCGAATAAGAGAGGCAGCCAGACAGACTAATTCTGGAACCAAATTTTTAGAGTCATTGAAAATGCGTTCTCGTTTGACTTTTGGAACCGCAATGATAATAGTTGCTCTAATGGTTGGAGTTTTTCTGGGGAAGTGGATGTCCGGCAAAGAGGTGGTCTCAGAAACCGAAATAGTGTTGAGCTATAGTTCTATGTTTTCGAACCAGGGGGTTGCAGAGTTTTGGGACAACATTATTACCGAGAAAAATGGAGAACAGCAGTGAAGTTAAAGATTCTTATAGGCGTGCTGGTATTCTTGATAGTTGTAAATCTGGCCACAATCGGATCATACATATATTTTCGTGTGCAACACAAACCGGTCGAGTTTGTTGGGGATTTCCCGGGAAGATTTTCCCGCCCGCCAAATTTGGATTTGGACAGAGAGCAAAGGCGGCAGTTGCTTGATCTGAGGAAGAGTTTTGAAAAGGATACCAGAGAAATTTCCGATGAGATTAAAAAAACGCGTGGCGAAATCTACGAAATCCTTAAACAGGATTCTGTTCCAATGACAGTTGTTGAAGAAAAGCTGCGGAAGGCAGCAAACCTTAGAATGCAGATTGAAGAAATCGCAATAAAAAAACTCGTCGAAGCTCGACATCATCTTTCTCCCCAGCAATTAGATCACCTATATCGATTTTTATTAGTAGAGCCTTCACAACATATGAGGCCAGATTCCAGGAGAAGACCAGGCATCTTAAGAGATAGAGATCAAATAAAAAACTTTAATAACAAAAAATAAGGAGTAACAAAATGAAACGGTATTATCTCTTTGTAATATTAATGGTTGTATTGATATCGATTTCCCAATTTGTTCATGCCCAGCCGGACGATGAAGGTAATCCTCAGCCAATGAATCGAATGGGAAGGATATTAGATTTAACTGATGAGCAGCAGTCTCAAATTGAGGATTTAAGGCTGAATTTTGAAAAGGAAAAGCTGCCATTGAAATCAAAAATTCACGAACTGCGAAACGGGTTGAAGCTGGAATTAACAAAGGATAATTATGACGAGAAAAAAGTAAACCAGATGCTCGATCAAATCGAGTCGGTACGCAAGGAGATGCACAAAAAGCGGATTAATCACATGAGGAGCGTCCGCAATATTTTGAATGACGACCAGAAGAAGAAATTTGATATGCATATACTTTCTGATCACAAATTCAAACATGACCGGCGTATGCCCCACAACCCACCGCAACACCAAATGAAACGCGGGCCTGAATTCAGGGATAAATAATTTAATCGCCGGCCAACAAGCAAAGCCCCCAACCTTGAGGGGGCTTTTTTATTCCCTAAAAACCCGCCGCAGTTACTGATTTTTAATGATTAACAATCCGCTAAAAACTCCGAAAATAAAGCAGAACAGAGAAAAGGCTCATTATCCATGTTTCTGCGAAAGAATATCTTAAAATACATATATATGATTCTGTTCATTTTTTTCCTGTTTTCGATTTATCAGGTACTTAATCCTCCTCAAACGGACAGTAATATCATTGCTGCTTCAAGATATTACTCTTCTTTGGATACCCTGCATATTTTGGTTCGTCCCTATATCACAACAACCTCACCTTTCGATGCAATATTCGCGGATGATGTCTTCTTAATCAACCAGGTTTATCAGGGATTGGTGAAATTGGATATCCACAGCCTTGAGGTGCCGGATATTTCTAAATATTGGACGGTGGAATCGAATAATACTCGCTATATTTTTCATCTTAAGGAGAACCAGCTATTCCATAATGGCGACACTGTATGGGCAGACGATGTTATCGCAAGCCTGGAGTATTTTCTGAAGCATAAAACTGATAGCTACGTTCGTCCCTATTTTAAAGTCTTGAAAGGTATAGATGAATTTTGGGAGGGAAAGACCCTTCATATTGCCGGGATACAAAAGACCTCACCTTTAGCGGTTACGTTTATACTTAAGCATCCCTATATACCGTTTTTAAAACTCCTTTCTTTGCCCGAGGCGAAAATAATGCCCGCTTCTATTCTTAATCAAAAAGGGATCGACTTAAATAAACATCCGATTGGGTCAGGTCCTTATCTGATTAAACATAAAACGGATTCAACGATATTGCTCGAAGCATACAAGTGGCGGGAAAGGAAGGATTCCCTTGTAGGTGTGAAATACTTTAAAATTTGGATTGATAATAACCCAACTCAAAAACACTATGAAGACAGAAATTTTGACATATCGTTTAGTCATGTAAGAGAGTTTGCAGATACCACAAATCAGTTTGATATATACCAAATTCCATCATTAACGCTGAACTTTTTGGGAATCAATTGTCAAAAATTCCCCACAAATAATAAAGCGTTGAGAAAAGCACTCTATTATGGAATCAATCAAGATAAAGTAAGGAGAGAATACGGAAGTCAATCGAATCATGTTAATTTTTACTGCCCCCTGAATCTTCCCCGTGATGCCGAGGCATTTCCAATTCCAAAGCATAATCTGCTTAAAGCAAAAACATTTTTGAAACTTGCCGCTGATGAATTAGATTCTGATGGGATTCCCGGGCTATCAATCGCAGTTGACTCGGCTCTCACTTCAAGTATTATTTTGGACGTTGTCCTGAGCAATTTGGATAGTCTGGGCATCCGCTATGATTTAAATTACTACTCTGATTTAAGCCTGGATGCCGAAGCGGAGTTTTTGAAAAACAATAATTTGTTCCTTTTTGGATGGTATATGGATGTTCCCGATCCTGAGTTTTTTTTCGATGTGTTATTTAACAGCCGCCAGTCAATTAATCTTATGCAATATTCGAATCCGATTGTTGATTCAATGTTAAAGGAAGCCTATTCTGACAGACATTTGGACGAAAGGCTCAGAACATATGTTAAGATTGAAAAATTCTTAATGGATGACGCCCCCATTGTTCCATTGATGAATGATTTTGAAGAAGTTGTTTATAGGGTGTCTTTGGAAAATGTTGTGCTTAATCGGCTTGGAATTGTCGGTCTGGAGCTGGCGAAAATCAGGTTAAATGAAAAATATTTAGCACAAAAGCGAAATGGTCAAAAAAGAAGTTGACGAATTTTTTACCGAGATTTACCACAAAATCACCCATCAGAGCGAAAACGACTTATCTCCTTTTGCAACCCTCAGCAAAGAAGCGGTTCGCAGCCATGCCGAACCGGAAGATCCCCGTGCGCCGTTTGCTTTAGACCGTGACCGCATTTTATATAGCGGGGCGTTTCGCCGGTATTCGGGCAAAACACAAGTCATCTACTTTGCATCGCAGCTTGATGAGATGCTGACCTCCCGAATCATCCATACCCTGAGTGTCGCCCAGGTCGCAAGAACAATCGGCAAGTTTTTAGGACTGAACGAGGAACTCATTGAGGCCATCGCATTATCGCACGACCTGGGACATTCGCCCTTTGGACACGATGGAGAGAGATTTCTATCTAAGATTTGCGAGGATTACGGAATAGGTCAGTACCATCATCATATTCAGAGTCTGCATATTGTTGATTCGGTGGCAAAAAAGGGCAGGGGACTGAATCTGACGTTTCAAGTAAGGGACGGAATTCTTTCCCATGATGGTGAAGTTCACAATCGTCGCCTGGAACCCAACAAAGATAAAACCGAGGAAGATCTTCAAAGGTACATCCAGACCCGAAAGTCAGGGGTTTATATTGATATGATGCCCATGACCCTGGAAGGATGCGTAATGCGCATTTCCGATACGGTTGCTTATATCGGGCAGGATCTCGAGGATGCTATCCGAATCGGAATTATCGACCGCAACGATATTCCTCAGGAGCTTCGGGACCAGCTTGGGAGCACCAACGGGGAAATAATGAACACCCTGATAAAGGATGTCATTTATAACAGTTACCGCAAGAAGTATGTCAATTTCAGCAAAGAGATTTCAAGCGCGCTGAAGCAATTGAAGGAGTTCAATTATGAAAAAATTTATTTGAACGAGAAACTGAAACAGGATCATGAAAAAATAATTCATGGTTTTGAAGTGCTTTTTAAGTTATTTTTAGTCGATTTGAAAAACTGTACAAAGACATCTCGGATTTATAAACACTTCTTGGACACCAAACATAAGAATTATTTGGAAAGAACCAGCGATGCCGAAAAGGTGCGCGATTTTATTGCCGGCATGACTGACAGGTACTATGTGGAAGTTTTGCAAGACTTGACCATTCCCAAGATGAATCTTATTGATTTGAGATAAAAGAATATGACTACGCCATTAAATTCGGTAAGTCCCCCTTCATCCCCCCTGCCTCCGCCGAAGCGGCTACGCGCAGGCAGGCTTTACGAAAGGGGGAAAAGAAGAAAGAGGAACATGATAAACTATCGCAACATTCTTTTGATTTTCTTGGTACTGCTTGCCCTGATAGGAAATGTAAATGCCAATGACGAACTCAAGCCGAAAATAAAATTGCAGATCGGCGAAGAGTTGATCTACAAGGTGAAGTACACCTTCCTCACTCTCGGGTCATTGAAATTCCAAATATTGGGGAAGGATACCATCGACGATCGTCCGGTTTATCATTGTATTCTTTATATGGATTCCAATCCGTCCCTGCCATTTGTAAATATCCATGATATTTATGAGAGCTATATTGACGAGGATATTTATTCCCGCCGCTTTGTGGCATGGGAGAATAAATCCGATTATACCATTTATACCCGCTACGATATGAATTACGAAGAGCAGAATGTTCATATTACAATGAAGAAGATGACCAAAACCGATACGACGGTGGCGCTCGATTCGATCGCGGCTTTGGACACGCCGCGCAAAATTCAGGACGGGTTGTCAATTTTATTCTATGCACGGGCTATGGTGAAGCACAAGAAAATGATGTCCGCGCCGGTATTTGCATATAACGCATTGAAATATACCTTCATCAACTTTACCGGCAAGCAGAAAAAAGTAGAGGTTCAAGATACAAAGTATAAGGCTTATTATCTGGACGGCTATTTGAAGTTTGTGGGAATTGCCGGGGTGAAGGAGGGCTTTAAAGGCTGGTTCTCTCCCGATATGCAGAGTGTGCCGCTGCAGGCGCACATGGAGGCATTTATCGGGCATGTGACGTTGCAGCTTGAAAGCCACAAGAATTGGGAACTGGCTAAGTCGGATTGATTTAGTTTTCTACATTTGGAGTTTTTTAAATCTAATTAGAAGGCATAAGTTGGGATTCGCCTAACACACATTCACATTCTATTGCATATTAAATTCTCGAGAGTTATAATAATTTGTTTAATCAAATAGACAATTGTAGTGATTTATAATTTTAAAAAGGAAAGGAAGCATAATGAAAATCACCATGTTTTTTAGTGTATTCCTTCTCGCCCTGTTATTGTCTTGCGGAACCGCACAAAATTCAAATGCATCTGCGCCAATTACAACCTCAGCGATAGAGCAGCTTTTAAATAAGGTTGATGAAGGTGCGGACATCGAAATAACAATTATTCCACCAATGGACGAAGTTTACCCCTTTGTAAAGAAAAAGGATTGCCAGGTTAAAGATGGATTTTTAATTATCAAAGCCTATGGCGGTCATATTTATATGCCAATATCTAACTTGCTGACCATACGAGCGATCCCGGATGAAGATGGCGCAATTATAAGCTTGCGTTTCTGGTTTAGGTAAATAATCTTAAAGCAAAAGCGTAATGAGGTTTGATGAATTATGCCAAATGAAGAGCATTTAAAGATACTAAAGCAAGGGGTTGAGGTTTGGAATAAATGGATGGAAGAAAATCCTAATATGTTTCCGGATCTAAGAAATGCAGACCTGAGCGGGGGGAGCCTGAGTGGAACAAACCTGAACGCAAACCTGACTAAGGCAAACCTAAGCGGGGCAGACTTAAGTAATGCAGACTTGAGGAGTGCAAACCTAACTGAGACAAACCTAACTAAGACAAACCTGACCAGGGCAAACTTGACCAAGGCAAATCTGGTCCAGCAAGACTTTAGTGGTACAGACTTGAGCGAGGCAAACTTGAGCGGCGCATTCCTGGGGGAGGCAGTCCTGAACAAGGCAAAACTGAACAGTGCGGACCTGAACGGTGCATATCTGTACATGGCAGACCTGAGCAAGACAGACCTGAGATGGGCAAACCTGGCCGGGGCAGACCTGAGAGCATGGTTAAGAGAGGCAGACCTGAGAGAGGTAACTCTAACGGGTGCAGATATGAGGGATGCAGACCTATTTAGGGCAAACTTGAGTGGGGCAGACCTTAGAGGGACAGACCTGAGAGGGGCAGACCTGCGCGAGGCGGACCTGAGTGGGGTAAACTTAAGCAAGGCAAACTTGAGTGGGGCGAACCTGAGCGGGGCAATTGTAGACGAGGAGATTAAATTTTACAAAATAAGGGGTATTCAAAAAGGTGTAAATGGTATTTATTCTGAAGAAACTGATTCTGCGGCTCTTATGACCTTGGTTCCTCGTGGTAATTCTATGCAAGGTTCTAGCCCAGATGTTGTAGTAGAGAGTCTTAAAAGAGCTCGTCGATTACATGGCTATTCTTTAACTGTGGCTGGATTTGCCGTTTTAATAGCAGTTTTTAAGCTTCCTACGTTAGAATTTCCAAACATTAGGGGTTTTGAGGTAACGCCAGACAAATTTATCCTTCTTGCCATGCCAATTACAATTGCAATATTGATCATAGTAAATTCATTCTTTCAAAGCGCTCTAAATGGTGCTCGTTATCTTCAAGATCGAGATTCTGCTATGAAGGTTGGAAATTTCCCCTGGTCGCTTAGTAGATATTCAGGTGAATCCTTGCTTATAAAAAGTTTATCTTATATAACCCGTTTTGCCATGATCTTTCATCCAATAGTCTATATTTACTTTTTAGGGAAGTGGGGTGCATTACAATTAAATGTTTACATGTTCTTAATGGTGATATTATTGATATTGAGCGTTTGGACTTTTAGCATTTCACAGGGATTTCAAAAACCGATCCTATTTGACACTCAAACAGAAATGGAACGCAAAACTGAAATTGAAAAGCTAACCATAGCGGTTGAAAACCAAGGAGGGGAGATTAGAAAGCTGATTGATTTGATTAAACCAAAGAAAGAGGAGGTTGCTAAAACAAAAAAAGGATAGACACTTGGTACAGAATTGATAGACTGATAATTCAAGTTTGAAATCAACGACTCTAAGGAATTAATTATCTCCATATTAAAATTAACATTCAAAATATTTACAACCATGGGAGTCGGGATGGTACTACGAACCGCACTTGCGATCATATTTGCATTTCAAATTGCCAGCGCTCAGGTAATTCTCACCGAAGTGATGTTTGACGCCGACACCCTGGAGAGTTACAACGAGTTCGTGGAAATTTACAATCTTAATACCTTTACGGTGGACCTAAACGGCTGGCAGGTGGGCGACAGCGCCGAAATTGATTTCTTGACCGATGCTGGCAATGGCTTAATGCTGCAGCCCCAGCAATATGGGATCATTTTAGACCCGGGCTATTTTGCTAACTCCACCAGCTATGATTCACTCATTCCGCCTGAGGCTTTAATTCTAACCATTAATGACGGTTCCTTCGGCTCCTTTGGTTTCTCAAACACGCAGCCGGAGTTTGTACTTTTGGTAAACTCTTCAGGGGATACGGTTCAGACATATCAATATTCAATTAACAATACGCCCGGCCATAGCGACGAGAAAATAATTTTAAGTGACGATAATTCTCCGCAGAATTGGGGGAACTCCACAAGATTAAATGGAACTCCCGGTTTCAAGAACTCCCTCTCTCCCAAAGATATTGACCTTGCCATCACTGAATTTAGTTTT
>Ga0209536_100001961_pt1 | contig 33661 bp, 34 predicted proteins | sample DeeMarSeWOR28_12_FD_187461 | JGI IMG/M metagenome (GOLD analysis project Ga0209536, IMG submission 187461) | Marine sediment microbial communities from White Oak River estuary, North Carolina - WOR-2-8_12 (SPAdes) (version 2) | ecosystem: Environmental > Aquatic > Marine > Intertidal zone >... | reverse complement strand
TAAGTTTCTTAAACATGTCCTCTTTCTTTAGAAGTGGTTTCAAAACCTCAGATCAGGTTCAAGGGCAAGGCGCAGGCCGATCGAGAAAGCGCAGCATACATTCAAGTATGTGAGCATTTATCGGAGGCCTGGGCTGCACCCTATTGCATAAAATCAGATGCGAATCCCGCGCTAGCGGGGCAACGCAGCCATTGGGCCTCGATGGGGTTTTGAAATCACTTCTAGCCAACATACAGCCAGATCAGATTCACCAGCGACAATGTCAGCCCCATTGCCCAAACATAACCGAGCATCCAGCGCCAGTTCATGCGCGCCGAGACATTGTCGATCAGAACTTCCACAAAATACGTCGCCACAATCAGAATCATCATCGCGATCCAGTTGTTGGCCCAGAAAAGTGAACAAAAACCCAGCAGCAATACCGTTTCATACCAATGGCCGATCTCGATCAGGGCTAAAAACGAACCGGAATAATCGGTGAGCAGGCCCTTGACGAGTTCTTGATGCGCGTGATGGGAAGTGGATAGATCGAACGGCGACTTGCGAAGCTTGATGGTCAGCGCATAGCCGAGAACCACAAATAAAAACGGCAGTTTCATCAGCAGCGGCTCGTTCCAGGTGTCGAGGGCCGCAATTTTGAAGCTGCCGGTTTCAAGATAAATTCCGACAGCGACAAAGACCAGCAGCGGTTCATAGGACAGAATCTGTAGGAGCTCGCGGTGCGCTCCCACCTGACTGAAAGGTGAGGTGGAAGACAGTGCACCGACCACTAAAAAAACGGCGCCGACGGCCTGCGTAAACAGGATTAACAGCAGATCCGACTTTAGAAAAAAGAGAACCAGTGCGATGGAAGTCGCCGCCACGTAACAGTAAGCGCAAAATGCCTGCCATACGTTTACGACTGTTTTTTCTTTCCCCCAGAGCTTGACCACATCGTAAAAGGGCTGCCAAAGCGGCGGTCCGATGCGTGACTGCAGACGGGCCGTCAGTATGCGGTCCAGGCCGCTAACCAATCCGCCCAGCAGGGGTCCGGCGAAGAGCCCGATGACGATAAGCACCGCCGTATCCGTCATAGCGCACCTCCCACAATCAGCGTGAGCAGCACGCCGGCGCCGAGATTTATCCAGGTTGTCAGTTTCTTCTCGCCGAATATGGAGGAAAGATAGTAGTTTTTGGCCTCGGCTTTGACCGGTTGATTCAGGGGACCTGTAAATACCCCCGGTTCCCCCGTTTGCACGCCACTGAGGTACGGTTTGACCACACGCGCCCTGGCGGCCCGCTTTACGGCTAAAATGGCGAAGACAAAACCCAAAGCGGCGACCAGACTTAACGGAAAGACGGCAAAGGCGCCGTAAGGGTTCTCCAGAATACCATACTGTGTGGTATAGGGCGGCAGGTATGCCGGGCTTAAAGTCGGGACGATCATCTGCATATACAGCCAGGGTGCCGTCGTGCTCATCAGGCCTGCTCCCGCACACAACGCGCCCAGAGTTCCCCAGGTGAGGAATGGCTGCCGCTCCGGCTTGAACCTGCCGGCGAACGGGTCACTCATCAGGGTTCCGGCCCAACGGGCCCAATACATAACCGTCAGGGCACTGCCCAAAGCGATCATCAGGATTACGTAAAGATTGCTGGCAGCGGCCTCCATAGCCATCCATTTGCTCAGGAGCACGCCGAATGGCGGCATGATCATCATGATAACGCCCATAACAGTTATGAGCGCGGTCAGCGGCATGTCCGTGTACAATCCGCGCATGTCTTCAATGTCCCGGCTGGCAATGTGCTGTTCAATGGTTCCGACGCATAGAAACAGCAGGGCTTTAATGACGGCGTGGAAGACAAGCAGCAACATTCCGGCGACAATGGATTCAGGGCTGTTCAATCCGGCACAGGCGAAGATCAGCCCCAGGTTGCTGATGGTAGAATAGGCCAAAACCTTTTTGCCGTTGCTTTGACCGACCGCCAGTGCGGCAGCGCATAGGAATGTAAACCCACCAAAAACAGCGACACACTGGCTCAAAAAGGTCCCATTCATCGCCGGCGCCAGCCGCAAAACCAGGTAGACGCCAACGTTGACCATCGTGCTTGAATGCAACAACGCTGATACCGGCGTGGGGGCAACCATGGCACCCAACAGCCAGCTCTGGAAAGGAAATTGAGCGGACTTTGTAAAGGCCGCAAAGCAAAAGAGAGCAAGACAGAGAAGATAAACACCGGCCCCGGTGTTACCGAAAATGATAATGCGCTGCAGCTCAAGCATACCGGTTTCACGATAAATGCCCATCAGGGCCAAAATAAAGGCTGCGCCGCCCAGACTGTTCATCCACAGGGCGCGCAGCGCATTTTTTAGCGCCTCTTTGGTGCCGTCATGGGCAATGAGCAGAAACGAGCATAGTGTGGTCAGTTCAAAGAAAAAGTAGAAAACGAGCATATCATTGGAGAGCACCAAACCGTTCATCGCACTCAAAAACAGCATCATCACAAAGAAGAACCGATGCTGTCTGGATTTTTTTAGCTGGAGGTGTTCCTCGTGATTTTTCATGTAAGCGATGGCCTGAAAACAGATGAGTGCGCCGACAATGGAAACGATCAGCACCATAATTAGCGTAAGATGATCGCCATACAGAATCGCGACGTCCTGTTTTTCTTGAATCACGAAAAACTCGAAGTAAAGCAGGAAAATGATCTGCAAAAGCGCGAGGGCTTTAATGAGAATATGGTGGTGTTTGAATCCGAAATACAAGACGACCAGCAGCAGAAAAAAATCCAAAATCTGGACAATGACGTGGATGCGGAGGCCCAATAAGGGCTGCGGCGACAAACTGAAAGGTGTCAGGAAAATAAGCCAAACGGCGCTGGTGATCAGCATCGCGCCGGTGATGAGAACAACGCAGGATCGAATCCGGCTTACGCGAATCAAATAACAGACAATGGCCGCCAGAAAGGGCAAAATAATCAGTATGGCTGAAAGTCGCTCTGCGGCAGGCATCGCTTCTACCATATTCCTTCAGTGTTCAGTGAATTCTCAGATGGTATTTAACAATGTCTTCTAAAATCTAGCCAAAGCTGCACGGGCGTAATGCGATCCTCAACTTGCATACCACAGCGCAGGCCGAAAAGCAAAGTGTAGAATTTTTCTGCTCACCCGCCCGATATTGAACTCCCCTGCCGCGGTAAAGCCCCGCCTGCCGAGTACGATTGTGTCGTAACCACCGTCGGCAGCCGCCTTGGCGATCGCCGCCGCTCTGCTCTTTTGATATGTCAAAATTTTGCTGGAAATCCGTTCCTCGAAGAATCCCGCCTTTAGCAGATGTCTCTTGGCCTCATCGATGACAGGCACAATTCTTCTTTGGTTGGCTGCGATCCAATCCCCCTCCTGCTTTTGCGTGAAGACCTCCTTTGTACTGAGCTGCTGCACAGCCAGAGGTCTGATGACATGGCAGAACATGATTTCGCATTCCGCAGGATCGAGTAAGGCCCCAACATTTTCGACTGCTCCCATCGATCCTTTAGACCTCTCAAATGCGATCATGATTTTTTTGGATTCGGAACTCTCGCCGACAACGATAAGGGGGATGTGGCTGATGGTTTCCACCAGCTTGGAGGCCACACTTCCCATTGAAATCTCTTCAATTTTGCCGACACCGGTGCGCCCGACCACCAGGGCCGAATAATCCTGATGTGATTCATTGATAATATCTCTGGCGATGCCGGACTTCATGTTTTGCACCTTAAAGGTGACGGCTTCCGGCGCAATACCGGCATCCCATAACACGACTTGTGCTTTGTGCATAAAGTCGAATATGATCTCTTCTTGATGAACTTTCCATATCCCCAGCACATGGGCATCGCCATGGCCTGATGAATCCACATGCATGTCTCGAAATGCTTCCGGAAGTTCTGCCATCACATGAAACAAAACGAATTGGGCGTCTTGGCAAATATCCGACCCACATAGTGCACGGCATTTAGAGATTGATCAGACCCATCTATAGCCAACAAGATTTTAGGGCGACCCTGCATCGGTTAACCTCCACTGGATTTGGAGAAATTGAACGGTGTCTGCTACTCTATGTAGCAGATATTATGCCAGCAAATGATATATGGGATTTTTCTATTTAATTCAGGGCTGTTATCAAAAATGGCATCCCGTGACTGATGGATTGAATGGGGCCTTTTAGAAAAAATTCGAAAACTTTTTCGCAAATATTCGAAATTAATCTGAAGAAAAACAGATGGGCGTCAACACGCAACGTTTAAGGCGCGGCAGGGGGGCCGATGAGTGCCTCAAAAAGGATGCAGCGGACCTCTCGTTAAACATGGATAGAGGCCGGCACCGTTTGATGTTAACGGATTATAGACGTGCGGTTTTGGGAAATGTGCTCGGATGCGCCATGCCATCGACCGCTTCAAACACTTTATAGTGAATCCTGTTTTTGCCGTTTTTCTTGGCGTTGTACATTTGCAAATCAGCGGCATTTATCAACTGCTCGACGCTTTCAGGTAGACTTTCAAATGTGACGGCACCGATACTAAAAGTTACCGGCCATTTATTATTTCTCATCAATTCTGAAAGCTTGTCTTTGACTTTCCGCGCAACCAGAGCAACAGAACCTGCACCGGTCTCTGCCAGAAGAATAACGAATTCATCACCGCCGAATCGTCCCATGAGGTCTATTGCACGGAGATTGCTTTTCATCATTTTGGCAACAGAACACAAAAGCGCATCGCCGGTATGGTGCCCCAGACGGTCGTTGATCTGTTTGAAATTATCAATGTCTACGTATAAAACCGATAACGGTTTTTGGTATCGCCGGGCTTTATTGAGCTCCATTTCTGCCAGATCGTAAAAAGCACGCCGGTTGGGTATGGCTGTCAGCGGATCGGTTCCGGCGAGAGCCTTATGGTTATCCAAGGCACTTTTTAATTTTGCGAGGATAAAGGTGATCATGAAAAATACGGCCAGCCGAAAGGTCTCGTTAAGATATGGAACAACGGCGCTTGAAAAGGTCGTCAGCATGGTCAGATCGGCGATCAGCCAGGAAATTGCGCTTGTCAGCGAAACCGCTATGCCGGCCCACCGGCCGACATACCAGGTCGCCAGTGCAATCGGCAATATGTAGAAAAGAGACAGGGCAAATTCCGGTCCGGTCAGATAGCGAATCACACCGATAAGCGTGGCCCCAAGCAGGCAAAATAGCGTCAACAGGTACTGGCGGTAATTCTTGCTTTTGTCATGCTCCGAAATATCCATTTATCTTCAACACTTTCGTTGCTGGGGAATATCTTTTCCAAAGACTCCGTATGCACGGTCCGGCAGCTATGCGTCGACTTTGCGCGTCAGAAAATAACCCTCCGGGTCGCATACGTGTCTGAGAAGCTTTAAGTCCTTTGCCGTTGGCTCTCGCATGGGTTGCAGCTTTGGAGAAATAAGTAATTCAAAGCTGACTTTTTCCTGTATCTGGTTGGATGTTTTCCCGGGTGCAATCTCGCGCAAGATCATTTTTTTGGATTGCGGTTCAAAACCAAAAAGCGCTTCATGCGTGATGACGCGATAGGGACCGGATCCCATAACACCGGCCCTTTCACGATAGTCCGGTGAGCCGTCACCAAAACCGATGCTGGTCAAAAAATCCAATTTTTTTACAAATCTTCTTTTCTCCAGGGCCATAATTATAATTGTCTTTTCACAATTAGCGGCCATGACGCCGGCCCCGCCGCTTCCCGGAAATCGGGTTCGTGGTTTACCGTAGCTGCCGCCTTCAAATGTGGAGTTTACATTGCCATAGCAATCAATTTGCGCACCGCCGATAAATGCATAGTCGGCGTGGCCTCTCTGGGTTAGTTCAAAAACGGCACACAAACCTTTCAGATAACATGCTTTGCGGCAGGCGCGTGTGTCGCCGACCGACAAGGGCAACCCCATATCCAATATCGGGGAAAGGGCACCGGCCTCGAAGATCATGCCCAAACCCGGTGCATGGGTCAGCTGGGCATGCATGGCTGCGATCATTGGCAGACCGGTCCCGACAAAAACGATCTTATTGTCCTCTAAAATTCTCGATCCTGTATAGGTAATCATTTCAACGGGTGTATAGGCAGACATGGTTTGGGCTCTGTAACTGTTTTATTGTATTCGGCACCCAGCGCCTATTCGACAATTATCGGCTGCCCGCCGTCCAGCTGTTTGATTTTTTCAAAGGTCTCGCGCGGTATTCTGTTGAGAAACGCGTCAAATGTTTCGCATCCAAAAATGTAATCTTCATAATATTTCTTTAACGGATCTTGATTTCCCGATTTTCTGAATTCATCGGAAGCGCTGCGAAACATTCGTATATGCGCCATGTCAAACCAATAATGTCCGTAACAAACGCCGGGATAAGCGCCAAACGGTTGTTCGATGAGCGCATCGACAGCCAGATACGGGATTTCAGTCAAATTTGGGTACGTTCGAATATTTTCGTTCGATATGATCTGCTCGGTACTCACAATACTGTGAGCAGATGCCAAGGCAATTTCAGGGCATGTACACAGGGCGCCGAATATGCGGCAATTGCCGTAAATATCCGCTGCGGTGACATGCAGAAGTCCGACATCGGGATAACAGGCCGGTACCAGATAGGTGTTTCTTCCGGTAAACGGACTTGACACCATCAGGCCGCGATTGACCCGCTCCATATCCGAGCCCCCGTGGTCCCTGACGGGAATAAAATCGAGGCCCATGGCAGCGGCTTTGAATCGTGCTGACATGCCGTAATTGGTGTAATCATCGAGTTGAATCATGCCTTTTGCCGCCAGGTGCCGCAGCAAAGGTGCGATACCGATGACTTCATAGCCCCACCATGCCAGTTCCACCCGTTTTACAGAAACATGCTGGGGATACAGCAGCATGGCCCCGGCCAGTAATTCGGCACAGATTGAATTGGACTGGAATGCAAGGGTAAGATCCTTTGCGCCATGGCGAATGACCTCATGGATAATCGCCACCGGCACCCGGGTGTTTACAAAGCCGCCGATCCCGATGCTGATACCGTCTCTGATATAGCGATTGACCGCCGCTTTTAGACTCAGTCTCTTATCGATCAACATCTTTGATTTGCCGACCGCAATTTTTCTTGCAGCCGTAGGAGCGGGGCCCCACCACTCGAAGGCGTGCTTCGTTTTTTTATCGTTTTTGGTGCAATTGAATCGCAAACCATTGTAAACTTGAAAATTCATCCGCATTTATTTGTCTCCTGTTTGGCGTCATAACCAATTGGATGAATGCATCAATCACATTGATTTTACCCGCGCGATTTCTTTCGCGCCCAACTCCTCAGCAAATTTTTCCCAGTAGGCCGTGGCGACGATTTCCGCCGCGCTCATGGGCTTTTCGATAAAATCGCGGTTAATCACCAGATCGAACTCGTATGGCGAGGCTTCCTTTTTGCCGTGTGCTTTTTTAAAAAATTCACTCTGCTCCCTGTCGACCCGGCGGATTATTTTGAGGGCGTCTTTTTCCTCCACATCCAGGATTTCGGTCAGACGACTGATGCGGTTATTGTCGGAACAAATTACGCGCACGGCCAGCACTCTGTCCCTGGGCAAGAAAAGATGGATTCCCCGGCCCACAAAAATCGTCGACCCCATATCCGCAAATGCGTACACAGCGCTGATAAAATTTTGAATATAGTCGCTCATAATAAAGGACTTTTCGCCAAAAAGCATGGAAGCCAGTTCGGATAGCTTGCCGGGATAACGTTCATCAAAGAACTCAATAGTTTGTTTGCTGAGCTTCTTATTTTTGGCCATGTAGTCGAGAAGTCCTCTGTCGGCAACAGAATAGTTCAGTTTTTCGGCCAGAAGATCGGCAATCTCCAGAGTCCCCGACCCGATTTTACGGGAGAAACAGACAGCCGGCTCAATTTGGGCCCTTTCAATCTTGGTGGGTCTCGTCTTCAGCTGTCTTTTTACCCAGCTGTGAATATGTTGCTCGGCCAGCTGCGCTGCATTCGGCCTTTTGTATGCATACATTCCGGGCATATATTTGATCTTGTTCCTGTCGACTGACATCTCGCACCTCCTTATCTGTCTTCAATGACATCCCAGTTGGCTTCAAAGGTATTGTCATGAAGTGTATAGGCATATCCTAACATTTTACCGATGCCTTGTTGAACATCCTTTCGAATCTTCCAATAGGTCAATTGAATAGCAGGTATTAACCGCGGCGTTCCGGTTTCCGGATCATCCGACGTATTCTGCCAGGCCTCCTTTTTCTCAATCACCCGCCACAGAGTTCCGTGCTTTTTGCTGCGGACGGTTTGCCCGACACGCGGTAATTTTTTTTGCATGATGATATCCAGGTGAGTTTCTTTCATGACTGAGCTCCTTTACAACATGACATTCTTTTGATTGAGCAGATGAAGATCGCCAACCAAATTAAAGAACATCAATTATTTCCATGCTCCCTCCATTTTTCTGATAGGCATCGTGTTGTATTAAATTAAGTTAGCAGGAAATATGCCATTTTATGGTAGATATAATAATTATATTAACTACAGGGACTTAGCTTTTCCAGGCTTTCAACAGCTCATTATTTTGACCGGCTGGATTTAGAAAAATTTCGAAAGTTAATTTCGTAAAATTGAGAAAAGAAAATAAGAGGCTGTATTGAAGAAGAATCGAAGCCATACGCTTATAAATCTACAAAATAAGCCCGCAATTGAAATTGGATTAAATGGCTATTGGTAGCAAAAGATGCGCACCGGAATGATCCTTGTTTTCCAGCTAATCGGAGCTTATACCGGTAGGCGTAGATTCATCGATTAATCTTGATTTTTTTACCCTTGTTTTTGTGACCGATCGTCTGAGCAGCCTTTCGTAAAGATCAATATAGTGCGTTCTGGCCGCAAGATAATTTGTGATCCCGTGACAGCCGACCGCCAACTTCTCAGACAGTATCTTCCCCAAGGGCGCCTTGGGGAACCGGATCAGATTTTCGCCGATTTTTACCAGCAAAACAGGACTGGCGACGCCGGCGTAATCAGCCGCAAAGATACCGCTTAGAAGAAAATCTGCCGGATTGGTCTCCCGGGTTTCCTCGTAATTGACCGGGAAGCGATCAAAAAACAGGTGTTGCCAAAAAGCGGCGGCATCGATCCCCATGTCTTCGATTTCCGATAAAGGGCTTTTACCGGTTTCAAGGTTTTGAAAGGTAAAAATACAGGGAATCTTCAGACTCCTTGCCATCGCCGGGATCAAGCCGGTCATCCAACCATGGCAATGGATCAAATCCGGCTGCACCTGCGGCAGGATGTGATTGATGACTTCGCGTTGAAAGGCCAGAGAGATTCTGATATTTTCCCACGGGTAATTTGATTCCGGACAATTGGTGTAAAAAAACACCCTGTCTTCGGTCAGATGCACCCGGCTTCCCGGAATTTTTCGAGGGGCCATATTGTGGTTCTTGTGCGAGCTATCTAAAAAAACGCTGCGATAATCCGGCTGGGCGATGTGCACATCCGCACCCTGTTTAACCAGGTCGATGATCAAATCCGCCGGGAAATCGGCAAAGCCATTTGATTTTGTGGGCATATAATCCGTATTCTTCCCGGAACCCGCAGGGGAAAAAATAACCTCCGGCGTAACGATAAGAATACGGGACTGGGCAGAAGCACAGGCCAATATCGGATCCTTTCGATACCGTGTTCACCAAAAGTGAGGCATGGTTGGAAATCTGGCGGAGTTTTTGATGTTCCCCGGACCTGCGGCGGTGACGCCATTGGAGGTGTATGGCGCCTTCGCCTGATTTCCGACCCTCCGCGCTAAGGTGTCAGTCATTCGTCAATTTGTTTCTTGATTTTTAGGAAAAAGTCGACCACACAAAGGGGCATTCTTTGAGGCAATAAATAAGCGCTAACCGTGCGCATCAATAATCAGGCTCATAATATCTGACACCGATACCATAATAGGTCATACCTTCTGAGATGAATTCTTTACACCATTTGACTTCCCCCAGCGCCAGCGATCTGAATCCTTCTCTGACTTTAGGCGCATTATCCGCATCCAGATTCTTAAGAACGCGGATTAAAATACTTGTTCCCGACTGAATCGCTGAATCGGCTTCAAAATACAATCCATTCTGACTGTAATTCGCCATCTTGCCTCGAAAAAATTGCGTGCTGTTAAAACGCGCACAGGCGATAGAAAAACAGCAGTCGTAGCGATCACAGACTCTCTTTGAATAAAGCGCCGTCGTCGAATTCATTTTATCTGGCTTTCATGCCTGGCGTAATTTTAGGGTGCATGAGAACGCCGGTTGCAGAAAGCATTGATACGCGCTCTCTGTCTAATATCGGCTGTCCATCTGCTCGTGGTCTTCCCAATCCGGTATGTAACAGGTGATATTCTGAAATCTTACCTGTGCGCCGCATTCCGGACACGTTTCGGGAGCATTTGCGGATATGAGCGTGCAGGTACAGTACATACATTTCCAGAAGGTCATACGGCACTTCGGGCAAATATCCGCCTCAAAGGGTTTCGATGCAGAATATCCGCAGTTTGTGCAAATCCAAATCTGCTCTTTTATTTCCATTTTGCGAATACCTCGTATCGGCTATTATTTTCGATTCAAATTTATCACCGTCTTAAGATTCTTGGGATGAGTGTCCATTTTTTCCCCTCCGATGACCGGCACAAAATTAATGATTTGCAGTTAACCGTGTCAAAGACGCTTCAATTATTTCGGAGGTAAACGGTTTTGCAATTAAATGTTGGACACCCGCCTTCCTGGCCTCATTGACGACCACTTCGCTTTTATACGCCGTGATCAGTATCTTTATGGTATCAGGATGAGAGTTTTGTATCCGCCTGAAAAACTCAACACCGTCCATGCCGGGCAATTTGTAATCGGTGATGATAATGTCGAAATTTTGGCCACGGAGTGCTTCCATGGCCTCTTCAGCCGTCTCGAGTGCGATGATGTGACATCCCTCAGCTTCAAAGAATATTCTGAGAGAATCTCTTATCCACTCGTCATCGTCCACGAGCAGGATTTTCATGCTTTTTAGCCTGGCAAACAGATTCATGACTTAACTTCCGGCGAAAAATTCGCGTCTGTTACGCACAAATAAAAAAAGCTTCTCGAAATGCCGTTGTTTTCTACGAATGACTCTCCCGAAATCACAAATTTCATAAACGTTTTGAGAAGATCTCCGGTGGAAAAGATGCACATACACCCGAGAAGCTTTCACATTCATTATTAGCATTAACTGTGCCATAAAACGGTCGAATTCATAAGCCATATGAATTCAAATGCTTAGGGTCTAGACAGTTTTACCATTGAGAAAAAAGGATTGTATTTATAGAATTATTTCGAACCTTTTTTCGGAAAATTTCGAAATCTGAAAGATATTAAACTAACCCTATCTTTTTCATCTAATATAGATTCACTCATCATACATTGTTATATCTGTCTCGCCTTTGGGCAGCGGTATAATAAATACAGGTTTGCGTGTTCGGCGCAGAACCCGTTTGGTAACACTCCCCAAAAATGTATTTGCGATGATGCCCTTTCCATGGGTTCCCATAACGATGGCGTCACATTCTAGTTCATTGGCCTTTTCTAAGATGGCGTCAGCCGCAAAGCCTTCACAGATTTGAATGGATTCAATGCGATCTACCGCTTTCGGATAAGCTTTTAATTCTTTATCTGAAAAAGTGCTTAAACGTTTTTTTATGCGCTCAAAGGTGTGGCTCACCCGATCATCGAAAATCTTTTTTCTTTGTTCATAAGCTAGATAGAATTCCATTTGAGCACGGACAGTAGGTGACATGGATTCAAAAACATGCAGGATGACGATTTTGGCGTCATGCATGATCGCAGAATTAATGGCATATCGGAAAGCGTATGCCGAATTCGGAGAAAGGTCGGTGGCATAGAGAATTCTTCGGATTTTTGGAATCATTGTTTGGCTCCTTTATTAATTGTAATGACCGTCCAACTTACGAAATGCTTGCGCAACATGTGTTTGCGCATATTGCATACCAACGCGTATCGCTTCGAACCGCTTCAATCTAAATTTTCCGAAGTCCGCAATTAAGTTTTTTTAAGATTCGATGCCCTTCCTCGCCACGGCATCTTCCCGATAATAATGCTTAATTTCCTGCATTTCTGTCACCAGATCGGCTTTTTCAATCAGTTCCGGCGGACAGTATCGACCGGTGAGAATCAGCTCAAGCGGTTCCGGTTTTACTTTCAGCAGGGCAAGCACTTCTTGGGTTTCCAGTAAAGCGTAGTGGATGGCAACACATACCTCATCCAGAATCACAATATCGTATTCAGCGCTAAACATGGCCTCCTGCGTTTTCATTAATGCTTGCCGCGCAGCCTGTAGATCTTTTTTGCCGGGGTGTTGTTTGCGGAAAACAAAAGCGTCATTTCCATACTGTTCTAATCTGATCCAATCACTCAAATGCTTGATGCTTTTGGTTTCACCGTATTGAAAATCTTTCATAAACATGGCAATAAAAGTTTTGAGCCCGCTTCCGGCAGCTCTCAAAGCCAGACCCAATGCCGCCGTAGTTTTTCCCTTGCCATTGCCCGTATAAATATGGATGTAGCCTTTTTTTAATCTATTCATGTATTTTGTTGAATTCTGAATTTTTAGTTCAATTTGCTTGCGGAGTCCTTGTTTAATTGTCACGCATAGACCGGGTTGTTACGTCCGTCAGTTTCACAATCTCATCCACCATCCTGTTGAATTCCTGTACAATGGGAAGCCCCTTGTTATCAAGAAGGCTGATATCGCCTGCATCACCCTTCTTTACCACTTCAAGCTCAAGGGGAAGTGTTGCCAGCAGTCTTAAGTTCTCTTTTATTGCAGTTTCCTGTCCGCCGCGGGTTTTAAATACATCAATTATTTTGCCGCAGTAAGGACACTTTAAGCCGCTCATATTTTCCACCATGCCCAGAATCTCCATCTTGACCTGGCGGCAGAAGTTGAGGGATTTTCTTACATCCGCCAACGAAATCTCCTGGGGTGTGGTGACAATCAGGGCCTTGGCATCCGAAATGGTCTGGGCGACGGTCAAAGGTTCATCGCCGGTGCCCGGTGGCGAGTCAATCACCAGATAATCCAAATCCGTCCAATCAATTTCGGAAATAAATTGTTTGATCGCACCGATCTTTAACGGTCCTCTCCAGATCGTGGCGGTATCTTTGTTCTCACCCAAAAGAGTTTCAATCGAGATCACTTCCATATTCGGAAGGTATTTGACAGGCAGCATTTTCCCTTCCTGCCCACCAAAAGCAAGACTGCCGCTCAGACCCAGGATACGCGGGATACTGGGACCATGAAGGTCAACATCCATGAGACCGACCCGGTACCCCCTTTTCGCCAGAGCAACGGCGAGATAAGCGGCGACGCTACTTTTCCCCACACCGCCTTTGCCGCTCATCACCAGGATTTTGTTCTTAATATGGCGCAGTGTTTCTGCAATTTCTCTGTCTTGCTTTTCCATCTGTGCCTGGCGGCTTTCAGTGTCGAATTTTTCGCCTTTTTTTAGCATGGGTCATGTTCTCCTTCTTATGAACGAATTTTCGTGTACTGTGACTTTCCAGCATTTTAAGATTTAACCGCCCTGACCACCACAAATCCCCCATGTCCATGACCATCGCAAAGCGGCTCGATCTCCTGAATCTCATTTAACGGTTTTGACAGGGTTTGCCGCCAGGCGGTGTCCACAAATCCCCTATCACCGAGCAGCCTTTCCACTTCCACAGCCGAAAAAAACCGTGCTTCACTATAAAAGACGCTTTCAGCCTGATGTGCCAGATAGTGCTGCCCAAGCCTGCTGCTCCGATCGACGAAACCAATGACAAGCGGTGCTCCGGATTTCAACACCCGGTGGGCTTCATTCAGCATTGTTTTGGGATCATTTACAAAGCAGATGGCGGTAACGACAAGACCGTAGTCAAAGACCGCATCCTTGAAAGGCAAAGCCTCGGCAACCCCCAGGATACTGGAGACACCTCTTTCGATGGCATAGGCAAGCATCGCTCTGGAGGGATCGAGGCCGACGCTGATGCCGAGGGGAGCAGCAAAGCGACCGGTTCCGACTCCGATCTCGAGCCCCAGGCCTTGCACGGGAAGCAGCGCGCGGACGGCCAGCAACTCGGAATGATAAGCCGCCTCGTGGCGCTGAAACCATGCTTCATAACGACTATGATAGGCATTAAAGGGAGCTATTTTATTTCTTGTCATCATCGCACTTATTTAGGGCCGGACCCTATAGGTATGGATGCCAATGGTGATTACTATGGCGACCGAAGCGCTAGCACCTAAAGCTGTCCAGAATGTGTTCTCCAATCTTTTTTTTTAAACAATTCTGACAGACTGCCGGCCCTTTGGCATTGCGAAATTCCCGCATAAATTGCCGGTATTCCTTGTGATGCCAGATTGTGTTTAGAGATTCTTTCTGAATATTTCCAAAAGATAGGTTCTGCTGTAAATGCTTTTGACTATCGACAAAATAATAATTGTCTCCCCGCACCGGGATCTGTTTCATGACACAGGGCGATAGGCTGCCATCGGAACCCACAACAACGGCCCTGGGTATATTTTCACTGCAGGCAAAATGATTTTGCACCGGTGACACAATATGGAAATAAATATCCGCGCCTCGTTTAACAGCTTCTCTTCTAACTTCGATTAAACGGTCTTTTAATTCTGAATATTCTGTTTCACTGGAGGCGAGAATGGATTCTTTTTCCATCTCCGGGTTGACAACATAGGATAGTGAACTCACAACAGTTTGGTCGCTACCCGTATTTTCCGAAAATTCTGGAAGCTTTTCTAAATCGTTGAGGCCGGATCGAAGTAACATATAGGCAATATGAATTTCCGGATTATCGGCGCCATATTTTTCTTTGGCGCTATTGATTTCCGCCATGCACTCTAATACCTTTCTAATTCGGGTCCCCTTTCGAATCGTATCATTCTTTTCGTCCACGCCGGCCAATGAAAAACCGATAATGTCCAAATCGTATTCGACCAGCTTTTCAATCAATCTCTTGTCCAGTAATGTCCCATTTGATGTGGTTCCCGCCCGGCAGCCGGCCTGCTTGGCGAGCTGTAACATTTCAAAAAACTGCGCATGCATAAACGGCTCCCCCCAGCCCTGCAAATAGACCAAATTGGTTTTGCCGAAGGCCGGAACCAGATTGCGGAATGCCTCCAGAGATAGGAATCGGTTTTGCCAGTTTGTTCGGAAAGCGGAATGCGGGCAATAAATGCATCCAGCATTACAGTATGAGCTGATCTCCACCTGGATCCAATCAAGTTGCGGACAGGTATTGCTAAATAGATGTTCGAAGAACATTTTGTCAGAATTTATTGTTCATTTTCATGAGTCAATTCCTAGTTGGCCTCAAATGTATTGTCATGAAGTGTATCGGTTTACCATAAGCAGATAATTTTCGTACCACTTCTAAGACCACCCCTTACCTTTTCCATATGCCGCAGAGCTGCAACCTCCCTTTCAAGATCAGACAGCTTTATCTTCAGCCGCTGAGCCAGATTATCCAGGGGAACTCCTTCGGTATCCTTCAAGATATCCAATATTTCCTGCTGCGTCTTGGTTAATTCAAAACTTCCGACATTGTGCTCTGTGAACAATTTTGCACTATGCACAGCCCAGGGGTCACAGATGCGAGTTGGAGAAAGGGCATCCATACAGCAATCTTCACATAGAAACTGCCCATGAAGTTCCAATTCTTCCCCCTCTTTAATTGAGCTTTTGCATTTATCACACTTCACTTTTAACTCCCTTTTTACCTTTTAGAGCTTGTTTGTTTGAAAGGCAGACAACACTTTCTAGAAGCAAGGATTTAAAACGATCCAATGTGATTGGATAGGGCTGGATCGGAATTCCCATCCAATCAGCGTATTCTAAAAATTCTTCTGGTTTTTCCGCCATGTAGTTTTCCATAAATTCGATACCATCTAAAATGATGGCGCCACCCGTGTGTCTGGGAAAATTTTCGTTGGCCAGGCCCATGTCCCAATCTTTAAAAACATGATGACGAAATTTGATCCAACCCGGTGTCATCCACCAAACCTTTTCACCACCGGCAACTTCTTCAGCAATTTTTTTTCGCTCAGCCTCACCGGCCAGCAAGTCAATGCAATGCGTCGCCTGAATGCGCGTAACTCCCGAACCCTGTTCTGCAATTATGGTTTGCATGGTTCGTGTGGGATCATCGGAATTTACGTAACAGAATTTGCCGCCATACACTACAATGACTTTGTCGGTCTTTTTTTGAGCCTTGTCGATTCGTTGGAGCAGCTGGCGCTCTAATTCATGAATATCTTCATGGAGTCCCGGTGTTGTATAAAATAAGTGGGTGGATTTCAAAAAGCCGGTCTTTTTCAAATAATTCAACTCAAGACTCAAAGTGCCGCAAGAGACGATCGCAATGTCTGAAAAAGATGCGTTGTTCATCATTAGACTTCTTAAAACAGGCTTGATTTGTTCGTTTTTCTTAAAGGAGGCAGCGGCGATTAACTAGCTGGCGGCTATCCAAAGCAAACTCGCCCCCCGGAGAGTTACAGGATTAGCCTCCGAAGTTCCCGGCGCCCAGCCCCCGCATTGCTTCATCCGCAGTTACGCGAATACTCGCCAGGGCTTTATCAAATTTTTCTCTATCGGTTCTGATATCGTCTATTCCGGTCTCTGGGCTGCAGTTCTTCCGAATCTGATCGATTCGATCATCCATTTCCGCAATCAGAATATGAAGATCCTCGATATTAGAATGAAACTTTTCTTTTTCACCGCCGGGCAGCTCATCCATCTTACGGAAGATATCATAAACGTTGGCCTTCCAGGCAGTGAGCTCAGCCTCCATGGTTTTACAACAATTTAACGCTTTCATGGTACCCTCCTTTCGACACTGGGCCATTTTCTAATTAGTTTTTGTTACGCTGACCGTCTGATGCCAGACATCGGTCACCTACCGGCTTTTTCTCCTCCTGTTTGCTGCTCTTTAACCTAATATTTTGCTATATGAAGCAAGTCATTACCCATCCATAATTATTGAACCATTTCATCCGCTCCACCCTCATCCATCATATTCCGATATTCATCAAGCAGTTTATCATCTATAATTTCATCACGAAGGTGCTGTCGAAAGTCTTGCGCTTTCTCATATTTTTGGGCACATGTGCGACACAGGCGGGTTGCCGGTAGAACCTTCAATCGTTTTGACTCTATTCGTTTTTCACAGATTTCACAGCTCCCATATCTACCTGATGCGATTCTCTCAAGTGCAAGATTTATTTCCCTAACTTCTTCGTTGCCGCGTTCAATCAGATGGTCAAGCAGGCGGATCAAATCCGCTTTTTGGGCCGCATCTCCCGGTTCGATCATGCGTTCTTCTTGAGCTTTAAGTCCTATTTCCAAATGTGCAACTTGTTTAAAAATTTCTCTTTTCCGTTTTAGAAGCAATTCTCTTAATTTAAACTTCAATTTCTCTGACATTGCTATTCATCCTGGCCAACAAAGAAGCTGACATAGCTCAAAAAATGCGGAGCTTCTTTGCCTCGCTTTTTCAGACTGATGCAATTTTAAGTTTTCCGGCCGCGGCAGCGCTTATTTATCTGATTCCTGCTCGCTCTCCAAATCCTTAATCCGCGCCTGTATGGCATCTAGATCTTCTTTGAGAGCTTCGGCCTCGTCGTTAAGCATTGCAATCTCACCTTTTTTAGAAACCGCAGGTTCTGAATACGGACCCCAGATGCTCGGACCTCCTCTTGCCCAACGCGGTAATCCGGTTTCCCAAAAAATATGGCGATAGCCTCTGCCGCGTCCATAGCCAAAACCGACCCCCTGTCTTAACCGGGGTCTTCCAAAATTATACCACCCTGCAGAGCGGCAATACCCACGACCTCCGCCGGTCATGGGTCCGTTGCCCGCTGGTCCTGTTCCATCAAATCCCGGCATTGCATTCACCCCCTTTCTCTTTTCAATTTTAAAAAAAATCACTTAATTTTCTGGTCTCTTCGACAGGTGCCTTCTGAGGAACAGGGAGGGATTTCACAGCGTTCAGCACTGCCACAGCATGTTCGGCCCGGATTCTGTTTCACAGTTGCGCTCAGAAAGGAAGGTGCGGAAATCAGTCTTTTGACCTCCGGACTCCCGCATGTTTCACAGAACACGCCCTCCTCTGTTCCAACGCTTATTAAAAATTCAGAAACAGCGCCGCATTTTTTGCACTGATATTCATAAATTGGCATTTCAATCCTTTCATCGAATAATGTCGTCATTATTTTTCGCAAAATTTCAATACAGGCGGAGGCAATATTCGCTTGAATTGATCATTCAGAGTTAATTTTTTGAAAGTTTCTTATGTAAAATCTCTTTCCGCCGTAAACCGTTTCGATAATTGCATTGCTGGCCATCATTCTGTTAATGACAGACCAATCTTTGCCGGCCTTTTTAAGAAACGCGCTCACCGCTTGCTCTCGCATGGGATGCACCGCCGTGATACTCAACAGATCCTTTTGGACATCACCCGTAAACGCGAAAGCATTGCCCTCGTAACCGATCAAATACTCCACCTCAAATGGCATTTCATTTAAAATTTGGAAAGCTTCATTGATGACTTCTTCATCCGGCGCTCTCACCCACTTTTTAGCGGGCGGTCTTGTCGGTATCGCTAAATAGGCTTTAAGCGGCTGCAGGTGATTCAAAAAACCAGCTATTTCCCTAACGCTTTTGGCGCTGTCATTGAGGCTTTTAACCAGCATGGTCTCCGTCACCAGTATTGCTGAACAGGTATCCGCAAATTCAAGCATCCCGCTTAAAATTGCCGGCAGTCTCAGCAGGCGCTGTGGGCAATTGATTCGACGCCATGTTTTTTCTTGGATCGAATCAATTTTAAAAGAGACCCAATCAGCCTTTGCCAGGTCTGCTCTGACATCCTCCCGCCAGGTAAGCGAGCCGTTGGTTATAACTGCTATCTTGAATCCCAGCGGCTTAAGAAGTTCAATTGTCCGCCCAAGATTGACATCCAGGGTGGGTTCGCCATCCGGCACGAAGGTAAGATAATCAACCGATTCGCCCTGGTTCTGTGCTTTTTGGATTTTCTTGCGGACGTCCTTATAAATTTCTTCGGGATCATAGAACTGAGTTCGATCGACTTGCATCTCGCTGGTTTTTCCCACCTGGCAATACACGCAAGAATAGGTGCATATTTTGGGTGGAACATTGTTAATTCCCAGGCTGCGACCTAAACGTCTCGAAGGGACAGGTCCAAATGCGATCACGGCACATATCCTTTACTAATGCTTGCGGCTGCAACCGTTCAATTGCAGCTTAAACGGTTTTATATGCTGAATGGCGAGTCACACAATTTTCCGGGCGACATATTTCACTCAGCTTTAATTCCTTGACAGCTGCCATAATGCCCGCAAGCATCGTTTTTCTCAGTGAAAGTGTTTCTGAAACCTTATCTTCTTCTGATTCAATATAAGCTTCTTTTTCTAATCGGATCATCTCATCAATGGTCGAATCGCTTTTGGCTTTATCAGGCAACACATCAAGTGCTTCGCTGGACACATTTATCAAGCCCTTTTCATTCCATTCATCAAAATACAGGCCAAAATGCTGCATGAGGTAATCTTGGCTCTGTTTTCGGGCCCAGTTATATCCGGCTCTGTAACCCTCTGATTGCGTGACAGTTCGCTCATATCGCATCGTCTTAACTTCTTTTTCAAATCCCCAGTCGATTAACAAATCCGCTACCGCTTCCTCGCTCAGATCAGGTCTACCTTTACTCAGAACATGATGAGCGACCTCACAGGCGATGATGCAAATTATGAGGTGTTCGGATTCCATAAGGATCTTCGGATTCAAATATATCAAGCTTTCAATTGGCTGATCGAACGCATATTGCACAGCACATGCGTAAAGGGCATTTTCATCCGCCAATATTTGAAGTGTATGGTTATTTAAAAGCGCTTCTTTAACTTCATCCGGCAAACGATCCATGACCTTTTCTAAATAAGGAAAAAGCCTTGAATCACAAAATTTGAATCTATCAAATCTTTTGTCCACGCCGCCTCCTTTCCTTTTCAAAAGTTGCGATGCAAATAATGCATTAGGCTGATTCCAGCTCCCGGCGCGCGGCCATATCCACCAGTATTCTTTCTCTGGCTTTGTCGATACCGAGTTCCTGGCGCTTCTTGTCGATATGGGCGATCATCTTGCGGGCGTGTTTAATCGGCTCGACTTCCAGATCCCACATGCCGCCGTACATTTTTTCAAACTCCTCGAACAGGTAGCGTTTAAATACCGGTGCACCGGATACCGGGAGGGTGACGCCAAACACCGTGTAAACACCGGAGGCCACAAAATAATGGCCGATGCTAATCGCTTTTTCACTCATCCATTCCGGTGCACTGCCGGCTGCCGGCAAATCGCTGATGTCGTCGCCCAGACCGCCAGCCTTGAGCACCTCTGTGGCCGCCAGCAGGATGCGGCTGTTGTCCACACAGGATCCCAGGTGCAGCACGGGTGGAATACCGACGGTTTCACACACTTCGGCCAGTCCCGGTCCACAGTATACCGCGGCTGATTCCGGCGTCAGCAAACCCTCCATGGCGCAAGCTATTGCATTGCAACCGGTCGTCAGGACAATCACGTCGTTCTTGATGAGCTCTTTAACGATCTGGATGTGACTCTCATTATGCCGCGTCCTGACGTTGTTGCATCCCACCACACCGCCAATGCCGCGGATTCGACCGTTAATGATGTTGTCGTTTAAGGTGTAATAGGAACCGCGAAACGTCCCTCCCAGATGGTATTCGATGGATTCCACCCCGAAACCAGCCACAATGGGAGATTTCTGCTTCGGAATCATGACTTCGGATTTTCGGTTTTCAAAATTGTCGATGGCCAGCCGGATGATCCTTTCGGCGTCTTCCATGGCATGATGCTCGTCAAATTCGATGTGAATGACGTTGTCCTGTTCCATTCGGGCGATGGGGTGGGTGGTGATCAGCTGGGTGTGAAAGCATTTGGCCACGTTGGCCAGATTCTGAAATATACACTGGATATCGACCACCATGGCATCACAGGCCCCTGTGATGATGGCCAGTTCCTGTTGGAGGAATGTGCCGCACAGTGGCACCCCATGACGTTGCAAAATTTCATTGGCCGTGCAGCAGATGCCGGAGAGCTGGATTCCTTTCGCACCTTTGGATTTGGCATACGCTTCCATTTCCTTGGTCTGCGCGACAGCGACGATCATCTCGGACAACACCGGCTCATGGCCGTGAATAACGATGTTGACCATATCTTCTTTCATGACGCCAAGGTTTGCCTCTGAAGCCAATGGAAACGGCGTGCCAAAAAGGATGTCCTGTAGATCGGTGGCCAGCATCGAGCCGCCCCACCCGTCGGCAATCGCCGCCCGGGTTCCCTGTTTCATCAAATTTTTATAATCCTGATCCACACCAATATGCGTGCGGTGCATGATTTCAACAATTTCTCTGTCGATGTTACGCGGCAAAACCCCCTGTTTTTTCCAGATTTCATAACGGGGACCAGGAGCGCGCCTGGCAAAAAGAAGTTCGCCCTCAGGTTTGCCCCATTCATTAAGTGCCTTTTCACCGACTTCCACCGCTATTTCATCCGTATCTCGATCCAGCTCTTTGCCGTCGACTTCCACCGTTGTGTCGATTCCCAGAACCCATGCCACTTCAAGAAGTTTTCTGGTATCCTTGATTTTATAGGCATCGGTTTCTTTTCTGGCGGCGGCCATAAAGACTTCTGCAACGGATCGTCCATGATCCGAATGCGCCGCCGCGCCGCCGGCAATCATGCGGATAAAATTACGGGCTGCAATGGTGTTCGGCGTAGCCCCGCAAATCCCCTTGCGGGTGTCTTCGCCTTCAATTCCGGCTTTGGGAAGCGGCAGGCGGCAGGGGCCCATACCGCAATTTTTGCAACAGATACCCTGGGTTCCGATATTGCAGGGTTTTAAAGTCACTGCCCGGTCAAAGGCCGTCTCAACACCTAAGTCATGGGCGCGTTGAATCATCTGTTGACTGGCCGGATCAATGGTCGCCGCCACCGGATCAGCCAGTTTCTTCGCTTTGGGTTCTTTGACTTCTTTTTCTTCCGCCATAGAGGTCCTCCTTGTGGTTTGTTTGATTACTCGAGTAATTGAATGGCCCGCCTTTGAAATGTTTCAGCGGTTTCGCATAACAAAAATCAGCGACTCGTCATAACGACGCAATCACGATTGAAGAACCTTCAAGGTGATTCGGAGATTTACAAAGAACACTTGTGCATCAAGTATGCCATCAATTGCCAATTTTTATATTGGTTTTTATTACAGATAGTTACTTTGGTTTCTGATTGGAATGGTCTTGTGGAGAGATCCTAAATTAGAAAAAATTCTAAATTCCCGTTCGTAAAATTTCGAAAATAAAGGCAGGATAAGAAGAATCGGGGAAAGGTGGTTGAAGGGTGCGCAATTTCAAAGGACTAAATATTAATGACCTTATCGGCCAGCTGCATGGCTGTAACGATATCCAGCATATTGGTGGTTTCACCGACCTGCTTGTGTTCGAGGAGATCGAAGTGGGTCAGGCAGGTTCCACAAACCAGAATTTGAAGCCCATTGTCTTCCAGTTCTTTGAGGTCCGGAATGACTGCTGAATCCCGGACGGCAAGCTTTACACCGTTGTTGATAAAGACCAGCCGCCACAGATCCGGACCCATCTCTTTCAAGGTCCGAATAAAATTGACCATGAGCTTCAACCCCAGCTCGTCATCGCCGTATCCAATCCGATCCGTAGCAATCATGACCATGATTTTCGCAATTCCGGCTTCGGCTGCCGGTGCTGTTTCCCGTTGTATTAGCGCTGTCGCATCGCATTTGCCGATCACGTGATAACCGCGGGTATCCTTTTCAAGTGCGATCTCAAATCCCCGGGATTCGAGAAAGCGCTTGACATTTTGCTGGGCGGCCGCATTGTCCACAACAATCCGGACGGCATTCAACTGTTCTGCTTCTATTGCGCTTTTGGTCTGCAACACCGGTGCCGGACAGGCCAATCCTCTTGCATCGATCGCTTTCATGGAAATCTCCTGTTGTATAATTCCTGTGCCCTTCATCGGTTAGGTGGCACGTAAATTCGCCCGCCATCAAACAGAAACGCCTAGTTTACCAGAATTTTTCCCGGCGGTGCTGAAATGACATTTCCAATTACGGCGGCTTCGTCGATGCCTTTTTGATTCAGCTCGTCGATCAGCTTGTCGGTGTCTTCGCGGGTCAGACAGATCAACAAACCACCGGAGGTCTGGGGATCAAACAAAAGGTCCCGTAACACCGGATTCACAGAAGGAGAAAATTCAACCATCGACTCCCGAAACGCCTTGTTTTTAAATGCGCCCGCCGGCAGCAGGCCCATGGCCGCATATTCAATTGCCTCGGGTAAAATGGGGATGTTACCGGCATTCAGCTCAATACCGCAGTGGGCGTTGACGATCATCTCTGCCAGATGACCCAGCAATCCGAATCCGGTGATGTCCGTGCAGGCATGGACCCTGTATTTAAGCATGACCTCGGCCGCATCCCGGTTGAGTGTTGCCATCAGTTGCGTCACCCTTTCAATAACTTCGACCGACGCGGTCCCGCCTTTGATGGCCGTATTAATGACGCCGGTGCCAAGGGGCTTGGTTAGCACCAGACAATCGCCGGCGCTTAAGTTTTTCTTCGTCAGGATACGATCCGGATGGACGAACCCGGTTACAGAGAGGCCGTATTTTAGTTCGCGGTCTTCGACGCTGTGCCCCCCGATCAGCACGACATCGGCTTCCTTCATTTTATCCAGACCGCCCTGAATGATCTGTCGCAAAATGGAAATATCCATCTGCTTCAAAGGGAAACCGACCAGATTCATAGCGGTTTTGGGAATCCCGCCCATTGCATAAACGTCGCTTAAAGCATTGGCGGCAGCAATCTGGCCGAACCAGTATGGGTCATCAATGATCGGGGTGAAAAAATCCACCGTCTGGATGATGGCCAGGTCATCGGAAATCTGATAGACACCGGCATCGTCCAGGCTGTCCATGCCGACAATTATGCGATCATTGGTTGGAATCTCCAACCCGCATAATGCGCGCTCCAGGTCCCCTGGCGGCAGCTTCGAGGCTCAGCCGGAACCGGTAACGGTTTCAGTTAACCGCCGCTTTTCCAAATCAATCATTGCTCTCTCGTTTTATGAATCGGTATGCGATCGCCCCTTGCCAGTCCGTTATAAAACTTTCAAGATCCAGCCTGTATTTTTGAACGACTGGTCCCTCTGCCCTCATAATGACTGCGTACCTGATAACCCATAAAAAGCCAAATCGTAAATTTCAATCGTTCTGGCTCGACCTATGGATTTTTTGAATATGCTGCAGAAAGGCAATCTCGGCTTTTTTGCGGTTTGACTCGCTTGGCTGGATATTATCATACCCCTTGGTGTGACCATATATTGATAATATGAATTAAGTGATAGGGCATCTTTATCCGAATTTAATCCATCATAGTCGATTCAAGTTTTCATAATGACCGCTGCTTAGATGCCATGATAAGTGATATCAATTTCGCCTTTAGGCAATGGGATAATAAAAACCGGTTTTCTCGTTCGACGCAAAACCCTTTTAGCGGTACTGCCTAAAAATGTATACGCAATCGCGCCTTTCGCATGGGTTCCCATGATGATGGCATCACAGTTGTGCTCATCCGCTAACCGCAGGATTATATGAGGCGGGAATCCCTCGCACACTTCTATTGATTCAACCCGATCTTTGCATTCCGGATCCTCTTTAAGCTCCTTTTCACAGAAAACCTCGAGCCTTTTATGAATACGATTCGAGGCATAGGTTATTTTCTCTCTTAAAATTTTTTGCTGTTCCTCATCCGTAATTTCGGACCCTACCAGCGCCTGAATGGTCGGCGGCGTTTTTTCGAGCGCATGTAAAATAATGATTTTGGCATCGTGCATTTTGGCGAAATTTATGGCATAGCGAAATACATAAGCCGAGTTATCGGACAGATCGGTTGTATAAAGAATTTTTTTTATCTGCGGAATCATTGGTTTTCTCCTTTTGACTATTTAATGATATGCACGGGCATATCGGTCCCATGCCTTACCTGGCGCGAAATGCTGGGTAAAAAGATTCGCCCTAATAAATTCGTTCTACGCGGCCCTAAAATAATCGATTCGCATCCCCACCGATTGGCTTTTTCAACAATTTCTTCCGCTATCCTTCCATAGTGCGCAACAAGGTGTTCGATTTTATTAAGGTGCATGGCAGGATCCGCAAGATCCTTTTTCCGAATTATCTCCAGTAGATTTTGCATGCGTTTTAATGCAGCGTGCACCTTTGCTTGTCTGATTTTGTGTTCCTGGCCTTCATTGAAAAAGATGGATAGTACCTTCGAGCAGGTAATCGATCGTTGAGTGATCACATGAAATACAATCAGTTTTGCGTTGTTCTGGTCGGCATAATTGGCGGCATAACGCATTGCATCGACGGAATCCGCAGAAAGATCTGTTGCATAAAGCATTCTATGAAGTTTAGCAGCCATTTTGTTACTAAGATATTGTATAGCTTTTTTGATAGAGTTTCTTCCAGGGATCTCTTTGATTTTCCTGATAATTGGATAGAGCCAGATAAAAAGCACCTACTGCTAAGTCAGCACAGTGATTATTTTCCTGGGATAGGGTCTCCAGATAATCGATTACCATTTGTGGCGTTATGCCCCAGGCCTTTTCGACTGATTTGCCCTCCACCAAAAAGGCAACTGTGTTACAGCAGGCATTGGTGTTGACGCAGCCGTTTGTATCAAATGAAACTGCATGAATCCGTCCTTTATGAATCAACAGAAACATTTCGATAATATCGCCACATTCTCCCGTGTTTTTTCCATATCCATCTGGAATTTCTGGTCTTTCCCGTTTATCATGCTGAAAAGCCATTTTCAGATAATTTACGGAATGATCTCTCCAGAAATTAAATTTTTCCTTTTCCATTTTTTGCGCTAAATCCTTAAATGAGTTGGGCCAAACTTCTTAGTAGCATATAATATGCCAATAAACAGCTATGATAATAATTTAAATAATTCTAATATCTTACTCTCTTTTATATTTCCGGATAATTTGATCTGGGAAGGCAAATTAGAAAAATTTCGAAGATGACTTTCGCAAAATTTCAAAAAGAAGCCATTATGTAAAATGAGCTATCGATTTGGGGGCATAAGAGGGTATCTAAAAAAAACAAACATTTTGCATAAATGACAGTACCCAAACTAGCAATTACGATTGTAGAAACAATTATTCAGTAAACAGTTTTTTTCGGCGGTAGCGGAAGGTGTGATGGTTCATATTCAGCAATTTGGCTGCTTTACTTTCATTTCCCCCGGCAACTTTAAAGGCCTGCTCTATATAGTGCCTTTCTAAAGTTTGAAGCCGTTCGGATAAATCAAGACCTTCGGGAGGCAGCGGGGGAAGTCCACTTCCATTTCTGACGTCAGGCGATTTATAATCCTGATTTTCAGATTCCAATCCCAGTTCCGTTAATTTAAGCTCGGGTCCTTTGCCGGTTAGCACCGCTCCTTCCATGAGGTTTTTTAGCTCCCGCACATTGCCGGTCCAGTCGTGAGCCAGTAAAGTCTTCTTGGTTTCAGAAGAGATTTCGGTAAATTTTTTATCAAACTTTTTGCTATATTCCTGGAGAAAATACTTTGCCAGAGGAATTATATCTTCCGGACGTTCGTTTAAAGACGGTACCTGAACTTTGATGACTCCCAGCCGAAAATAAAGGTCTTTTCTAAATAAGCCGTCTTCGATCATTTTATTGACGTCTTTATTGGTGGCCGAAATGACACGCGTTTGAATTTTTAGTTTATTTGTCCCACCGACTCTATAAAATTCGCCGAGTTCAAGGAAGCGAAGCAGCTTGGCCTGGGCTTCCAGGCTCAGGTCGCCGACCTCATCTAAAAACAGGGTGCCATTTGCCGATTCTTCGATTAATCCTTTTTTCCCGGATGCCCCGGCACCGCTGAAAGCGCCTTTTTCATAACCGAAAAGCTCGCTTTCGATAAGGTCCTTGGGAATGGCAGCGCAATTCACGGTGGCGAAAGGCGCTTTGAAATTCGGGCTGTTATAGTGAATGGCGCTGGCAATGAGTTCCTTGCCTGTCCCGGTTTCACCCATGATGAGCACAGGCGTGTCCGGGCTTTTGGCCACCATCTTGACAAAATCCATCACATCCTGGATCGCATTGCTCTCGCTGATAAAACACGGGATGTTCTCTTTCAAATGCTTTTCCTGGAGCTGCTGAATTTCCTTCTTCAGGCGGATCGAATCCAGGGCATTGCCTATGGTTACCTCCAATCCGTCCATGTGAAGCGGCTTGATCACATAGTCGTAGGCGCCCAGTTTCATGGCAGAAATCACGGTGTCTACATCTTCATAGGCGGTGATCATGATGACCAGGGTATCCGGATCTGAGGATTTGATTTGGCGAAGGGCCTCAATTCCACTCATTCCCGGTAGACCCACATCAAGCAAAATTAAATCGGGAGGATCTTTTTCCAAAGCATCAATGGCAGGCTCTGCCTTTGAAAAAGACCTTACACGATAGTCTTCCTCAAGCGTCATCGTGATCCCATCCCGTATGGTTTTTTCGTCATCGATGATGTATATGGTGTAATTAATCATAACAACCTCCCGGCTTTTGGAAACCGGTCATGCATTAGATTTTTTCTTATAAATTGGAATTTCGATTCGAAATTCAGCCCCTCCCAATTCACCGGCCGATACGGTCAATGTCCCGCCGTGATCGGTGATAATTCTGTGGCTGAGGCTGAGACCGATCCCGGAATTGCCATCTTTCGTCGTATAGAAAGGATCAAAAATCATTTCGCGCACATTCAGTGAAACGCCCGGGCCCGAGTCGGATACTTTCACTTGAATTCGATCCTTTTCAACCGCCGACGTCACCGCTATGATTTTATCTTCGGCGGTATTCTTCATGGCTTCGGCCGCATTGGTGATCAGGTTCAACATCACCTGCTCGATTAATTGGGCGTCCAGATGACAGGACGGTAGATTTTCATTCAATTTTTTTTCGATTTTGATGCCCCGCTTTCGAAGAGAAACTTCGGATAGATTAATGGCTTCCTCTATGGGCATATTGATGTTGATCAGCGCGAGTTTCGGTTCACTGGGTTTGGAAAAATCCATCACCCTGCGAATAACGGATTCGATCTTGATCGATGCGGACTGGAGATGTTGCAGTATCTGTTCGACCTTTTCTTCGCTTCCCTCCTGGTGGTGAAGCTTTTTGAGGGTATTCAAATAAATATTGATGCCCGACAGCGGGTTGCGTATTTCATGCGCAATACCGGCTGCCACCCGTCCCAAAGAGGCCATCTTATCCTGGATGGTTAAAAGATGTTCCATTTCTTTGGCTTTGGTCATGTCCATCATATTTACCAATATGGCATCTTTGCCCTGATATTCTATCCGGCTGGTCTGGCAGTGGACCCATTTCATATTGACACGGTCGGCTTTTTCGCCTGGCGGATAAAATCTGAATTCCATGACGCCGATTGGCAATTTTTCAGCGCTGATACTTTGATAAAATGCATCTACCGTGGCAATATCGTCCGGGTGGATGGATTCGGTGTCCGTAAATTTAATCGGACGCGGCAATGGACCCAGCAGCCTTTCCTGCTGCGGATTCTGATAAACGACCTGACCATTTTGAATGATGGATATGCCCGTTAACGAATGCTCCACTAAATCCCGAAAGCGTTTTTCGCTTTCTATCAGAGCCGTTTGGACGCTATTGCGCTCTATGATTCTTCCTATTCGCTCGGCAACGGCATTGAGCAGATTTCTTTCTTCTTTCAAAAAAGGCCCTTCATCGCTTTGCGGTCTTTCTTCGAGATAATAAACAGATAAAGCCCCGGCTGTTTTTGCATGCACAACAATGTTCTGGGTAAGCACCCAATTGGTTTCTTCAAAGTTTGCCGTGCTGTATTCCTGACCTTCGATGATAATCCTGGCACACGTGATTTCCGGATAGCGCCAGGCAGGCGGAATGAGCTCAACGATTCCCTGAAGTATCTCATTTAAGGTGAGTCTGCGCTTTTCCACCAGACGTGATATCTCAAAAAGGCAGTTGAGCTCTTTGATGCGCTCACCGACCTCATTCATACTTTTTTGCAGCTCTTTCTCAACCTTTTTGCGCTCCTTTATCTCTGCGTCCAGTTCGTCCCTTGAAGCCGTCACGACCTTTAGCTGTTCGGTCATTTGATCGAATGTCCGTCCAAGCTGTCCGATTTCATCTTTCGCATCGGTGGCGACTTTATGGTCTAAATTGCCTTTACCAACTTCTTCCGCGCCCTGCTGCAAAGCCTGAATCGGATCCGAAAGGGACTTCGAAACGACAAATGCGGCCAATATGCTCAGCCCGATAAAAGCAATTACGAGCACGAGGACAAAATCTCTTAGCGTGGTAACAGGTTCAAAGGCTTCAGCAAGATCTATCTTGGCCAACATCCCCCAGTCCAGTGAAGGGATGTATCGCCAGGCTGCGATGACTTTCCGGCCGCGGTAGTCGATGGATATTCCACTTCCCTTGCGGCCTTTGAGGGCCTGTTGAATGGCAAGGCCATCCCGTTTTCCAAAGTCAATCTTTCGCTTCAATGCCGCGTCTGGATCGTGGCGAAGCGGATTGAGAAACAGTACCTGTTGGCCCTCTTTTTTCGCTATTAAGGTTTCACCTGTTTGCCCCAATCCGGTGGTTTCCTGGATGAGTTCATAGATGGGACCCATATCGATTTCAAAAGCAGCCAGCCCGATCAGCTGCCCACCGAGGGAGCGGATGGGACCCATCAGGAAAATGGAAAATTTGCCGGCGGCAACTGCATTTTTTAAAATGCTTGAATATTGGACCTTTGTTTTACCCGCGTTAAAGGCTTCACCCCAGAGATTGGTTAAGGACGTCCCAAATTGTCTCGCGGCCGAAGTCCGATTCAGGGCATAGATGATTCGCCCTTCCGGATTTGCTAAAATAACATTTATAAAATTATAAACCGGAAGGTAAATTTGGAGTGCCCGGTCCAGTTCATCTCTGATGTCTGCAACCGTCGGGTTGGAAAAGTCGCCTGAAAACTCGGCCAGAATAGCTGTGTATTTAATGACCGTCGGTCGTTGCTGTGCGATGGAGAGGTGTTTTTGATGTTCGGCAAAAAAGTCTTCGATCCTTTTTACCCTGAGATCGGCAATGCTTTTCAATTGTTCCATTCGCAGGGATTCCAGGGTCTTCCTGGCATGGAAATATCCCAGCACACCGACTAAAAACATAGGGATGGTCGTACATACCAGAAGAATCAGGATCATTTTCTTGCGAATGGTCATATTACGATCCGATCGTGATAAGCATCAGCTTTTTAATTTTTGGAAAGTTAATTGATTAACACGCCAACCCATTTTCGAAGTGGATTTTCAACTTACCATAACAAATAATTTCGAAATTTTGCGAAAAAAAATTCGAAATTATTCTAAATTTTTAATCAATACGATCCTGTCCACGAATTAAAATTAATATAACTATTTGATTTAATATATTTTTTCTCAACACGCGCTGCTGGCATACTCCATGCTTGGGTATTTTAATGGAAAAAACGTACCAATCTGTTCAAATCGGTCAAAAAGTTAAGCAAGAAGGATCAAATGCCAGCAGGGGTTATCAAATATGAATGAACGCCAGCGGTATTGAGAGGAAATTATCTTCAGACGTAGTGTCGCGACCGCTGGCCCGACAGGAATTAACCATGACTTCCCCAATGGTTTGGAAAATCGTTTTGATTGACGATGAAGAAGATATCCGAGAGGTAATGACCATTGCCCTTCAGGACGCCGGTTACATCGTTAACCCCGCAGCTGACGGTGCAACAGGCCTTCAGCTCTGTGAAGACACTTCTCCCCAGATCGTGATAACCGATATCCGCATGCCAGGTATAGATGGGCTCCAGGTACTGGAAGCGATAAAGCAGAAATATCCGGATATCGAAGTTATTGTCGCCACTGCTTTTGGTGAAATGAACCTTGCCATCCGTGCCCTGCAGCTGGACGCTTCAGACTTCATTACCAAGCCGATCAGCGATGAGGCGCTGTATCTTGCTTTGAAGCGGGCGAAAGAGCGAATTAATTCCAGAGAGCAACTCAAGGATTACACGGCCCTCCTGGAAAAGGAAAAAGCCGAAACCAGCCAGGAACTTCTAAAAAGCATTGCGTTTCAACGAAATCTTATTGAGAGCTCAATGGATGGTATCATGGGATGCGATAACAACCATACAGTTGTTACCTATAATCGGTGTATGGAGCAGATGCTTGGTTTTCACAAGGAAGAAGTTCTTCATAAAATGACCTTCAAGCAATTCTTTCCTGGCGGGGAGCTTGCGCGCTTCAAAGAGGCGTTGTCCGGAAATGCTTACGGTGGGAAAAACCGGTTGATTCTTTACGAAACGAGCTTGCTGGAGAATTCCGGACGTCAAATACCGGTTCAGGTTTCGGCCAGCCTGCTGTTCGAGCAAGATCGCGAAAACGGGCTGGTTTGCTTTTTCAGAGATTTGCGCGAAATCCGCAAACTCGAACGGGAAGTTTCCGATCAGGCCCGCATCCTTCACCAGGATAAAATGATGTCCTTAGGCAGACTGGCTGCCAGCGTCGTCCATGAAATTAACAACCCGTTGTCCGGAATTCTAAATTATTTGCGACTGATGAGCCGAATTTTGCATCAAGGCGCTTTAACGGAAGACCGCAAAGAAAAATTCCAGCGCTATCTGGACCTGGTGGAAAACGAAACCAACCGCTGCTCCCAGATCGTATCCGGCCTGCTTAGCTTTTCGCGCATATCGCCGCCGTCTTTCGGACAGGTCCAAATTGATGAGCTTTTGCAACGCTGCATTCTCTTGAGCCAGCATAAACTGGAGTTGAGCAGCATTCGGCTTGAATCCAGTATCCAACCGAATTTACCGCCGGTAACCGGCGATTTCAATCAGCTTCAGCAATGCGTGATCAATCTCATTTTTAATGCCATCGATGCCATGCCGGAAGGCGGGAATTTAGCGCTAAATAGCCACTTGGATGGGAACAGCGGCAAGGTGATTATTACCGTGCGGGACTCGGGCAAGGGAATTCCCCCTGAAAATCTGCCACATATCTTCGAGCCCTTTTTTACAACCAAGAACGAAGGCTATGGCGTAGGACTTGGTCTCTCCACTGTTTACGGAATCATAGAGCGACACAACGGCAGCGTTAATGTTGAAAGCCAGCCGGGAAAGGGGACCGCCATTATGATAGAACTACCCGCTTCCGTCTCAAATAAAGGCGCCTGAAAAAATCTTTAAGTCATTTGATATCGATCATGGAAATCAGTAACGATAAACCCGGAAACAATATCTCAGCTGATCAGTGGCTGCATATCATGGATGAATTGAATATCGGGGCATTTACCGTCAACGTGAAACGACACGTCTCCTCAATGAACCTTAGCGCCCAGGCACTAATCGGGCTAAAGGATATAGAAGCCATTGGTAAAGACTGCCGGGAAGTTTTTGTCGGCGTTCCTTGTCTGGCCGAATGCCCATTCAAAAGTGCTGGCATGCCAAGTACCGAAGAACCGATTATCCAGATTCAGGATGAGGACCAAGCCACCCATTTCGTGACCCGGATGGCCTCACCGGTTTTCGGACCCGACCATCAGGTTGTCGGATGCATGACTCTTTTACAGGATCATTCACCCATTGCTGATCTTATTGATCGAATCCATTATGAAGAACAAAGTTTCAAGATTATCCTCGATAACCTGGACGTTGGCATATTCACCGTCGATCGGAGTGGTCACATTACGTTTTTTAATACCGAAGCTGAGAAGATCTCCGGTTACAGTCGCCGTGAGATTTTAGGAGAATCCTGTACCGCCATATTCGAAGATGAAGGTGCCCAGGAAGTAAATCTCCTGAAAGATACGATTGTCGATGGCCTATCCCGCAATAGCGCAATGGGAAAAATGAAGGCCAAAGATGGGGTGACCATTCCAATTAGAGCCAACTACATGGCGCTTCGAAATGAAAAAGGAACCGTGGTCGGCGGACTGACGATTTTTCATGATCTTACGCTGGTCCTCCAGCTCAAGCAGGCCATGAAGGATCGCTACACGTTTCATGATATGATCGGCAAATCGTCGCGGATGCAACACATTTTCGAAATGATCAATGTGGTAGCGAGCACCGATGCGACCATCCTGATTGAAGGCGCCACGGGTACGGGTAAGGATTTGTTGGCAAAAGTCATCCATTCCGCCAGTCAGAGATCCGACAAACCATTTGTTAAAGTGAATTGTGCCGCGATTCCGGACAATCTGCTTGAATCGGAAATATTCGGATATGTTAAAGGCGCTTTCACCGGGGCTGAAAGAGACAAAACCGGCCGTTTCCAGGAAGCAAACGGGGGTACCATTTTTCTAGACGAGATTGGTGATCTCCCGCTAGCATTACAAGCCAAGCTTCTTAGAGTCTTAGAAGATAAGGAATTTTATCGTTTAG